>Ga0209024_1000122_pt1 | contig 150482 bp, 145 predicted proteins | sample AutmiccommunBRH5_FD_187380 | JGI IMG/M metagenome (GOLD analysis project Ga0209024, IMG submission 187380) | Deep subsurface microbial communities from Mt. Terri, Switzerland - Autotrophic microbial communities BRH/5 (SPAdes) (version 2) | ecosystem: Environmental > Aquatic > Deep subsurface >...
CCGCTTACGCGAATGTGGCTCATGCCACCACGCTGACCGAAGAAGAGGTTGACGGTGTCATTTTTGCCCATGTACGCCTGAACATACTTGTACGGGCCCAGTGCCACATCATCCACCGTCTTGATCACGGTCATGTCCGCTGCACTGCCATCCTGATCATCCAGCGACGGATCCAGTTTGGCGAAGTACAGGGTACCGCCAGAGGCACACACCTCGCAGTAATCATCCCAGATCGGCGTGTTGCGCTTGTCGACCCAGACCAGATTCACCTTGTCCTTGCTGTCAACCATGATGTTGTAATGAACAGCATGCGGTGCATCGCCGACATCAACGTTAGCACCAGCAGCGGTGGACACCTCGGTAATCACGTTGGTCTGATCAATCAGCACAGAACCGTCGGCACCATCCAGCATGCCGTACGAGACGGTACACAGGTTGACGTCGCAGTCCTGAAACACGACATGCACATTACCATCGCTGTCCAGCGCAATCGGGCTGGTACCGTGCCCATTCTCGTCAGGCCCGGTAAACGGCTGAGCCGGAGCCACAACCTCGGCAAGCGAGTTGTCGTACTTGGCAAAAAAGCCGTTCTGGCTCCATACGTAGACATTATCGGTATCATCCAGCTCGATAAACGGATGATTGAAAGTCCCGGCTACGGTGACTTCAGCAACGTCAGTGATGGTGCCCAGTGCCGGTGCAGTGCCATCCTGCGGCGCCAGCGACGGATCGATAACCAGCATACGCAGGTCACGATCATTGCGGTGACCGAACGCCACGAATACCTTGCCATCCGAACCGACCTCAACATCCACTGAATCGACGTTGGCGGTGCGATCAACGGTAAGATTGACTTCGTCAATCAGCACATTTCCGTTCGGTGCAACCATCATATAGCCGATGTTGCCAGCAGTAGCGCTGCGGGCACGTGTGCCGGCATCACCTTTACGGTAGACAACATGATAGTTACCGTCCGCATCCCTGGCGACCTGCGGGCGGTCGCGTGCAAACGCGGTGTCTGCAGAAATATCAGAGAAAGACAGCTCCGCAGAAGCCGGAACCGCAGTGGTTAATGCTGCTGCAGCAAACGCAGCCAACACCAGCGAGCCTGAACTGCGCTTGAAGGTAGTAATGCTCATGACGATCTCCTTTTGATTTGACCCCATATAACCCCACTCCTTTTATGCCCTGTCTGACCACTACTACTTTCAAGCCGGACTGCACTTACCGGCAGACACACAAGGCATGAGCGTGGCCACAGGTTAACCTGACCGTGAAGTTTTGCAACCAGATTAGTATGGTGGCAGCGCACGTTATGCCTTTTTATATCTGCGCGCGGTGCTGGCCAAGCCGAATCGCAAATGAGATTGATTATTGTTATTGAAAAGTTCGCTTCCTGGAGCCTTGTTCCACTCGGAAACAATCAGCACAGCCCTGGTCTTTATGCTATTTTCCGACTATCGCAAAGCTCACCAGACATGCAGCACGGACTCCGAGGACGCCAATGACGGCCAGTTCTGACAACACCACTCTCGCCAAGGTGTATTACCTTCTCGCTCTGGCAGTCATCCTGTTCCTGATTGATCAACCGCTGATTCTTGCCGGGCTGTTCCTGCTGCAGCTGTCACTCTGGTTCCGCCATCAGCTGCCGCTCTCGGGGCTGGTCCGGGCCGGGCGCAAGATGTGGCTGTTTTTTCTGATTATCTTGATCACCTACCTGATTACCGGCAGCGGTCAGGATAATGATCGCTGGATTAGCGTGCCGGTAAGCTGGCTGCCGGATTTGAGCCTGAACGGTGCCACACTGGCGCTGCTGATGTGTCTGCGGGTCATGACGCTGGTGCTGGCCAGTAACTGGCTGCAGCAGACCTCCCCTCCCGGCGCTCTGGTAACCGGCCTGCAGCGTCTGCGCATTCCCGAGAGCGTCGCCCTGACCGTGGATGCCACCCTGGCGCTGCTTGGCGGCCAGCAACAGGGCGGCGGCCATGGCAAAGGTGGCGGCAAAGGCAAGGGGGGTGGCAAGGGAACGGGTCAGGCCGGAGGCGGCATCAGCTGGGCCGATATCCGCGCCGGTCGCCTCAGTGCCGTTGACGAGCTGCTGCAACGCACCTTCAGGCAGAGTCGTCACTGGCTGGCCGAGCGCTACCCGGACCTGCCACGGGAGCGGCTTCATGACCTGACCGTGATCCTCGGCGTCAGCCTGACGGTGATGGGTCTCAAGGTACTGCAGGTCCTGCCCGGTGTGCCGATTGCCTCGGGCCACAAGAACGTGCTGATTGTGCCGCTACTACTATTTGCCGCCCAGGCCACGCATATGCGCTTTGGTGCCATGGCCGCCGGCACCGCCACCGGCATCGTTTCGTTCCTGATGGGGTATGGCAAGTTCGGCATTCTCGAGATCGCCCATTTCGCCGCACCCGGCCTGCTTGCTGACCTGCTGATGCCATTGGCGCGGGCGCAAAGCCGGGGCGGCAAACTGCTGCAGTTCGCCCTGATCGGCGCCGCCATCGGTGCCGGCCGCTTCGCCGCCAACTTCCTTGTCATCGTACTCGCCGGGGCGCCGCAGCTGGCGTTTGTGCTGTTTTTGCCGATGCTGGCTTCCCAGCTTCTGTTCGGCACATTAAGCTGCTTCGTCAGTCTGTTGCTGGTGCATCGCAACCTGGCCGGGACAGCCGGGGAGCATCCTGAGACGCAGCCGGTAACAGCCAGCGGGTCCGACAAGTAACCGAGAAATCAATCCATAGGAGAAAATGATGTCGCAGCTGCTCAAAGGGGACGGAAGGACCCATATTTCCAGCGGTTTAATGAGGGAGAGCCTGGTCAGCCGGCGTTTGATCAAGGAAACCGATGCCACGGTCGTCAAGGGCATGGTGCCGGACGTCAACATGATCTGTGTCGGCGGCCGCAGCATTATGGATCGCGGCGCCGAAGCGATTCTGCCACTGGTGGAAGCGATTGCCCGCCTGAATGCGGATCACCGCATGGTCATCGGTGTGGGTGGCGGTGCCCGCGCCCGTCATACCTATTCCATCGGCATTGATCTGGGTCTGCCAATCGGCGGTCTGGCTCGCATCGTTGGCGGTGTTGAAGAAAACAATCGCGACATCCTGCAGTTCCTGCTGGCGCCGCATGGTGGCATCACCTTCGTCAAGGATCACTTCCAGGATCTGCAGTTGTTCCTGAAGAACGGCATGATTCCGGTTTGTATTGGTCAACCGCCCTACCATTTCTGGGAGCCACCGTCAGTTGAAGCCGGCCAGCTGCCGGATAACGGCCCGGACACCGGTCTGTTCCTGATGGCAGAAATCATGGGTGCCAAGAGCGTTCTTTACATCAAGGACGTCGACGGCATCTACACCGACGATCCGTACAAACACCCGAAGGCAGAGCTGATCCGCGAGATCACCGCAAAAGAACTGCTGGAGCGTGATCTGCCTGATATGCCGATCGAACGTGAACTGCTGCGTACTCTGGAAAATGCCAGAACCGTTCGCCAGATTCAGGTCATCAATGGCCTCAAGATCGACAATCTGGAACGGGCGTTGAAAGGCGAGCCTGTTGGCACCGTCGTCAAGTCCAGCCGCGCGAAATAACAAGGAGTAATCGACAATGAAAAAAGACGGAAAAATCTGGATCGCCGGCATGGATAACGCTCTGGCAGGCCAATCCCTGTCCGGGCACGAAATGCACGAAAAACTGGCTACTCGTGACACCGTTACCGTGCTGCCGGACGTATGGGTAATCAAGATCGGCGGCCAAAGTGTGATGGATCGCGGCCGTGCAGCGGTTTACCCGATTCTTGAAGAGCTGGTTGCAGCGAAGAAAAGCGGCATCAACTTCATTCTCGCCGCCGGCGGCGGCACCCGCGCCCGCCATGTCTACTCTCTGGGGCTGGACCTGAGCCTGCCTACTGGCATGCTTGCCCGCCTCGGCGCCAGTGTGCCGGTACAGAATGCACGCATGCTGCAGATTCTCACTGCCAAGCATGGCGGTATCATGTGCTATCCGGAGGAGCTGGAAAAACTGCCGTTCTTCCTCAATGCCGGTTGCCTGCCGATCACCTCGGGCATGCCGCCGAACGAGTTCTGGGAAAAATCACAGGCAGAAGGCCTGATTCCGGCCAACCGCACTGATGCAGGCGTTTACCTGATGGCGGAATTCCTCGGTGCCAAGGGCGTGCTCTACATCAAGGACGAAGACGGCCTGTACACCGATGACCCGAAGAAGAACCCGGACGCCAAATTCATTCCGGAAATCACCGCGAAGGAACTACTGGACAATGATCAGGACGACCTGATTGTCGAGCGCGTAGTGCTGGAGTACATGCAGCGCGGCGCTCATATCAAGAAGCTGCAAATCGTCAACGGCCTCAAGCCGGGACAGATCACCGCAGCGCTTGCAGGCAAGGACGTCGGCACCATTATCCGTGCCTGATTGACCCTGCAATCGGTTACGTCGGATCGGCCTCAGTGCCGATCCGCCGCTGACCACCCGGCTTCAGCACAATCTGATTGATATTCCGCATTATCGTGTGCTCGGCGCCGTCAAAAAACTCGATGAGTTTGAACGCACCGCGACGATTGACTCCGACGTAAAAACGCTCATTATCCTTTTCCAGCTTGTCGAGCGGGAACCGGGCGATTTTACCGTCACAGGTCGCCACTTCGACAACCGTCACGTCCGGCGCCATCTTGCCAATCGCCAGCAGGTTCAGTGCCTTGGTGCCGGACTGATGGCTTTCCGGCAGGGGCTGCGCCTCGGGCATGGCCGACACCTCATCCGCCCCCTTTCGCCAAAGCAGCTGCGGCCCGGAGTAAAGCTCCAGATAGTTTCCGCAGCCCGCATCCTGTTCGGCATTATCCTGACGATTAGCACCAGCACCTTCTGCCCTGGCCGACTTTTCAGCCTGCGCTACGGCAGGCCGCGAGTCAGGCTTGCTGTCGTTGCCGGCGAACCAGACATAACCGCCGCCAACAACCAGTACTACTGCAAGCAGTATCAGTGCACGCGTTTTCATATCGTTTCCCTGTTATTTGCCTCATCAACAGCCACCTGCTCGGCAGAGTTCTTCACTGCAACACTCTTGATCTGCGCGAACAGGGATTGCCCCGGGACCAGCTCCAGAGCCTCAGCAGACTTCATCGTCACCCGCGCCAGAATCTGCACCTCACCGACCCGCAGCTGGACCAGCACATGGCCACCGGTTTCCGCCTGTCGGCTCTCCACCGCTGCCGGCATGATATTGAGGATACTGCTTGATTGCGGCCGCTCCCGACACAGGCTGACATCGCTGGCCATGATGCGCAAACGCAACGGGCAATCGCGATCACCATGGCGCCCGGGCACAACAATCTCGCCTCCGGCAAACTGCAGACGGGAAAGCTGGTACTGCGCATCGTAATCAAGCACCCGGACATCCAGCACGGTGCTGGCTTCTCCACCACCAAGAATCGGCAGATCGGTGCGCATCAACATGTCGTGCAGCCTGCCCTGGCCTAATACCTTGCCGGATTGCATCACCACCAGATGATCACAAAGGCGAGTCATTTCATCCAGACTGTGGCTGACATACAGCATCGGCACCTTGAGGCTGGCGTGTAAGCGGTCAAGAAAAGGCATGATCTCATGCTTGCGAGCAGCATCCAGATTGGCAAGCGGCTCATCCATCAGCACCAGAGACGGATAACGCAACAGGGCCCGGGCAATAGAAACTCGCTGCCGCTCGCCACCGGACAGCTGGGCCGGCCGGCGGTCAAGCAGGTGGCCGATGCCGAGCATGGCAATAATTTCTTCCGGTGAAGTCAGCTCGGGGGTCACCCGGGAGCGACGGCGGCCATATTCCAGATTGCGTGCCACGCTCATATGCGGGAACAGGCGAGCGTCCTGAAACACATAACCGACCGGTCGTCGCCAGGGCGGCACGAAATGGTCGCCGTCCTGCCACAGATCGCCATTGAACCCGACACTGCCTCTGGCGCCCTGCTCAAGCCCCGCGATACAGCGAAGCAGTGTCGTTTTACCGCAGCCGGAAGCGCCAAAAATACCTGTCACACCATGGCTGGGAACCCGAATATCCACATTCAGGGTAAAATCCGGACGGCTCAGGGAAACCGCAACATGGCCTGCCTCAATGCTCATGGCGCCACCTGCGATTGATAAAGTAGAGCGCGAACATACAGACAAAACTGAACATCAGCAGCATCGCCGCCAGCGCATGGGCCTGGCCGTACTCCATGGCCTCGACATGATCGTAAATGGCGATGGATATCACCCGGGTCTGCCCGGGAATGTTGCCCCCCACCATCAACACCACCCCGAACTCACCGAGCGTGTGAGCAAAACCCATTATGGCGGCGGTCAGAAATCCTCGGGCGCCGAGCGGAACCACCACGGTAAAAAACACATCCAGCGGCCGGGCGCCAAGTGTCGCCGCCGCCTCGACAAATCCGCGGCTGACACTTTCAAACGCATTCTGTAGCGGTTGAATCACAAACGGCATGCTGTAGAGGATCGAAGCCAGAATCAGGCCGCCAAAACTGAATGTCAGCGTCTCTCCGGTAAGCTTGAGCCAGTAACTGCCAATCGCACCGTTCGGCCCGAGCAGAATCAGCAGATAAAAGCCCAGCACTGTGGGAGGCAAAACGATTGGCAACGCCACCATCGCCTCAATAATGGTTTTGGCATGGGAGCGGGTGCGGGAAAGCCAGAACGCCAGCGGCGTTCCGAACAGGATAAGAATACCCGTGGTGACCAGACCCAGCTTGACCGACAACCACAGGGGACCAAGGCCCGGCATATTTTCGGACCAGGAATGAAGAATCTCCATTATTTACTCAAGACCGTATCCGTGGTTCAGGATGATGGCGCGGGCCTGCTCTCCCGCCAGAAATGCCACAAAGGCCTCTGCAGCAGCATTATCCTCGGCCCTCTTCAAGAGCACTACCTGCTGCTCGATACGGGTATGCAGTTCCTCTGGCACCTGCCAGCGGCAGGTGCTCTCCGGGATATCCGGCAACTTCAGCTGCGCGCTCGCAATAAAGCCCATGCTGGCACTGCGACTGGCAACAAACTGCAGCGCCTGGGCAATGGACTCGCCCATGGCAATTCGGCCGGTCAGGTCCTGCTTGCCCGGCCCCAGACTGACGAGTGCTTCCTCAGCAGCGACTCCATAAGGGGCTGTTTTCGGATTGGCAATCGCCAACCGGTCGAAATTTCCTGCCTTCAACTCGGCAACACAGTCCTTGCCTTCATAGCGCTTGTCGACAGACCAGAGTGTCAGACGGCCAGTGGCATAGGTTCTGCGGCTGCCGGGCACCACCAGACCATTCGTTTCCAGCAAGGTCGGGCGCTCCGCATCGGCGGACAAAAACACGTCAAAGGGCGCGCCGTGACTGATCTGCGCATACAGTTTGCCACTGGACGAAACACTGAACTGCACCTGATGCCCGGTTGTCGCCTCAAACGCATCGGCTATTTCCCGAGCGGCCTGAATAAAATTGCTGGCGAGAGCCACCGTTACCTTGTCAGACGCTGTCGAAGCAAGCGGCATCAACAGCAGCACGCCAAGCCAAATCCCTCTGATCATTTTTGTCTACCCTCTGGAAAATCCGCGACGCGGTACTATCGCCAAAATGCCGGAATGGCACAAGCCTGCCACCCCCATCGCCGCCCTATGCACCTGATCCACAAATCTGTCTGGCACACGAATTGCTTGGAATATGAGGTCCTCCAGCCGGAATAGCCTGTCATGACCGAACCTGAACACCTGATCCAGCAACGCGTCACCCTTGTAAAGACTGTATTGGGTGTAGACGTATGCAGCTTCTATCTTGCAGACCCACAGCAGCAATGCGTGCAGATGCTGGCATCCTGCGGCCTTGAGAAGGCGGTGGGAACACAACTGAGCTACCACCAGGGCCTGACCGGAAAAGTCGCCAGAACAGCAAAGCCGGTGGCGGCGCGGGATATCCAGACCCATGCTGAATATTTCCACATTGATGGCTCCGGCGAGGAACGCTACACCAGCTACCTTGGCATTCCACTGGAGCGGAATGGTGAACTGCTGGGCGTGCTGGTTATTCAGACTGTAGCCAGCAGAACCTTCTTTCATCGCGACATCAGAGAGCTGTTCGATGCCGGCCGTGACCTGATGGACTGCCTGACAGAGAAAATGCACCAGAAATTGGCATCCTGATCAGATTGGCGCAAAGTAGATCAACCCACTGGAACGGCAAGCTCACCAGCGGCTGGCAGAATCATGCTGCAATCCGAACCGGGGGACCCGATGCCCGCCCCCCCTGAACATGGACCGCCGCCAGCGGCTCCAGCAATGGCCGTGGCGGCATTTCGCGCACCTGCACGGACAGCCAGTCAATGCCGGCATAACCGAGCATCAGACGGATTTTCTCCGAGAACGGCGACGTCGGGTATTGGTGCAAAATAAAATCAGACATGACAACTCCTGAATAAAGAACAACCGGACTTCATATGCAGGAGCGACCGACCGGCCGCGAAAACCCCTCGCCGTCGATCGACGGCTCCTACGACACATCTCTCCGTAGGAGCGACCGACCGGCCGCGAAAACCCCTCGCCGTCGATCGACGGCTCCTACGGTTCGGGTAGATTCCCTGGGTTCGGGTAGATTCCCTGTAGGAGCGGCCGATCGGCCGCGATTGCCTCAAACAGATCGCGGTCGATCGACCGCTCCTGCAGAAACTCAGCTGTCTTTGAAGGCGGGCAGTTGCCGCAAAAGAATGGCGCGCGCTTCCTGACGATCATGCCCCGCTTCAAGAAGAATAGTGAGCATGCTGTCAAACAGCTGTCGCCGGGTCAGGCCCTCTTCGCTGAGATCCCGACGGCTATGGAACAGCTCCATCAGGGTCGAGCCGCAAGCACAGTTGCGAAATACTTCCAGATAAATATTGCTGTCTTCCGCGTCGTCGCGAACCGAACGAATATCCGACGGCGCATGGGCCACCGACGTCGTTTCGACAAGAAACTGCTGTTCGTCTGCATACACCTTGCCGCAGCTCTGGCATTTTTTCGGAAAGGCCTCGACCTGCAACGGCGAGAATTCTTTTCTGGCGGACATATGCAGCCTCCTTAAAGGGTTCTTACCCGCAGCGAGCGCCCCTTGATCTTGCCGACGCTGAGTCGTGCCTGCGCCTCGGTGACGATGCTGCGATCCACTGCCACGAAGGATTGAAAATCGGTGATTGTGATCTTGCCGACCTGGCTGCCGGGCAGCCCGGCCTCACCGGTCAGGGCCCCCAGAATATCACCGGGACGGATCTTGTCCTTGCGACCAGCGGCAATACACAAGGTTGCCATCGGCGGCTGCAGCTGACCACCGGCCTGCGGCTTCAGGCTGGCAAGCGGATGCCAGTTCAGGGGCGCCTTCTGCATCTCGGCAATGGCCTGGGCCCGACGCGTTTCCGGCGGGGCGACCAAACTGACAGCAAGCCCCTTCTTGCCGGCACGACCGGTACGGCCGATGCGATGAATATGGGTTTCAGCGTCGCGGGCCAGCTCGACATTAATCACCATGTCGAGCGCATCAATATCCAGACCGCGCGCCGCGACATCGGTGGCCACCAGCACCGACAGGCTTTTATTGGAAAACAGGGTCAGCACATCGTCGCGATCGCGCTGCTCCATATCGCCATGCAGCGGCTCGGCAACAATACCGTTGGCGCGCAGATAACGGGTCAGCTCATCACATTGCTGTTTGGTAAAGCAGAACGCCACGGCCGATTCCGGCCGGTAACAGGCCAGCACCCGGGCCACCGTTTGCAGCCGTTCCTCCGGATCAATCTCGTAAAAGCGCTGCTCGATCTCGCTGTCATCGTGCAGCGATTCCGCCTGCACTTGCTGCGGATCACGCATAAACGATTTCGCCAACTGCTTGACGCCGGCCGGATAGGTGGCCGAGAACAGCAACGTCTGCCGCTTGCCCGGCAGCTGGGCAATGATCTCGGCGATGCTGTCGTAGAAACCCATGTCGAGCATGCGGTCGGCTTCGTCCAGCACCAGCGTGTTTAATCCATCCAGTTTCAGCGAGCCTTTCAAAAGATGCTTCTGCACCCGCCCCGGTGTACCAACGATAATCTGGGCGCCGTGTTCCAGCGAGCCCACCTGCGGCCCCATGGCCACCCCGCCACACAGGGTGAGGATCTTGATATTGCCGGCGGCGCGCGCCAGCCGGCGGATTTCCCGGGCAACCTGATCAGCCAGCTCGCGAGTCGGGCACAGCACCAGCGCCTGACAGTCGTACTGACGCGGGTTCAATGCCTGCAACAGGGCAATTCCGAACGCCGCGGTTTTGCCACTGCCGGTGCGAGCCTGGGCAATCACGTCCTTGCCGGCCAGCATCAGCGGCAGGCTCTGCGCCTGCACCGGGGTCATTTCGGTGTAGCCGAGCTGGTCAAGATTGGCCAGCACGTCGGCGGGCAGGGAGAGAGTTGAAAACGCAGCGGTCACGGAGCAGGCCTGATTGAGGGATATGGCGTGCAGTGTAGCAGGTGGCGGCAGCCGATTCGCCGATGGAAAAACCTTTCGCGGCCGGTCGGCCGCTCCTGCAGCAGTGGTACACTGCGCGCCCGGACTGACTGAGCCCTGATTGCTATGCCGCTTCTGACCCTGCGCAATATCCAGCTGAGTTACGGTGCCGCACCGTTGCTGGATGGCGTGAACCTGTCCATCGAGCCGGGTGAGCGGCTCTGTCTGGTGGGCCGCAATGGCGCCGGCAAATCGACCCTGATGAAGCTGATTGCCGGCGAAATCCAGGCCGATGATGGCGACCTGGAAAAGCAGCCGGGGCTGACCATTGCCCGGCTGGTGCAGGAAGTTCCGCCGGACACCGAGGGTTCGGTGTTCGATATTGTTGCCCGCGGTCTGGGTGATCTCGGCGCAGTACTGGCCGAGCATGCCGCCCTGTCGCTGACACTGGGCGATGCCTCCGATGCCGCCATGAATCGGTTTGAATTTCTCCAGCACGAACTGGACAGCCGCGATGGCTGGACCCTGTCGCAACGGGTTGAAACCGTGCTGACCCGGCTGGCCCTGGATGGCGCCACCGATTTCGCCGGGCTGTCCGGCGGCATGAAACGCCGCGTGCTGCTGGCACAATCGCTGGTGCAGGAACCGGATATCCTGCTACTGGACGAACCGACCAACCACCTTGATATCGAATCGATCCGCTGGCTGGAAGAGTTCATGAAGGGCTGGAACGGCACCCTGCTGTTCATTACCCACGACCGGGCCTTTCTGCGCGCACTGGCCACACGCATTATCGAGCTCGACCGTGGCAAACTGACCAGCTGGCCAGGCAGCTATGAAAAATATCTGGAAGGCAAACAGGCCCTGCTCGACGCCGAGGAAAAGGCCAACTCCGACTTCGACAAGAAGCTGTCACAGGAAGAGCGCTGGATCCGTCAGGGCATCAAGGCACGCCGCACCCGCAATGAAGGCCGGGTACGCGCCCTGAAAACCATGCGTCAGGAGCGGGCCTCCCGGCGTGACCGCACCGGCCAGGCCAGCATGACCGTGCAGCAGGGTGACAAGTCCGGCAAGCTGGTGATCGAGGCACAACACCTGACCGCCAGTTTTGCCGGGCAAACATTGTTCCGGGATTTTTCCATCAGGGTGCAGCGCGGCGATCGCATCGGCCTGATCGGTCCGAATGGTTGCGGCAAGTCGACGCTGCTGAAGCTGCTGCTCGGCCGCATGGAACCGCAACAGGGCACGGTCAAACTCGGCACCAATTTGCAGGTTGCCTGGTTTGACCAGCTGCGCGAAACGCTGGACGAGAACAAGTCGATTATCGAGAACGTAGTCGAAGGCAGTGACTTTATCGAGGTCAATGGCCAGTCCAAACATATTATCGGTTACCTGCAGGATTTCCTGTTCGAGCCGGCTCGTTGCCGGCAGCCGGTCAAGGCGCTGTCTGGTGGTGAGCGCAATCGTCTGCTGCTGGCGCGGCTGTTTACCCGGCCGTTCAATCTGCTGGTGCTGGACGAACCGACCAATGATCTTGATGCCGACACACTGGACCTGCTCGAAGAGCAGCTGATGCAGTATCAGGGCACCCTGCTGCTGGTCAGCCATGACCGGGAGTTCGTCGATAACGTGGTGACCTCGACGCTGGTGTTCGAAAACGGCGAAGTCAACGAATACGTTGGCGGCTATCAGGACTGGTTGCGCCAGCGCAGCCAGCCGGTCAAGCAGAGTGAGAAGAAAGTGGCGGCAAAACTGGCTCCCGCCTCCCCCGCTGCCTCGGCGAAGAAAAAGCTCAGCTATAAAGAGCAACAGGAACTGAAGGAATTACCCGGACGTATTGAGGCACTGGAAAAGGATATTGCTGCCCTTCAAGCAAAGATCAGCGACCCGGCATTCTTCAGGAATGAGCCTGCCACGGTGGCCGCGACTACCAATGCCCTCGCTGAAAAAGAGCAGGCGCTGGAGCTGGTGTTCAATCGCTGGTCGGAGCTGGAACCGTGAGCCTGCTGCGCCGGCGTCATGCCACGGTGATGGATCTGCTTAATCGTTTGCAGCAGCGGGAATCTATCACCGCGCTGTCGGTATTGCAGGAAATCGTTGCCTGGCTGCGACCGGCCAACGCCAATGCCGACACTGCGGGCAAGGAAGCGGAAAGCCGCATGAATGATCTGAGTGCGGCACTGGAAACAAAACCGGAGTTCCGCGCACAGCTTTCCGAATGCCTGCGCAGCTGGCTTACCGATACCAACTTCTTTCCGGCATTCGCTGCGCTCGGCATCCTTCCGCGTCAGGGCTTTCGTAGCGAACTCAGCCGCCGGCTTTATGAACAGCTGAATCCGGCCCCGAAAGATCCGGCCGATCTGGCCAACATGCTGTCGCTGATTTTTACTCGCCAGAATGACAGCAACTGGGTCAATGCGGTTTCCGACGAGGCCTGGTTATCACTATTCGTGACGCTCTGGCACACTCCGGATGGAGAGATGCGGCCGTTCATGGTGCGCGCCATTGATGAGCTGCTGTATGCGCTGGAGATGCTGTCGATCTGGGTCGCCGCCGAGGAGCTGGAGCCGGACCTGGTGCGGCTGGAACCGCGCATGCAGGAACGCGAATCCGCCTTTGTCGGCCTGCAGCGGGAGCTGGCATCCTTTGTCCGCGATTACGAGGCCTGGATGGGCGGCGATGAGAGCCGCTGGCACGATGCCGCCCATGCTCGCGTCATGCTCGATCAGTGTGCCAAGGAAATTGCCTGGTTCCGCAAGCGCTCGGTTACTCATGGCACCAGCATTTCGCTGACCTATCTGCTTGAACGCCTTGAGCAAACGCTGGCGCGCATCGAAGCCATTCTCGACATCGTCAACCTGTCCGATTTCCAGCGCAGCCGCGATACCGCGCTGGCACTGTTTCGCCAACTGGTCAGTGCCACCACCCAGCGCAACAGTGTCCGCGCCCTGTGGCGGCAGAATCTGCGCGTGCTATCACGTACCGTTACCGAGAATGCCAGCGGCCACGGCGAGCATTATGTCACCCGCGATCGCAGTGAGTATCTGGTGATGCTGCGCTCCGCTGCCGGCGCCGGTCTGATTATTCCGTTGATGGCGCTACTGAAGATTGATACGCAGGCCGCTGCTCTGGATGCTGGCACGGAAACTCTGCTGATCTGCCTGATCTACGGCTTCGGCTTTGTTCTGATCCATATTTTCGGCTTTACCATTGCCACCAAACAGCCGGCCATGACCGCCGCCCGCTTTGCCAGTGCGGTAGAAAAAGAGGGACGCGGCGGCGCCAATCCGAAGTTGCTGGCGAAGCTGCTGGTTCAGGTCACCCGCTCGCAGTTTATCGCCATTATCGGCAATGTCACGGTGGCGCTGAGCCTGGCGTTGTTGATCACGCTGGGGTGGCAATACTGGCAAGGCGGGCCTCTGCTCAGTACGCAGCAACAGCATTACCAGCAACATGCGCTGCTGCCATTTGCCAGCCTGGCACTGTTGCATGCAGCAATTGCCGGCGTCTGGCTGTTCCTGTCCGGTTTGATTGCCGGCTATTTTGATAATCGTGCTGCTTACCTGTCGGTAGCGGAACGTTTCAAACATCATCCGCTGGCGCGAAAACTTCTACCACAACGCTGGCGGGAAAATATCGGCACCTATCTGGCCGAACACAACGGTGCGATTGCCGGTAATTTTCTGTTCGGGGTGATGCTCGGTGCGACCGCCTATCTCGGTTCGCTGCTCGGCTTGCCACTGGACATCCGTCATGTGGCGTTTTCCTCAGCCAACCTCGGCTTTGCCGGAGTCACGGAGCCGGCTTTATTTGTCATGCTACTGGGCTATGTGCTGCTGATCGGTCTGGTCAATCTGGCAGTGAGCTTTATCCTGGCATTGTCTGTAGCGCTGCGTTCGCGGGGTGTACGCATCAGCAGCACCAGCAAGTTGCTGCGCAGCTTGTGGCAGGAAATCCGCCAGCAGCCATCATCACTGATCTGGCCGCCGAAAGATCCGTAGGAGCGGTCGATCGACCGCGATTCTTTCGGGCTATTCGCGCTCGATCGACCGCTGCTGCGGTTTGCGATACACCGGATCGCGCTGCTCCAGCCAGTTGCCCACCAGCATCATGCCTCGGGCAACCCGCCACAGTTTGCGGCCGGGCCGGGCCCGCTTTGCCAGAAAGCCGGCAACAAAAGCCAGCGGTAACAGCCAGGGAGTGCGCTGACGCCAGCGTGCCTTCTGCTCGCCCAGCGCAACCAGCAAATCGCCCCGATGTTCGGTAAAACGTTGCGCGGCCTGTTCGGCAGCCTGACGACGCTGGCGGTGCCCGAATATCATTCGGTTTTCTCTCCGGCTTCAGATCGCCCGATCACCGGCATGCCACGCAGGGCCGCACGACTGCGACGAAACAACAGATCACGACCGAGCCGACGAATCATCAAAAGTAGCAACACCGCCAGCACCAGCAGCAGCAGGACCACGACCACCAGTGCCAGTGTCGGCCCGAACCAACCCAGTTCCACCAGCAATACCACCGGCGCCGCCACCAGCAGCAGGGTAGCACCGGCAAGCAGAAAGCCGACCATCACCGCCAGCACCAGAATCAGCACCAGCGCCGAAGCAAACAGTTTTGATTCGGCCTTGAGCAAGGCCAGACCATCACGGGCGAGATCGGCAAAACCATTGCCGATCCGGCTCAGATCACTGAGCACCACCCGGGCCGCATCCGGCGCCGCATCCGTGCCGGAGGTATCAGCGGGCGGCTCTGATGGTGGCAGCGTGTCTTCAGGCTCCCCGGTCACACTCATCGCCGGGTCAGGGACGCCACAACAACACCGGCCGCAAAGGCAATACCAAGCGCAGCGAGCGGATTATCCCGGGTATAGCGCGCCACGGTATCGACCACCTCGCCGGCGCGAACGCGGGCATAATCCGCCACCTCATGGGCTTTTTCGGCCTGCTCACGCAACCGCTCCTCGGCATTGCCGGCAGTGCTGGCGGCCGCATCGACGGCGTCATGAAGATTATCGGCAACCCGTGCCGTGGTCGGCGAATGGGGACTGGATTCGGTCATGGCTGGACTCCTTTCACATGGATGGTCATGGAAGCACGGCGGCGACGGCGCTTCAATCAGGATGCTGCGCCGATACATCAAAACTGGCCACGCCTATTGCAGAGCGATCAACGACTTAAGCTTATTCGGAATCATTCTTGAGGCGCTCCGGCCGGTGGCCCATACTATGCGCCTTCGCTGTAGGTAGACGTTTTGTATAGGGGTTGGTCACACCAATTATGACCGAGACCATTCTGATCCTGATCAGCGCCGTGCTGGTGAACAATTTCGTGCTGGTCCAGTTTCTGGGCCTGTGCCCGTTTATGGGCGTTTCCAACAAGGTGGAAACGGCCATGGGCATGTCGCTGGCCACCACCTTTGTGCTGACCCTGTCCTCGGTGCTCGCCTACCTGACCTGGCGCTGGATTCTGGTGCCGCTCGAGCTCGAGTATCTGCGCACCATTTCTTTCATTCTGGTGATCGCGGTGGCGGTGCAGTTCACCGAAATGTTCGTGCGCAAGGCCAGCCCGCTGCTGTATCGGGTGCTGGGCGTGTTTCTGCCGCTGATTACCTCGAACTGTGCCGTGCTCGGTGTTGCCCTGCTGAATGTGCGCAAGGAAGATGCCACCTTCATGTCGTCGCTGACTTACGGCTTCGGTGCCGCGCTCGGTTTTTCGCTGGTGCTGGTGCTGTTTGCGGCCATGCGTGAACGCATTGCTGTGGCCGATGTGCCAGTGGCCTTTCGTGGCCCGAGCATCGGCCTGATCACCGCCGGCCTGATGTCGCTGGCGTTCATGGGCTTTTCCGGGTTGATCAAGCTGTGATGACGATTCTGGTCGCCGTGTTTGCGTTGCTGGCGCTGGCCGCCGTGTTCGGCGCCCTGCTCGGCTTCGCCTCGGAAAAATTCCGCGTCGAAGGCGATCCGATCATCGAGCAGATTGATGCGCTGCTGCCGCAAACCCAGTGCGGCCAGTGTGGCCATCCCGGCTGCCGTCCCTATGCCGAGGCGATTGCTGCCGGCGAAGAACACAACCGCTGCCCGCCCGGCGGCGAAACCACCGTGGTGGCACTGTCGGAACTGCTCGGCCGTGAAGTGCTGCCACTGGACGCCGAAGAAGGCAGCGCATTGGATGTGAAACGGGTGGCGGTGATTCGCGAAGACGAGTGCATCGGCTGCACCAAATGCATTCAAGCCTGCCCGGTGGACGCCATTGTCGGCGCCGCGAAGCTGATGCATACCGTGATTGCCGATGAGTGCACCGGCTGCGATCTCTGCGTTGAACCCTGCCCGGTGGACTGCATCGACATGGTCGAAATCAAGCCGACGCTTGGCACCTGGAGCTGGCAGCGCCCGCCCGGTGTCGGCAGCAAACCCGATAACCTGATTCCGGTGGTGACCCTGTGAACGTCTCCATCGGCACGCCGCGCCTGCTGTTTGATTTTCACGGTGGCATTCATCCGCCGCAGAATAAAACCCTGTCGAATCAGCGACCGATTCGGCCGGCGCCGCTGCCAGCACAACTGATCCTGCCGTTGAACATGCACCTTGGCGCGCCCGCGAAAGCGGTAGTGCAAGTTGGTGATCTGGTATTGAAGGGCCAGAAAATTGCCGAGGCTCAGGGCGCCGTCAGCCTGCCGGTGCATGCACCCACTTCCGGCAAGGTGGTGGCGATTGGCCCGCGGCCGATTCAGCATCCGTCCGGGCTTGACGCTCCCTGTATCGTAATCGAACCGGATGGCCGCGAGCAGTGGTGTGAACTGCATCCGCTGCCGGACTGGCGCACCTGCTGCCCGCCTTCGGCCTTGATCCCGCGTCTGCGTGAAGCAGGCGTTGCCGGCATGGGCGGCGCCGGTTTTCCGACCGCCGTGAAACTCAGCCCACGGGCCGAACACCCGATTGAACAGCTGATCATCAATGCGGTGGAGTGCGAACCCTATATCACCGCCGACGACCTGCTGATGCGCGAGCGCGCTGATCAGATCATCGCTGGCATCGAAATCCTGCGGCATATTCTCGGCCCGCAAGAAGTGATTGTCGGCATCGAGGACAATAAGCCGGAAGCGATCGAAGCGATGCGCCGCGCCGCCACCGGCACTGGCATCGAAATCGCCGTGGTACCAACCAAATATCCGTCCGGCGGCGAGAAGCAGCTGATCTATATGCTGACCGGCAAGGAAGTGCCCAGTGGCGGTATTCCGGCCCAGGTTGGCGTGGTCTGTCACAACACCGGCACGGCGCTGGCCATTCACCGCGCCATTGTCTTTGGTGAGCCACTGATTTCGCGGGTGACCACCCTGACCGGCAAGGCGCTGCGCGAGCCGGGCAATATGGAAGTGCTGCTCGGCACGCCAGTGTCGGCCTTGCTCGATGCCGCCGGCGCGGATCGCAACCGCATTGGCCGACTGGTAATGGGCGGGCCGATGATGGGCTTTACCCTGCACAGCAGCGCCATTCCGGTGGTGAAAACCAGCAACTGCATTCTCGCTGCCACTGCCGAGGAATTGCCGCCGCCCGCGCCGGAGCAACCCTGTATTCGCTGCGGCAGCTGCGCTGATGTCTGCCCGGCAGATCTGCTGCCACAACAGCTGTTCTGGTACTCGAAGAATCAGGATCTCGAACGCGCCCAGCAATACAACCTGATGGACTGCATCGAATGTGGCGCCTGTGCTTACGTTTGCCCGAGCCATATTCCGCTGGTGCAGTACTACCGTTTTGCCAAGGGCGAAGTGCGCAAGGAAATGGCCGAGCAGCAGAAGGCTGATCGCGCCCGCCAGCGTTTTGAAGCGCGGCAGGATCGCCTTGCCAAAGAGCAGGCGGAGAAAGAGGCCCGCCGCAAAGCCAGGCTGGAGGGCAGCAAGCCTGCCGCTGCCAGCGGGGTTGACGTGGCAGCACTGAAAGCCGCATCACTTGAGGCCTCGGCCGCCTACAAGGCGGCGGTTAAAGCGCTGAAAGCGGCGGAAGCCGAAGGCAGTGATCAGGTTGCCGCACTGGCCAGCGAAGTCGAGCAACTGAAAGCCAAAGCGGATGCCGCCAAGGCGGCGGTGCGCGATGCAGGCCCGGCGGCGACAAAAACCACACCGGCGCCCGCGACTGCCGAGCAGCCCGCTGCAGAAAAAGCCGACGACGGCGCCGCACGCGCACAGAAAATGAAAGCGCTGAAAACCGCTTTCAATATGTCGCACAAGCAATTCAAGGAGGCCAGCGCCGCGCTGGAACATGCCGAGCGCGAAGGCGCTGACAACCTCGACGAGCTGCGCAAGCAGGTCGAGCGTTTCCAGCTGAAAGCCGACAAGGCCAAGGCCGCCCTCGGCCTGCTGGTTGATCAGGCCAAAGCCGATATGCGCGCCAGTGGCAGCGACCTGAAATCACTGAAGATTGAGGCCGCGCAAACCGAGGCGGCAGCGCGGCAGAAAGCCCGCGAACTGGAAGCCGCCCGGGTCAAGGGTGATGACGAACGCATCCATGTGCTTAGCCGCGAACTCGACGCGCTGCAGCGCGAAGCTCAGGTTGCCGCCGGCGCCCTGAAAGCTGCCACCGACGAACAGGGGCTGGCCGACGCATGAGCCTGATTACCGTCACCTCGCCGCACGCCACCCGTTCCGGTAATCACACCGGCGCCTTTATGCGTCAGGTGGTGTACGCCACCGTTCCTGCCATCGTCGTCATGACCTGGCTGTTTGGCTGGGGCACGCTGTTCAATCTGATGATTGCCATTCCCGCAGCACTGCTCGCCGAAGCGGCCGTGCTGAAAGCACGCGGCTACAACGTCCGCTTTGCCCTGCGCGACTGGAGCGCCGTGGTCACTGCGGTACTGCTGGCACTGGCGATTCCGCCGACCTCGCCCTGGTGGCTGATCGTGATTGGCATCATCGCCGCCATCGTTGTCGCCAAGCAGTTGTATGGCGGTCTTGGCATGAACCCGTTCAACCCGGCCATGGTCGGCTATGTGGTGCTGCTGATTTCCTTTCCGCTGGAAATGACCCGCTGGATTGAGCCGCTCGAAGCACCGAGCTGGTTTGATTCCCTGCGCATGGTGCTGGCCCGCGCCAATGTCGATGCCTTTACCGGCGCCACCCCGCTGGACAGCTTCCGCACCTGGGCCGGCAATACCGAACAGCTTCAGGCGCTGCCGATTCTGCATGGCCAGTTCGCCAGCCTCGGCTGGGAATGGGTCAATGTCGCTTTTCTGATTGGTGGCTTGTACTTGCTGGCACGCAAAATCATCAGCTGGCATATCCCGGTGGCGATGCTTGCCGGCATGGCACTGATTGCCTTGCCATTCTGGTTATTTGATGACGCCCGCTACGCCAGCCCGCTGTTTCATCTGTTCAGTGGTGCGGCCATGTTTGGCGCATTCTTTATTGCCACCGATCCGGTCAGTGCCGCCACCAGCCGTTATGGCCGCCTGATTTATGGCGCCCTGATTGGTGTGCTGGTGTGGATTATCCGCAGTCATGGCGGCTACCCGGACGCGGTGGCTTTCGCGGTACTGCTGATGAATCTGGCGGCGCCGACCATTGATTACTACACCCAGCCACGCACCTACGGCCACCACCGTGCCAAGCGGGGGGCAACCCGATGATGCGCGACGCCATTACCCGCAACGCATTGGTGCTGTCGCTGTTTGCGGTCGGCACCGCCGCCATGCTGGCACTTACCAACAGCCGCACACTGCCGCAGATCGAATGCAATCGTGAACAGGCGCTGCAGGATTCGCTGCTGGAAGTAATGCCGGCAGAACGTTTCGACAATGTCCTGCTGGCAGACTCCGTTGTTATTCAGGATCCGTTGCTCGGCCGCGGCGACCACACGGTCTATCGGGCGCGCCTGAAAGATGATCCGTCCGGTGTGGTGATGCAGGCCACGGCGCCGGACGGTTATGGCGGCGCCATTCGCCTGCTGGTTGGCGTCGATCAGCATGGCGTACTTACCGGCGTGCGGATGATTCCGCCACACAATGAAACCCCGGGGCTGGGCGACGCCATTGATGTGCGCAAGTCCGACTGGATTACTCGCTTTACCGGCCTTAGCCTGAGCAATCCGAGCGAAACCGGTTGGGCAGTAAAAAAAGATGGTGGCGAATTTGATGCCTTTACCGGCGCCACCATCACACCCCGTGCGGTGGTGGCTGCGGTGCACCGCAGCCTGCAGTACCTTGCCCGCGAGCAGGATGCCCTGTTTGCCCTGCCCGCCGACGCTGATCATCAGGGGAGCTGTGATGACTGACTATCGCAAGATCACACTGGATGGCCTCTGGAACAATAATCCGGCGACGGTACAGATTCTCGGCCTGTGCCCATTGCTGGCGGTGTCCGGCACCGTGGTCAACGCCATGGGGCTGGGCCTGGCTACCATGATGGTGCTGGCCGGCTCCAATCTGGCGGTGTCGCTGATCCGCCATTTCGTTACGCCAGCGGTGCGGCTACCAGCCTTTGTCATGATCATCGCCGCGCTGGTCACCGTAATCGAAATGCTGATGCAGGCATTCACTTTCGAGCTGTATGAAATTCTCGGCATCTTTATTCCGCTGATTGTGACCAACTGCGCCGTACTCGGTCGTGCGGATGCGTTTGCGTCAAAAAATCCGCCACTGCCGGCCATGCTCGATGGCCTGATGATGGGCGCCGGTTTTCTCGCTGTTTTGCTGCTGCTGGGCGGCATGCGCGAAGCACTGGGGCTTGGCACCCTGTTCAGCAATATGTCCCTGCTGTTCGGGCCAATGGCGGATAACTGGGAAATCGTCCTGATCCCGGAATACCGCGGCTTCCTGCTTGCCATTCTGCCGCCCGGTGCCTTTATCGGTCTGGGCCTGATCATTGCCGGCAAGAACGTGATCGACAAGCGCCTGAAGGATGCAGCCAGGCGCCGCGAGGCGGCGGAGCCGAAAACCAGCCGCCGGGTGCGCACCACCGGGACCGTTGCCTGAGCAATGAATCGCGCCAAGAGAACCGAGATTTTCGCCCGCTTGCGCGCGCACAACCCGGCGCCGAGGACGGAGCTGAACTACTCCACGCCCTTTGAACTGCTGGTGGCGGTCACGCTGTCAGCGCAAGCCACGGATGTCGGCGTCAACAAAGCCACGGCAAAGCTGTTTCCGGTGGCTAATACCCCGGAGAAAATTCTTGCCCTTGGCGTCGACGGGCTGAAGCAGTACATCAAGACCATCGGCCTGTTTAATTCCAAGGCCGAGAATGTTATCAAGACCTGCCGCATGCTGATCGACCAGCATGGCAGTGAAGTGCCGCAGGATCGCGAATCCCTTGAAGCCCTGCCCGGCGTTGGCCGGAAAACCGCCAATGTGGTGCTGAACACCGCCTTCGGCCAGCCGACCATCGCCGTCGACACGCATATTTTCCGGGTTTCAAACCGAACGAAGATTGCGCCGGGCAAGAATGTCGTGGAAGTGGAACGGCGACTGGAACGGGTGATACCGGAGCAGTTCAAACTCGATGCCCATCACTGGCTGATCCTGCACGGCCGCTATACCTGCGTGGCACGCAAACCGAAATGCGGCAGCTGCATCATCGAGGACCTGTGTGAGTACCCGCTGAGCAAGCGACCGGAATACTGATCCGCATCAACGGCTCTGCGACCAGCCCGCACGGACCAGCAATGGGACCTGATCGGCGTCAGCCTGCACTGCCATCAGGGCGCGATCGGCGGTTCGGTGGCGGTGCCGAGGGTCACGCCTTCGAGAATATCGGCAGCAAATGCCTGTACCTGCTGCGCCACTTCCTTTACTTCTTCAAAGCGGGCGATATGAAACAAAGCCTCGCCTTCATTCACCAGCGGCAGGTTGTCACGGCCCACCAGAATACCGGCACAGGGCGAGAGAATTTCCATCTCATCGCTGGAAAACGGGCTACTGATTCGGCCCAGCAACTGATCTTTCTTGATCCGCTCACCAAGGCCCACCAACGTACGAAAAACACCGTCGCGTTCGGCTCGGACCCAGATTGAGCTGCGCGCCACCGACGGCTCGATGACCGGATGCGGTTTGCGTGATGGTGCAGCCATGCCAAGGTGGCGCATAACATTAATCACACCACGGACACCGGCACGAATGCTGGCTTCATCAAAACGCAGTGCTTCCCCCGCTTCGTAGGTAATTACCGGAATGTTCTGCGCTTCGGCCACTTCCCGCAGTGTCCCGTCACGCAGCACCGAGTTCAGCACCAGCGGCACACCAAAGGCACGGGCCATCTCGGCGGTGGCCGCGCTGTCCAGGTTGGCGCGAATCTGCGGCAAGTTGCTGCGATAAACCGCGCCGGTGTGCAGATCGATGGCGTGGGTACAGCGATCCAGCACCTGGGTCTTGAACAGCCAGGCCATACGCGCACCGAGCGAACCGGTTTCCGAACCCGGAAAGCAGCGATTCAGATCACGCCGGTCTGGCAGGTAACGGGACTTGTGAATAAAACCGAACACATTGACCACCGGCACCGCCACCAGCGTACCACGCAGATTGCGCAGGCTCTGCGACTGCAATACCCGGCGAATGATTTCCACACCATTCAACTCATCACCATGGATGGCGGCACACACCAGCAACACCGGACCAGGACGGCGACCATGTACAACATGTACCGGAATATTCAGCGGCGTATTGGTGTAAAGTTGCGCCGCCGGCATCTCGACGATGGCGCGCTTGCCCGGCTCGACACGAATACCAGCCAGTTCAAACGGTGCGGCAATATCCTGAGCATTCATCCGCGACTTCCCTTGGTGCGAGTTCGGTTCGGGCGCGCATTGCGCTCGGCGAACTTGATAATCATGGCAGCCACATCCTTGCCGGTTGCACGCTCAATCCCTTCCAGCCCCGGCGAAGAATTGACTTCCATCACCAGCGGTCCGCGTTCTGAGCGGAGAATATCAACACCTGCCACATTCAGCCCCATCACCTGTGCAGCCCGCACCGCCGTGGCACGTTCACCCGGGGTAATCCGGATCAGGCTGGCAGTGCCACCACGATGCAGGTTGGAGCGGAACTCGCCCTCCTTCGCCTGACGCTTCATTGCCGCAACCACCTTGCCGTCAACGACAAAGCAGCGAATGTCGGCGCCACCGGCTTCCTTGATGTACTCCTGCACCATGATGTTGGCGGACAACCCCATAAAGGCCTCGATCACCGACTCGGCCGCCTGACGGGTTTCCGCCAGGACCACGCCAATACCCTGGGTGCCCTCCAGTAACTTGATCACCAGTGGCGCGCCGCCAACCATGTTGACCAGGTCCGGAATATCATCCGGGGCATTGGCGAACCCGGTTACCGGCATGCCGATGCCTTTGCGCGCCAGCAACTGCAGTGAACGCAACTTATCCCGGGAACGGGTAATCGCTACCGATTCATTGATCGGGAATACGCCCATCATTTCAAACTGGCGCAGCACCGCAGTGCCATAGAAAGTAATCGAGGCGCCGATTCGCGGGATCACCGCGTCATAGCCTTCCAGCACCCGACCCCGATAATGAATTTCCGGTTTCAGTGAAGCCATGCTCATGTAACAGCGCAGGGTATCGATAACTTGCACTTCATGGCCGGCCTGCTCACCGGCCTCCACCAGCCGGCGGGTGGAGTACAGATTCCTGTTACGCGACAAAATAGCAATTTTCATACAACGCTCCCGGGCCGTTTTTTGCGGCCAAGCAGGTAGGATGCATTCGGATCAATACACAGCCCATCCATGGCAGTGCGGCCGAGCAGCATGCGAAATTTCATGTTCTCACGATCAGTAAGGGTGATTTCGATCGGCCAGCGCCGCTCGCCCAGTTTGACATCGGTACGAATGACGATCCGCTCCTCTCTGTGACCACCGGAATCGGTGACCTGGCGACGCTCCAGCACCGGGCAGATACACTCAGTCACCACTTCAGTATTTTTTTGCAACGGATGCATGCAGAACCGTACCCACTCCTGATCACCAACAAACCAGGTGCTCAGCTCAAAAGCATGCAGTGCCGAGGTGCGTGCACCGGTATCTACCTTGACCTTGATCTGGCGAATGCCAAGCTCCGGCAGAGATACCCACTCGCGCCAACCGATGCGTTGCATGATCAATCCGCCCGCTTCTCGCCGAGCAGTTCAATCTTGTAGCCATCCGGATCCTCGACAAACGCCAGAATGGTACTGCCATGTTTCATTGGCCCCGGCTCGCGGGTGATCTTGCCGCCCTTTTCACGAATACGATCACAGGCGGCATAAACATCGTCCACCGCCAGGGCAACGTGGCCATAGCCATTGCCGAGATCATATTGCGACGTATCCCAGTTGTGGGTCAGTTCGATGGCAGCACCTGCGGATTCATCCTGATAGCTGATAAACGCCAGCGTGAAGCGGCCTTCCGGGTAATCCTTGCGGCGCAGCAGGCGCATACCCAGTACATCGGTGTAAAAGGCAATGGAGCGGTCGAGATTGCCGACCCGCAACATGGTGTGAAGAATTCGCATCATCCCTCTCCGGCAGGCAGGAAAGACCTGCAAACAAAAACGCCCGACTAGCGTCGGGCGTTCCGTGCAATAGGTCAAGCAAAGCTGACGCTCACTGCATGCGCCGGCCCTTCTTGGCGGCAATACGCAGGCGCAGGGCGTTCAGACGGATAAAGCCTTCGGCGTCCTTCTGGTTGTAGGCACCGGCGTCGTCTTCAAAGGTGGCGATTGAAGCATCGAACAGGCTGTCATCCGAGCGACGGCCGACCACACTGACATTGCCCTTGTACAGCTTCACCCGAACCTCACCGTTAACGTACTCCTGAGTGGCATCGATCAGCTGCTGCAGGGCCAGACGCTCCGGCGACCACCAGTAGCCGTTGTAAATCAGCTCAGCGTATTTCGGCATGATGCTGTCTTTCAGGTGCGCCGACTCACGGTCCAGCGTCAGCGATTCGATCGCCCGGTGGGCGCGCAGCATCACCGTGCCGGCCGGAGTTTCGTAGCAACCGCGTGACTTCATGCCAACGTAACGGTTTTCCACCAGATCAAGCCGACCGATACCGTTAGCGCCTGCGACCTTGTTCAGCTGTTCCAGCACCTGTGCAGCACTGGTCGGCTTGCCATCAATAGCCACAATATCGCCCTTCTGGAAAGTCAGGGTGACGTAGGTCGGTTTATCCGGCGCAGTTTCCGGGCTGACGCTCCAGCGCCACATATCTTCTTCCGGCTCCCACCACGGATCTTCCAGATTGCCGCCCTCGTAGGAGATATGCAGCAGGTTGGCGTCCATGGAGTACGGCGACTTTTTCTTGTTCCTGGCAAAATCGACCGGGATGTTGTGGGTTTCGCAGTAAGCCATCAGCTTTTCACGCGAGGTCAGATCCCACTCGCGCCATGGTGCGATCACCTTAACGCCCGGCTTCAGCGCGTAGCCACCGAGCTCGAAGCGAACCTGATCATTACCCTTGCCGGTGGCGCCGTGGGAAATGGCGTCAGCACCGGTTTCATTGGCAATTTCAATCAGACGCTTGGCAATCAGCGGACGGGCAATGGAAGTACCAAGCAGGTACTCGCCTTCGTAAATAGTGTTGGCGCGGAACATCGGGAAAACGAAATCGCGGGCGAATTCCTCGCGCAGGTCCTCGATGTAGATTTCTTTCACACCCATGGCCTGGGCCTTGGCGCGGGCCGGTTCGACCTCCTCGCCCTGGCCGATATCGGCGGTGAAGGTCACCACCTCACACTGGTAGGTTTCCTGCAGCCAGCGGACGATTACCGAGGTATCGAGGCCCCCGGAATAGGCCAGTACCACCTTCTTGATATCGGACATGCAACACCCCGTGGTGAAAGATCGGTTCAACAGGGCGCGTATTGTAGGGACCCGGCGGCCAGTTATCCATGCACCGGCGTTTTTATCCCCGGACCGGATCGGGTAGCATGGGCGCCCTGACTGGAGCCCCGATGACTGACCGAACCCCCTCTTTTGCTGCCCGTTTCCGCGGTTTTCTGCCGGTTGTGGTGGATGTGGAAACCGGCGGGTTCAACCCGCGTACCGATGCCCTGCTGGAAATCGCTGCAGTAATGATTGATATGGACGAGGACGGCAAACTGCAGCCGGGCCGTTACCACCACTTCCATGTTGACCCGTTCGAAGGGGCCAACATCGAACAGTCAGCCCTGGACTTCACTGGCATTGACCCGGACAACCCGCTGCGCGGCGCGGTGCCGGAGCAGCAGGCCATCAACGGCATCTTCGATGCCGTGCGTCATGCGATGCGCAGCTACGGCTGCAACCGTGCGGTGCTGGTGGGCCACAACGCTTTTTTTGATCACGATTTCGTCAAGGCCGCAGCTACCCGCATTGACCACAAGCGTAATCCGTTCCACCCGTTTTCCTGCTTTGATACCGCCACGCTGGGCGGTCTGGCGTTCGGCCAGACCGTGCTGGCCAAGGCCTGCGAGATGGCCGGCATTCCGTTCAGCCAGAAGGAAGCGCACTCGGCCCTGTATGACGCCCAGCGCACCGCCGAGCTGTTCTGCACTATCGTCAATCACTGGCAGTCGTTTGGCGGCTGGCCGCCGGTGCCGCCCGGCGAGATGGCCCCGACGCTGGCAAAGAATCCGGTCAAGCTGCAGGACGACGATATGGATTTCAGCAAGGAATTTGGCGCCTGATGGCAGCCGGGAAATAAAAAAAAGGCGGGAAATCCCGCCCTTTTTTCTGCCTGATCGTTAATCAGAGCTTGTCGGCATTGCCGGCCAGATACTTGGCTACACCTTCCGGGGACGCGTTCATGCCGCTGTCGCCCTTCTGCCAGCCCGCCGGGCACACTTCGCCGTGCTCTTCATGGAACTGGATAGCGTCAACAATGCGGATCAGCTCTTCCATGTTGCGGCCGATCGGCAGGTCGTTAACGATCTGGCTGCGCACCACGCCATTCTTGTCGATCACGAAGGCACCACGGAATGCCACACCGCCTTCAGACTCCACGTCGTAGGCCTTGGCAATGGAGTGGGTCATGTCGGCCGCCAGAGTGTATTTCACCTGACCGATACCGCCCTGATCCACCGGGGTGTTACGCCAGGCATTGTGGGTGAAGTGGCTGTCGATGGAGACGCCAATCACTTCCACGCCACGCTCCTTGAACGCGTCCATACGGTGATCCAGTGCGATCAGCTCGGACGGGCAGACGAAAGTGAAGTCCAGCGGGTAGAAGAACACCAGACCGTATTTGCCCTTGATGGCCTCCGACAGGGTGAAGGAATCAACGATGGAACCATCGCCCAGTACTGCGGGAACAGTGAAATCCGGAGCCGGTTTACCTACCAGTACGCCCATAACATCCTCTCTCGTATCAATCGGGTGGGTGAAGTTGAGAACGGGATGATACCGCGCCCGAGGAGCGATGACACCCGCCAGGCTCATTCAGAAAAGCAGCAGCTCACCCCGAACACCGGCGTTCAGGCGTTCTCGCCCGGCTCGGCCACGGCAGCGGCCTCAATCAGTGATGCCAGCTGACCACTACGGTGCATCTCCAGCAGGATATCGCTGCCGCCAACCAGCTCTCCCTTGATCCACAGCTGCGGGAAGGTCGGCCAGTTGCCGTACTGCGGCAGGCTGGCACGAATTTCCGGGGCCTCGAGAATGTTTACATAAGCAAACGGCTTGCCAACAGAGGTAATGACCTCAACCGCCCGGGCCGAGAAACCGCACTGGGGAAACTGTGGTGTTCCCTTCATGTACAAAATGACCGGATTGCCTTCGATCTGCTCTTTGATGACTTGCATGATTTCCATTGGGGGACTCCTACGGGGTGCCGGGGGGCGCATTGTAGCAAAGCAACGTGCAGAACACCTCACGCGACCTGCGTGAGTCAGCAAAAAGGGCCCCGAAGGGCCCCGTCTGCAGCTGTTCCGACACTTCAGAACTTCACTTTTACACCTGCGCCGGCATAGCGCGGCATATTGACCCGCACACCCGCCGGGCTGCGGGAAGCCACGGCCTGCTCGTCAAGCAGGTTTTCCACCTTGGCGTACACTTCGGTGGACGGGCTTAGCTGGTAGTGTGTGGCAAGATCCAGGGTCCAGAACTCTTCAGTCACCAGCAGCTGATCATTGACCCGATCACAGCCGAAGGTAATACAGACATCATCACGCAGGGTGGCATTGGCGTAAGTTGCCCAGCCGGTGCCGTTATCCAGACCAACGGTGACAGACACCATCTGCTCGGCCAGATACGGCAGGCCATCGCCGCGCTCGGCGATGTCCGGATCACCACTGCCCACCACTGCGCTGTCGGTGATCTCGGCATCGGTCCAGGTCCAGGTCAGCCGGGTCGGCACACTCCAGCTACCGTTGCGGTAAAGCACATCGCGATAGGCCAACTCCAAGCCACGAATATCGGCTTCACCAATCTGCGCAGTACCACTGGTCTGACCACCGGTACAGGGGGCAGCCACGGTACAGTTCTGAACAATATTGGAGTAGTCGCTGAAGAAGGCGATCAGGTCCAGCGAACTGTCACCCTTGCGGTAGCGGGTACCCAGCTCCCAGTTCACACTTTCCTCCGGATCGGTTGACCCGCCGGCACCTGCCGGGGTGAAGCCCTGATGTACACCGGCCAGCAAGGTCACTTCTTCAGTAAGCGCGTAGGTAGCACCAATACCCGCCATCAGCTCATCAGTTTTGTTACTCGCCGGGGTACCAGATACCACATTGCGGGGCTGGCCATCAGAGTAACGGGTTTCCAGTGTTTTGATATCCTCGTAGCGCAGCAAGGTGGTGATCTGCCAACGATCGATAATCATCCGGTCCTGCGCCCACAGCGACACAGCCTCCGCTTCCCCGACCCGGTTATCCCCCGCGCCCACGGCGCCAGTGCTCTGGTAAATCAGGTTACCGTTGCTGTCCTGGTTAAAGGTATCCACTGGCTGGTAGCGGCTGATTTCATCTTCGTGATAGCGAGCACCAACCAGCCACTCGTGTTTGACCGAGCCAACATAGAAAGCATCGCTGTACTGCGTCTGTACACCCTGGCCGAAATAGTCGCGGGCATTGTTCTTGATGGTCAGCGTCGCTGCAGCAATACCATCCAGAATGTCTTGCCTGGCCGCGTCGGTATTGGCGTCGTAAAGGAAGCCGCCAATACTCTGGCCGTCAATCCGGTCCACCTTGTACCAGTTGCGATAAAAATCCGTGCGATAAATAGAGGAGGTCAGCATGCCTTCGTCCGTCAGCGCAATCTGGTGCTGAATCTGGAAGGTGCTGTGACGATTGTTCATCTGATCAAGCTCGGTCAGACCGTAACGCCGGTTCGGATCGGCATTGAAGTCCGCATCAGTCAAGCCGATGTAGGAAGCGTTAGAGGTTTCTTCAGAGTACTGCGCCTTGATATCTACCTGCTGCGCATAGGTGGCTGCCGGCTTGCTGCGCCAGCGCAGCTTGGCAACATAATCCTGAATGGCAAAGCCACTGTCACGGCTGGAGCGATCAATCTCATGGAAGCCGTCATTGTTGTGGCGGTACGCTTCCAGCAAGTAACCCCACTGACCGTCCTGGCCACCGTACCAGACGTGGGTTTTCTGATTGCCGAAGGTGCCGCTCTCCACATCCACCTGCCCCTGCTCCGATGCCGGAACAGGCGTACTGATCAGGTTAACTGCGCCGCCGACGGTGTGCGGGCCGTAACGCAACACTTCCGGCCCCTTGAGCACTTCCACCGCACTCATGCGGCCGGAGTAGGGAAAATAGTAGGCAGACGGGTCTGCATAGGGGGCCGGCGCAATCAGGACACCGTCTTCCATCATAGTCAACTTGCTGTTGCGCTCAGCCACTGCGCCGCGAATGCTGATATTCGGACGCAAACCAAAGCCTTCTTCTTCCTGAATGTAAACGCCTGGCACCTCGCGGAGAATCCGATGAATATCGGTGTAGCTGAAACGCCCAAGGTCCTCGTCGCTGACTTTGTAAGAGGCGCCGGACATGGCCGTCGGATTGACCGCATCTTCAATGATGACGACCTCGTCGAGCAGACGCTTCTGTGCCTCTTCCGCCAGCACCAGCGCACTGGCTGGCAATGCTGCCATGGCCACGATCAGGGCCTTGAGCTTGTAATTCCCCATGATTTCTCTCCGAACGGATAACAGTTGGCTGAGCTTGAAGTGACGCCACCCTAACAAAACAATAACGCGAATGCAAACGGTTCTTATTTAGATAAGCATCCACGAGGAATGCTGGGCCCGGACCGGTCGAATGCTGGCGAAAGCCAGTTACCACGGGCATTGCAGGGCCGAAATCATGGGGCTATCATCCGTCCTCCCCCGGCAGCTCTGGCTGCCGTTTTTCGTTTCAGGACGGAGGCGTCCCGGAGCCGGTGATGAGTGATACGACGAAAACCCGCGATCAGTACCTGATGCCCACCTACGCCCGCCAGCCGGTGATGTTCAGCCGTGGCGAGGGCTGCTGGCTGTTTGATGAGGCAGGTAATCGCTGGCTCGACGGGGTCGCCGGTATCGCCGTCTGCAACCTCGGCCACTGCCATGCGGCGGTGACTGCTGCCATTGCCGAACAAGCGGCAACGCTGGTGCATACCTCGAACCTGTACCGGGTCGAGCGGCAGGAGGCACTGGCGGAAAAGCTCTGTCAGGCCGCCGGCATGGAGAAGGTGTTTTTTTCCAACTCCGGGGCCGAGGCCAATGAAGCGGCGATCAAGCTGGCGCGCCTGCATGGTCACCGCAAGGACATCGAGGTTCCGCACATCATCGTTATGGAAAACGCGTTCCATGGCCGCACCATGGCGACCCTGACCGCCACCGGCAACCGCAAGGCCCAGGCCGGTTTTGAACCGCTGGTGCAGGGCTTTATCCGGGTGCCGTTCAACGATCTCGAAGCAGTGCGCAGGGTTGCCGCCAGTAACCGGCAGATTGCCGCAGTGCTGGTCGAGCCGATTCAGGGCGAAGGCGGTATTCATGTACCGACAGCGGACTACCTGCACGGTCTCAAGCAGATCTGCGACCAGCATGACTGGCTGCTGATGCTGGATGAAATCCAGACCGGCAACGGCCGTACCGGTAGCTACTTTGCCTTTCAGCAGATGGGCGTGCTGCCGCATGTGGTGACCACCGCCAAGGGGCTGGGCAACGGCTTCCCGATTGGCGCCTGCCTGACTCAGGGCAAGGCTGCGGCCCTGTTCGGCCCCGGCAGCCATGGCAGCACCTACGGTGGCAACCCGCTCGGCTGCGCTGCCGGCTGTGCTGTGGTCGACACCCTGACCGGTGGTGTGATCGCCGCAGTCAACGCCCGTGGCGAATACCTGCGCCAAGCCCTGCGCAAACAATTTGCTGACTTGGCGATGGTGAAGGAAGTGCGCGGTCTCGGTTTGATGACCGGTATCCAGTTCGACCGTGATTGCCCGGAACTGGTCGCCATGTGTCGTGACCGTGGCCTGCTGATCAATGTCACCGCCGGTAGCGTCGTGCGCCTGGTGCCGCCACTGGTGATCAGCGAAAGTGAAATTGATGAGTTGGTGACACGGCTGAATGATGCCGTGCGTGCCTTTGTTCGCGAACAGGAGGCCGCATGAGCGTGCGTCACTTTCTTACCCTGCTGGATCTCACCCCGGCAGAACTGAACCGGCTGATTGCCCGTGCCATTGAACTGAAGGCGATGCAAAAACGTGGCGAGCGGCACGATATCTTTCGTGGCAGAACGCTGGGTATGATCTTCGAGAAATCCTCGACCCGCACCCGGGTGTCGTTTGAAGTGGCCATGACTCAGTTCGCCGGCACCAGCATTTTCCTGTCGCCGCGCGACACCCAGCTCGGTCGCGGCGAACCGATTGAAGATGCCGCACGGGTGCTGTCACGGATGGTCGATGCGGTGATGATCCGCACCTTTGCCCATGACATTGTCGAAACCTTTGCCGCCCACTCTGCGGTACCGGTCATCAATGCGCTGACTGATGATTTCCACCCCTGCCAGCTGCTCGCCGACATCCAGACTTTTGTCGAACATCGCGGCAGCATTCAGGGCAAGCGTGTGGTCTGGGTCGGCGACGGCAACAATATGTGTAACAGCTACATCAACGCCGCGCGCCAGTTTGATTTCGAACTGGTGGTGAGCTGCCCGGAAGGCTTTGAACCGCGCGCGGATCTGGTTGAACGCGAGCGTGGCCGCGTCAGCATCGAACGCGACCCCGCCAAAGCTGCGCAAGGCGCGCATCTGGTGGTGACCGATGTCTGGGCGTCCATGGGTCAGGAACAAGAGCAGGCCAGCCGTGAGCGTGCCTTCGCTGATTATCAGGTCAACACCTCCCTGATGGACCGCGCCAGCAAGGACGCGCTGTTCATGCATTGCCTGCCAGCCCACCGGGGCGAGGAAGTCAGCCACGAAATCATGGACGACCCGCGCTCCGTAGTCTGGGACGAGGCGGAAAACCGTTTGCATGCGCAGAAGGCGTTGCTGGAATTTTTGCTGACCGGACCACAGTAGGGCATTCTGTGCCGGTCGCCGACTGCGGATTCTGATCTGATGACTGCCCCGCTACTGCAGCTCGAAAATATTGCCTGCCATTACGACAATGAGCCGGTGGTCCGCGACATCAGTTTTTCCCTTGATCCGGGACAGATTGCCTGTCTGCTCGGCCCGTCCGGCTGCGGCAAGACCACCACCCTGCGCACCATTGCCGGTCTCGAACCGCTGACCGCCGGGCGCATCCTGATTGACGGCCGGGAAGCGTCGCGACCGGGCTTTACGCTGGCGCCGGAGAAGCGCGGCCTCGGCATGGTGTTTCAGGAGCATGCGCTGTTCCCGCACCTGAACATCAGCGACAACGTTGCCTTTGCCCTGCGCAAGCTGTCGCGATCTGCGCGCGAAAAACGGGTGCGCGAATGTCTGGCGATGGTGCGTCTGGATGAACTGCGCGAACGTTTCCCGCACGAACTGTCCGGCGGCCAGCAGCAACGGGTTGCACTGGCCCGGGCGCTGGCGCCACGACCGCGACTGATGCTGCTGGACGAACCTTTTGCCAGCCTTGATCTGGATCTGCGCCGGCAGTTGAACCGCGAGTTGCTGGGCATCCTGAAACTGGAAGGGATCACCGCAGTGATGGTCACCCACGATCAGGAAGAGGCCTTTGCCATGGCCAGCCATATCGCCATCCTGCGCGCCGGCGAGCTGGTGCAATGGGATTCGCCCTACCGGATTTACCATGCCCCGGGCAGCCGCTTTGTCGCCGAATTTGCCGGTCAGGGTGCATTTCTGGCGGGCAAGGTTCTGGCCGATGGTCAGGTGAGAACAGTGGTTGGCGAGCTGTCATCCGAGAAGCCGTTGAATCTGCAGGCGGATGCCGATGTTGATGTGCTGTTGCGACCGGAAGATGTAGTGCCGGATCTTGAAGGGCCGATTGCCACCCGGGTACTGGAGCGGATTTTTACCGGCGCCAATATTCTCTACCGCCTTGGTCTGACCAATGGTGAACACCTCACTTGCCTGACCGGCAGCCACTTCGATCTCGCCGTTGGCCGTGAGTGCCGGGTGCAGATTGCGGCGAAACATCTGGTTGTGTTTCCGCGCGGTTAAACAGCCGTCACAACCAGCGACTGTTCCTTGAAAACTGGCCGCGCAAAAATTCCATCTGGTCGCCACGAATCCGCGAGCTGTTGATCAGCGCCAGATACTCGGCCATGTTCGGCACATAGGGCAGTGCCAGCAATTCCATATTGCACTCTTCCGGACGACGGTTGCCCTTGTGCTGATTGCAGCGCCGGCAGGCGGCGACCACATTCAGCCAGCGGTCCTTGCCTCCACGTGACACCGGCAGGATGTGATCACGGGTCAACTCGTGATCATGGAAGCGGTTACCGCAGTACATGCAGACATGCTGCTCACGACGAAACAGCGCCCGATTGGTCAGCGGCGGATGACTGCGCGGGTGTGGATTGGGGCGACCATCACAGGCAATGATCGAGTGCAGCTCCATCGAGGAAGTCATGCCGGTGGCGCGGCACAGGCCGCCGCGCAACTGATAGATCACATCACCGAGCGTCCAGGTCACCATGCCGCGGGCATACAACACCGCCGCCGACTGCCAGTCGAGCCACTCGACCGGCTTGCCAGTGATATCCAGACGCAGAATACGTTCCATACAGCATCCTCAGCCACAATGACCTACCATCTGTTTCGACGGTATGACCATGGGGCCGCCATAGCGGCCTCCGGTTCAGGTTGACTGGCGTGACGACCAGGTCATCAACACCGGAATGCAGGGTGCGCTTCGCGGCATCGCCGGAAGCATCAGGTTGGGCAAATAATAAACAGTAATTTGGTGAAGCTGACAACCTGCTTCAGCGAAATAACGGCAAACGGTAGCAAGCCTCTGCCCGACCGCCGGTATTGTCGGCATCGGTCATCACCGCCACGGCATCAACCTGATCCACTTTCATGTCGTGAAAACGACGAAAATCCGCCGCCACATCGCGCTCGAAACTGTGCCACTCACCGAGCCCTTCATCGCCACTTTGCACCACCACCATGATGGCGTTACCGGTGAACGGATTCGGCCAATGACGGCCCACCGGATGCTGCCGTGACCAGACGTAATTGATGGCCCGGGTCTGCCACGGCAGGAAGCCTTCACGGATCACATAGACCCGGGCAATGAAGTCATCACCGGCTTTGCTTTGCTCCGCTGCCGGTCGGGCCGGCGCCAGCGGCGCCCCGGCTTTCCAGCTCCAGCTCAGCGTTGGCGCCTGCTTCAGAGTGGTTTCTACTGCCCGGATCAGCCCCGAGGCACTGCCGTTGGCCTCGGCCCGGACACAGTCATCCTGCTGCCGGTAGGCGGTCTCGCCAGTGAAACGGACAGCTTTCCAGCCTTCGATCGCTGAAGGCTCCCAGGCGGCCCACGCCGGTGACGTGCAGGCCAGTAACAGCAACGCGCCAATTCTGGTCATTGAGACGTCTCATCAATGGTTGCGAGGAAAATGGTTGCGAGGAAACCCTTCTGGATTGCCCCGAAAGTTGCCTACAATGCACCACTTCGACCTCTGATGTACCGGAAACCCGCCATGCAATATGACTATCTGATCGTCGGTGGAGGTTCCGCCGGCTGTGTGCTGGCCAACCGCCTGTCCGCCAACCCCGCCACCAGGGTCTGCCTGCTGGAAGCCGGCCCCGACGACAACAGCCTGCTGGTGCGGATGCCGGCCGGCATTATCGCCCTGATGAGGTCAAGCAAACGTAACTGGCGTTACTACTCGGTGCCGCAGAAGGCGCTTAACAATCGTCAGGTCTATATCCCGCGCGGCAAGACCCTGGGCGGCTCCAGCGCTGTCAACGCCATGTGCTACACCCGCGGTCACCGCTGGGACTATGACCACTGGGCCTCGCTCGGCAACAGTGGTTGGGGCTGGGACGAGGTGCTGCCACTGTTTCGCCGCGCCGAACATAACGAGCGCGGCGCCGACCAGTTCCATGGTGTAGACGGCCCGCTGAACATTGCCGACCTGCGTTTCCATCATCCGGTCAGCGCGGCCTTTATCGAGGCCGCCGGCCAGGCCGGTTTCCCGAAGAGCCGGGAGTTGAACAACGAGGTGCAGGAAGGCGTCGGCCTGTTCCAGGTCAATCAGAAAGGCGGCGAGCGTTTCAGCGTGGCGGCGGCTTATCTGCACCCGGCAATGAATCGCCCGAACCTGACCGTGATCACCAATGCCCGCGTCACCCGCGTGCTGTTCGACGGCAAGCGCGCCACCGGCGTCGAGTATCGTCAGGGCCGACAGACGCTGCAGGTTGAAGCGGCGGAAACCATTCTCTCCGGTGGCGCGATCAATTCGCCGCAATTGCTGCTGCTGTCAGGCGTTGGCGCCAGGGCCGATCTGGAGCCGCACGGAATCAAGCAGATTCACGAGCTACCGGGCGTTGGCAAGAACCTGCAGGATCACCCGGATGCGCTGGTGGTAACCCGCTCCAAACGCCACGACACCCTGAGCCTGGGCCCACTCGGCCTGCCGGCGGCAATCAAGGGCCTGTTCAATTTTTTCAGCAAGCGCGAAGGCAGCCTGACCTCGAACGCGGCGGAATCCGGTGGGTTTATCAAATCCACCCCGGATCAGGAAATTCCCGATCTGCAGCTGCATCTGACCGCCGCCCTGCTCGACAACCATGGCCTGAATCTGGGCTTCAGTTTCGGCTTCGGCTACTCCGCCCATGTCTGCATTCTGCGACCGAAAGCGCGTGGCAGCATCACCCTGCAAAGTGCTGACCCGATGGCCGATGCGCTGATTGATCCGAATCTGCTGGGCCATCCGGACGACATGGAAGGCATGGTTCGCGGCGTCAAGCAGGTCCGCAAGATTCTCTCCCAGAGTGCACTGGACCCATGGCGTGGCGATGAAATTTTTCCGAGCAGTTCGCTGCAGAGCGACGAGGAAATCCGTGCCTTCCTGCGCGCCAAGTGCGACAACATCTATCACCCGGTAGGCAGCTGCAAGATGGGTGTCGATGACATGGCGGTAGTGGCACCGGACAGCATGCGCGTGCATGGTCTGGAAGGCCTGCGCGTGGTCGATGCCTCGATTATGCCGACCCTGATCGGCGGCAATACCAATGCACCAACGGTGATGATTGCAGAGAAAGCGGCCGATCTGATTCTTGGCAAACCCGCCGCCTGACTTCCCTGACTCTGCCGCGCCCGGTGGGCGCGGTAGTCATTGCCGGGTCAGTTGCGGCGACATGGCAAAGCCGCTACGGCGCCACAACATCGCCACAATAAAACCGTGCACATTCAACAGCAGCGCCAACGTCCACTCGAAGGCGTTTTCCAGTTCATCGTGGCGTTCCGGTACCAACAACCCGGCGACAACAGAGATCAATCCGATCAATAACGTCACCAGGCTGAGCTGCACCAGCCGCTGCCCGACGTTGCCCCAGTGCGGATGCCTTCTCAAGCAGGCACCAAGCTGCAGCTGGGCAATATAGGTCAGGCCAAACCAGCCAATCACGCCGGCTCGACGCATGAAGTAGAAGGTATCACCGGCATGACCCAGCGCCAGCGTGTAGGTCAATAGCGCCAGCGATGACACCAGCCCAAGCCATGGCAAAGCCTTGCCACCGGCAAGATCAAGCAGCTGCAACCAGGCCCGATTCAGCCACCAGAACAGCGCCAGCAGTACACCGGCCGGGATCATGCCGCCTTTGAAAATAAAATAGGCGGTGCCATAGCGACCGGCCCGGGAGATGCTGGAACAGGTTTCCCAATAAGGAAAGCACCAACGAACATTCCCCTCTACGGCGGAAACCAGAAAGGACAGGTGAATCGTCAGGAACGGGATGGCGGCACAGAGCAGCGCCAGCAACCAGAGCCGATGCGTCGATGCAAAAGCATTCATGGCAGCCAACCCCGTGTCCCGGCAGATCAGCGGATAACGACGAAGAACATGCCGCCGTTGCGATTCAGCCGCAATAAAATGGCGGCATCCTTATCGGGAATCGCAGCCTTCAGCTGATCCAGATCAGCCACATCCTGACGGTTGGCATTGATGATCACGTCCCCCGGGCGAATTCCGGCTCTTGCTGCCGGGCTGCCGGGCTCCACATCCTCCACCAGCACTCCCGTGTCGGCATGGTTCAGTTCGCCCTGACGCAGGTTACGGATGCTGGCACCCTGCAGATATCTGGACAACACACCACCATCGGATGTGGTCAGTGTAGTCTCACGAATCACGGCAGTGATTTCCCGCTGCTTGCCGTCCCGGACAACCGTCAGGCTGACCTTGTCGCCTACCGGCGACAGGCCCACCTTGTTACGCAAGTCGGCAACCCGGCGCACCGGCCGCCCGTCAGCAGCCACCACGACATCGCCCGCCTGCAGACCGGCATCTTCGGCGGCACTGTCTTCAAGCACATGGGTAATCACCACACCACGCTGGTCCTTGTCGACACCAAAGGCCTCGGCCAGCTCGGCGGTCAGGTCCTGGATATTGACCCCGAGCGAACCACGTCTGACCTCTCCATATTCGATTAACTGCGCCATGATGTTCGAGGTCATTTCCGTGGGAATGGCAAAGCCGATACCGACATTGCCGCCCGCCGGTGCAATGATCGCCGTATTGATACCGACCAGTTCTCCACGCAGATTGACCAGAGCCCCGCCGGAATTACCCGGATTAATCGAAGCATCGGTCTGGATATAGTTTTCATAACCATCCATGCGCAGGCCGGTACGGCCCAGCGCCGAAACAATCCCGGATGTCACGGTATGACCGAGGCTGAACGGGTTACCAATGGCGACCACAAAATCCCCCACCCGCAGGGTAGAAGAGTCTGCCACCGGCATTTGCGTCAGACCTTCCGCCGGCACTTTCAGTACCGCCAGATCGACATCCGCATCCATGCCAACCAGTTCTGCTTCCAGCGTACGACCATCATTCAGAGTGACTTCGATCTGCTCGGCGTTACGCACCACATGGGCGTTGGTCAACACATAGCCCTGTCTGGCATCAACAATTACGCCGGAGCCGGCACTGGTGGCGCGGCGCTCCTGCGGCATATTGGGCATATTGAAAAAGCGCCGGAAGAACGGGTCTTCCATCAGCGGATTCTGGGTCCGAACACGACCCTGGGTTGCGATATTGACGACCGCCGGGATGACCTGATCCAGCATTGGCGCCAGAGACGGCAGCGGCTGGCCATCCCCGGTGGTGCCGGGCAACGCCGCATGAACACTGAACGACTGCAATACCAGCCAGACAGCGCCGATCAGAATGACGGGGTAACGTGCCGAAAACGTCATGATGTTGTGCTCTCCTTGTGTCAGCATGGCGGAGTCGGACCCTGAGACAGAGTCACCGCCGGTTCGACTAAACCATCAGGCATCAGTTCAACCGGGGCAATGATATTGGGAAAGGGTGGCCAGATTAAACTCCATTGATTCTTACAGATCAGCCCATATAGTGGCACTGAATAGTGGCACGGAATCGGCCGAGCTGACGACGCCCCGGTGACGCCCGGCGACGCACTGACGCTTGCGGCAGCAGCGCACGCCACACTTTTTGCAACCGCACATGCGCTCCTTTTCAGCAGAGTCTGTGCTGAAGGCTTTGCTCATGTACACTCTGTCAACTTCTGTTCACCATCTGACGGAAATCAGAGCGAGCCGGCAAGGGAGCCGGGGGAATAACATGAAAACCTCGCTACTCACGCTCGCCGGCCTGATGCTGGCCGGCAACGTTATCGCTGGCCCCGCCTCCGTTTCAGATGAGGTCATGGAGCGCTTTATCAATGCCTACCGGGATGACCCGGCCGCGCTGATCCGGCACGCACCACTGATCCGCCACGCCTCGGTGGCGCAGATGCACCACACCATCAGCAGCCTGGGCCTGACCCACTTCACCTATCTGTATCCAATAATCGTCTCCGGCGCCGAGCTTGAAGCGGCACGGGACATCCCGCTGGAACGCCTGTCGCTGGTGGCCGTGCGCGGTGGCAAGGTTATCCCGATCCCGTTCCAGATTGACGAGTTCAACCGTGACGGCCTGATCTGGATTGATGGCGAGACTCCGGGAAAAGCTGCCGGAAAGCAGGGCATGCTGGATGACTACGACGAACTGGTATTCATGTATCGCGACGGCGGAAGCGAACGCTATGACGCGTCGCGCCACGGCGCCATCAATGGGTCGCTGATTCAGGAAATCCGGCTCGAGAATGGCGACACCGCCGCCCGCTACGCCTATGTTGTCCAGGATGACCCTGCCCGCTCTGCGGCAAATTATGTCGATATCTCGCTGGAAGAAGGCTGGATCGAAAGTACCGTCATGCGTATGCGTTTTGACAAGCGCAATCTGCTCGGCATTGACCATGTAGAAAGTCTGGTGGGCCCGCATGCCGGGGAAAATGTCTTCGATAACATTCATATTTCCCTGTCCACCGGCATTCTCAACCCGAATCTGCGCTTCAGTCTGGATAGCGAGGACAATATCCGGGCGGTACCTCGCGGCGTAGCCCGTGGCCCGGTACGAAATACAGTACTGCTGAAGGTCCGGGTCTGGTATCTGGGCATGCCGACCATTGTCAGTCAGGACATTCATGTTCATTTCTACGAACAGGGTGCGGTGATTCCGATTCCGTTTGCCATCAGCAGCATCGGCTCACTGCGCCACTTTATCTCGCTGCTACGCGAGCCACGCTTTGAGTTGAATGTGGACTTTCATCAGCTTGATGGCGCCAACGTCACCTTTGACAGCGTCTATCGACCGGACACCCGCGGCGATGTCGATGGCTGGATGACCGACTTCGAAGTCGGCATGAACTATGCCCGTATGCCGGGCAACTGGTTACACCTCGACTCGCAACGCGGCTGGCAGATGTTTTTTGTCAACGGCATGCCACTGGTAGAGGGCGGCCTGTTCGATCAGTTTATGGAAGGCAGTGAACTCGGCATGGTGTATCGCGATGACCGCGAGCTGCAGGATGACACGATGCGTTATACCGGGGCGCTGCCGCGCCTCGGCTTTCGTCTGAGCGGCATGCCGGCACCGGTCATGGACCTGCTGGCCGCATCACCGAAGATGCCCCGCCACATCACCACACTGGGGAGGCCATTGTCTGGCTCGGTGAAAGACCCGGACCGGCTGAAGCGTTACGACGAAGCCGCCAACCGGATGCTGGCCCGACTGAAGGCTCGCGGCCTGATCACCAGTGCTGACCAGCTGGCTGAAGCCTTTATCACGGACATGGGCAGAATGCAGTTCAGCGGCCTGCCGCGCGCGCAACTCAACAGCCTGATAACAGATGCTATCCGGATCACTGTCAGTGATGTCGCTCAGGTCCGGCATGGCGAGATTCTGGCAACGATGGCCAAACTGGCCGCGGACCGGGGGATTGCCCTTAAGCAGTTGCGGCATGCTCATATCAACATGGTGCTCTGGTTCCCGGACGCCACCGGCAGCGCCGGACCACAGGGCTTTTTCCGTGAGATCAGCACACCGCCCCGGGCCGTCGCCAACCCGGCCACCGAGCTGGTCAACCAATAGGCCGACCAGCTCATGCCGGCTACGGCTGCAAGCGGATCCGGAAAAGCAACGCGTACAGCACCGGCGCGGCAACCATTGTCAGCACCGTCGCAAACGCCAGGCCAGCCATAATCGTTATCGCCATACTGGCGAAAAATGCATCCCAGATCAGCGGGATCATGCCGAGAATGGTAGTGAATGCGGCAAGAAATACCGGCCGCAAACGGCTGACGCTGGCATCTACCAGAGCATCCGGCAAGGGCTTGCCTTCCGCCGCCTGGGCATCCACTTCGTCAATCAGAACGATGGCATTTTTCATCAGCATGCCGGACAGGCTGAGAAAACCGAGCAGCGCCATAAAGGTAAAGGCCTGGCCGGTAGCTAACAGGCCGATACTGACGCCACAGATCGACATCGGCACGATCAACCAGATCACCAGCGGCTGCCGAACGCTGCCAAACAGCAATACCGAAATCACCAGCATAATCAGAAAGCCGATCGGCACCTGCTGCGCCAGAGATGCCTGCGCCTCGCTGGCACCCTCATACTCGCCGCCCCACTCAAGCACATAGCCCGCTGGTAACGGAATGGCCTCCACCTGACTGCGTAATTTTCTCAGTACCTGATCAGCGGTACGGTCAGCCGCCGGATCGGCCTGTACCTTCAACGCCCGCACCCGATTGCGACGATGAATCAAAGCCTCTTCAGTGGCCAATTCAAAACCGCTGACGACCTGACTGACCGGCACATAGGCCCGCTCGGCGCTGCTCCACATCAGACGGTCGGCAATGCGGCTGACACTGCCGCGCTCATCCAGCGGCGGCCGGACCACAATGGGTATCTGCGAATCACTTTCACGGTACACGCCGGCGCGAATGCCGGTGGTCGCGAACAATGAGGATGTGGTGAGTTCACTACGGCCAATCCCGGCGATACGGCCACGCTCCTCATCATAGTGAGGAATAATCACCATCTCCTGCTGGCGCCAGTCAATACGAATATCCTGAAGCAAGCCGCTTTGTTCAAATACTTGTCGGGCCTTTTCACCAAGGCGCCGCAACTCGGCCGGATCGGCTCCCTTGAAGCGCGCTTCGATCTTGGCGCCGCCACCGGGCCCGAACATCAACCGCTGCGGATAGATCTCCAGATCCGGAAAATGTCGCGGCAGTGTCTCGCGCAGATCGGCAACCAGTGCATTAATATTGTCCCGATCGTCAACCCGGACAATCATCTGGCCGTAGGCGGGATTCGGCAACTCCGGCTCGTAGGTCAGCATAAAGCGGCTGGCTCCCTGGCCAATGAATCCGGTTACCGCTTCGACCTCGGGGTGCTCGCGCAACAACGCATCCATCGCCTCCAGTCGTTGCGCGGTTTGCTGAATATCCGCCCCCTGACGCAGCATCACATTCAGATAAAACATCGGCGTGTTCGAAGGCGGAAAGAAGGCGTGACGGAGGAACCCGAATCCGACTACGGACATCACGGTAATCATTACCAGCACCATCACGGTACGGCCACGATGACTCAGAACCGCAACCAGCAGCTCACGGTATCTGAGGTAAAACGAGTGACTGTAGGGATCCTCTCCCTCTTCATACTGATGGCCATCAAAAAGATAGTTGCCCAGCAATGGGGTGACAGTGATGGCAAGAATCCAGCTCAACATCAGCGAAATGGCAATAACCGCAAACAGCGAGAACAGGAACTCACCGGTAATGTCCGGTGACAGGCCGATCCCGGAGAACGCCATGATGCCAATAACCGTGGCACCGAGAAGTGGCATCTGCGTGCGGCGACTGGAGTCGCTGGCTGCATCTTTGGCCAACTGGCCGCGCTGGATCCCGATCAGCATCCCTTCGGCAATCACAATGGCGTTATCCACCAGCATGCCCATGGCGATAATCAGCGCACCAAGGGATATACGCTCCATCTCGATGGCAAAGATACGCATGAAAAATACCGTGCCCAGCACGGTAAGCAGCAGCGTAGCTCCGACGACCACGCCGACCCGCCAACCCATGGTCAGGCAGAGAACACCGATAACGATGGCCACCGACATCAGCAGACTGACAAGGAAGCTGTTGATCGCCTCATCGACCACCACATGCTGCTCGTAAATCGGCTGAATGCTGACGCCAAGCGGGATACTGCCTTGCAGGGATTCCAAATGCGCACTGACCGCCTTGCCCACTTCAACAATATTGGCGCTTTGCAGGCCGGCCACCGCAAGCGTAAAAGCTCGCTCGCCGTTGTGAATAATCAGATGATCCGGCGTGTCGGTAGTGCCACGATACACCGTGGCAACATCGATCAGGCTGATCTGTTCAGTGGAGCCCGGACGGCCGATACGCAGCGACTCGATGCTGGCCACCGAATCAAACCCGGGTTCGGCAGAAATACGAATACGTCGGCCGTCGACTGTAATCGCGCCGCCGGACTGCATCCGGTTTTCACTTTGCAGAGTGTTTAACACCGCCTCCAGCGGAATTCCCAGACTGACCAATCGCTGCTCGGAAATCTCCACATAGATTACTTCCTCAGGCTCACCGGCAGTGCTGACTTTTGCCACATTCGGCACCGTCAGGAGTTCGCGGCGAAGGAAACGTGACAGTTCACGAATCTCTGCGTCACTGAAATCCGGCGCCGTTACCGCGTAGAAAATACCAAACACATCACCGTAATCGTCGTACACAACCGAGCGGAAAGCACCGGCCGGCAGGGAACCCTGAGCGTCACCGACCTTGCGGCGCAGCTCATCCCACACCTGCGGCATGGTCTCGCCGTCATACTTGTTCTGGATTTCGACCTTGATGATCGACTCACCAGGCCGGGAACGGGAAGTCAGACGTTTCAGCTGTGGCAACTGCTGGATTGCCGACTCCAGCGGTTCGGTGATTTCCTTCTCTACCTGTGCAGCCGTGCCACCCGGATAGGGCGTGATCACCAGCGCCATCTTGATAGTAAAAGCAGGATCTTCAAGCCGACCAATGCCGCTCAACCCCCACCAGCCACCGAGCAGGCAAGCGAGAATGATCAGCCAGGTGTTAACCGGCTTGTCAATCGAATAGCGTGCGATATTCATGCCAGCGCCCTCAGAAGTCGTCGAACGGCATGACCTGCATACCGTCATGCAGCAGATGCAAACCGGCACTGACAACCTGTTCGTCACCGCTCAACCCCGCCACCAGCGCCACGCCCTCCTCATTGACGGCCAGAAGTTTTACCGCTCTTGCGCGCACTTCGTTACTGGACGGGTCGTAGACCCAGACGCGGAATGCACCAGTTTCATCACTGTCGAGAGAAGATTGTGGCACCTCATGGAATTCACTCTCTGCAGCAACGGCCGCACGGACCCGGACCGTTACGGTCATGCCCGGCAACACGTTGATATTCTCCTGAGGCGCCATGCTAAACGTCACCCGGTAAGTCTGCGCCACCGCATCCGGCTCGGTTTCATGTTCGTAATAGGTCAGCGCCACCGGTTGATCAGGGTGGCTCTGGAACACAGCTTCAGCAACGAGCACATCCGGGTTTGCCAGAGCACTCATCAGATTTTCCGGCACATTGATATGGACGCGGAATTCCTCCACGTTCTGCACCCTGACAATCCGGGCACCGGCCTGCACATTGATAAAGGGATCTACCAGCCGGCGCGTGATCAATGCTGCAAACGGTGCGGTAATTCTGGTGTAAGCAAGATTCCGGCGGGCGGTATCCAATGCCACGCGACGCAGGCTGTGAGCAGTTTCCGCCTGATCCAGACTGGCTCGGGAAATACTGCCGCGCTCATACAGGGACTGATTGCGCTCCAGATCACGACTGGCCTGATCGAGCTGCAGCTCAGCTTCCTGCAGGGCAAGCCGGTAATCCGCCGGGTCCAGCGCGGCGATCAGGGAACCGGCCGGAACAACAGTGCCCTGCTGCACCGGCAATTCGATTATCCGGCCACCGACCTGAAACGACAGGTCAACAGTGCTGACCGCATCGACCCGACCGATGAAATGGCGTACTGCCGAGAACGTGCCTTCGCCGACCTGATGCAATCTGACCGGCCGCAATCGTTCAGCGCTGTCACCATTACCGTTACTGCTGCAACGCACCAGTAACAACACCATCAACACCAGCACGGACCAAACCACCACACGTTGCCAGCGCGGCGCATTGCGATAGCGCTCACGAACATCATTCAACAGGGGATTTTCACGATTCATTTCAGCAGGCCCTCGGCAAGCAATTGCAACTGTTGGTAAATAGCTTCGCGCTGCTCCGCTGGCCACGGCGAGATGCCCAGCAGCTCCTGGAACAACAGTCCATCCGCGGCGGCCCAGAGCAGCCAGAACTGCGGCTGGTCACCCGCTTCGGCAATAATCAGGTCGCGCATCTCGGCAATGTGCCGGCGCAGCGGGTCAAGCAACGACGGCTGTTCGGCGGCGGCGGCAAGAATGGCCATGGCGACATGCGGATCCATCACATCCGGCTGATTCCGGGTTGCCAGCAGCGATAGCAGGGTCGGCGGCGGCGCACCGGCCAGCGCTGCGACATGCTGCTCGCGGGCCGCTCTGGTGCGTTCGATCAGCCGCTCAAGCATGCCCTGCAGCAGAGCTTCCTTGCCGGCAAAGTGATACAGCAACCCGCCCTTACTGAGGCCGCTCTCGCGAGCCACCTCATCAAGGGTGATGCGACCGGCACCACGCTGGGTGGCGATGCGCTGGGCGGCGTCAAGAATGGCATCGCGGGTAGATGTCTGCGCCATGGCTAAACCTGAACTAAAGCGTAAGACGCGCGACTATACCAACCGGACGGTACAGTGACTAAGGCAGGACGGGCCAATCACCAATGTATACAATCCGTCCATGACTGCCGCCGCTTCCGCCCGCCTGCCCCTCACCGGTATCCGTGTGATCGAACTCGGCCAGCTGCTCGCCGGCCCCTTTACCGGCACCCTGCTGGCCTACTTCGGGGCCGAGGTGATCAAGGTCGAACCGCCTGGCGGTGATCCGATCCGCGGCTGGCGCAAACTTGATGAAAGCGGCACGTCATTCTGGTGGCGCAGCCTTGGCCGTAACAAGAAGTGCGTCACCATCGACCTGAAACAAGCCGCCGGTATCGAACTGGTGCGCAAGCTGATCGGCAGTGCCGACGTGGTGATCGAGAACTTCAAACCCGGCACCATGGAAAACTGGCAGCTCGGCCCCGACGATTTCCGTGCCAGTCACCCGAAGCTGGTCTACGCGCGGATCTCCGGCTATGGCCAGACCGGGCCATATGCGCCGAAGCCCGGCTACGCCTCGGTCTGCGAAGGCATCGGCGGATTCCGCTACGTCAACGGCTTCCCCGGTGGCCGGCCGGTGCGACCGAACCTGTCCATGGGCGATACCGTGGCCGGCATTCATGCCGCCCTCGGCATTGTTCTGGCGCTGTTCGAGCGCGAGCGTGGCGGCAGCGGACAGGTGGTCGATGTCGCCCTGTTCGAGTCGGTATTCAACCTGCTCGAAGCGGTGATTCCCGAGTACGACGGCGCCGGCGTTATTCGTGAACCGTCCGGCTCCACCGTCACCGGCATTGTCCCGACCAACACCTACCTGTGCGGCGACAACAAGTACGTGATCATCGGCGGCAACGGCGACTCGATTTTCCAGCGCCTGATGAAGGCTGCCGGCCGCCCGGACATGGCCACCGATTCACGCCTGGCCAGCAATGCAGGGCGGGTTCAGCACGAGGAGGAAATTGATCAGGCCCTGTCCGACTGGTGCGCCGACCGCCCGTCCAGCGAGGTGCTGGCAACACTGGAGCAGGCCAAGGTGCCGGCCGGGCCGATCTACAGTGCCGCCGACATGCTGGCCGACCCGCATTTTCAGGCCCGCGGCCTGTTCGAGCAGGTTGAGATCAATGGCCAGCCACTGAAAATCCCGGCAATCCTGCCGAGGCTGACCGGCACCCCGGGCCGTACCACCTGGCCCGGGCCGGAAGTAGGTGCTCACAACTCCGAAGTCCTGCGTGACGGGCTTGGCCTGTCGGAGCAGGACTATGCCACGCTGCTGCAGTCAGGGGTGATCAGTGCTGGCCATTGACTGATCAGTCAGAGCGGCAGCAGACTACCGCTCTCACAACAATAAACAGGGCCTCCGATATGTCCATGCTGATGATTCTGATGATGACGGTGGTACTGGCAACCGGCCTGGGTCTGGTCGCGGCTGGAGTCTGGTACCAGCTTAATCGCGAACGGCTGAAGGCCGACCCGGTACTGATTCACAGCTGCTATCTCTGGGGTGGCGTGCTACTGGTCAGTAACCTTGTCATCCCCTCGCTGGCCTGAGCTTCATATTTGGTTGCAACTTTCAGAAGCCCGTGTCACCTGCGGTTAATGTGATGACGCGCCGGGACCGCTACCATTCGTGACTTTCCAGTCACACTTGGAGCCTCTCTTGTCCGTTCTGCCCGTTATCACCGCCCTCGGCGGCATCAGCCCCGCCGGCCGCAGTGCCTGCCACCATGGCTTCCAGAGACTGATCATCGACACCCTGAATGACGACCAGCGCCAGCGCACGCTGCGCTCACTGGCCACCCTGTGTGGCCGGGAGGAGCAGGACGCGCTGTTGGCCGCCACCCTGGTGCGGCGCCTTGAGGGCAACCTGTTCGACAGCAGCCGGGTACCCCTGAATGTTGCTGCCAGCCATGGCAATGCCATGACCGTGACGGTACGTAATCTCGATCTGCCCGCACCGCTGCCCCCAGGCTGGCAGATCAAGCCGCTGGATCGTAGCCGTAGCGAGCTCACCATTCCTGCCGGCGCCTTGATGCTGCCGGCCACCGAGCAGGCCCGGGTTCAGGCCGCGGGACAGCTGCCCGGCGGTTTCGATCCGGCCAACTGGTATGCGTCCCGCAATCATCCCCGGGCCCTGCAGATGAGTATTTTCGGTGCATCAGACTGCCTTGGCATGACTGGTATTTCCTGGGCCCGGATTATGGAGAGGGTCGCGCCGGACAAGATTGCCGTGTACGCCTCCGGCGCCATGAGTCAGCTCGATGACAATGGCCTGGGCGGCATGCTCAAGTATCCGCATCAGGGCAAACGCATTACCTCGAAACAGTGCCCGCTGGGCCTGGGCCAAATGCCGGCGGATTTTATCAATGCCTATGTGCTCGGCAGCGTCGGCCGTACCGGTGGCATGCTCGGCGCCTGCGCCAGCTTTCTCTACAACCTGTCACTGGGGGTACACGATATCCGCTCCGGCCGCGCCCGGGTGGTGCTGGTGGGCGCCGCCGAAGCGCCGCTGGTGCCGGAAGTGTTCGAGGGCTATCGCGCCATGGGCGCGCTGGCAGAGGACGAGGATCTGCGCAAGCTGGACCCCGGCGCCGCAATACCGGACTGGCGCCGGGCGGTGCGACCGTTCGGTGAAAACTGCGGCTTTACCCTGGCCGAGTCCGCACAGTTTTTCCTGCTGATGGATGACGCGCTGGCACTCGAGCTGGGCGCCGATATTCTCGGCGCGGTGCCAGACGTGTTTGTGCACGCCGACGGCACCAAAAAATCGATTTCCGCGCCCGGCGTCGGCAACTACCTGACGCTGGGCCGCGCGGCCGCACTGGCGCGACAGCTGCTCGGCGAGCAGGCTCTGCAACAACACAGCTTTGTTTCCGCCCATGGCACCAGCACGCCGCAAAACCGGATTACCGAGTCCGACGTGCTGGATCGCATTGCCAGCGCTTTTGCCATTCCGCAGTGGCCGGTGAATGCGGTGAAGTCCTATCTCGGCCACTCTCTGGCAAGTGCCTCCGGCGATCAGTTGATGGCGGCGCTGGGCACCTTCGCCAGCGGCTGGCTGCCGGGCATTACCACCACACAAGCCATTGCCGGCGATGTCCATCGTCAGCATCTGGACTTTGCCCTGCAACATCGACAGCTGGAGCAACCGGCGGCGGCGTTTCTCAACTCGAAGGGCTTTGGCGGCAACAATGCCACCGCACTGGTGTTGTCTCCGCAGCACAGCACGACACTGCTGCAGCGCAAACATGGTGAAGCGACAATGCGCAGCTGGCAGAAACGACGTGAAGCGACGCTGGCCGCAGTGGCCGATTACGAGCAGAAAACACTAACGGGGCAAGCCAGGCCGGTATATCAGTTTGGTGAAGGCGTGCTCAGTGGCGAGGATCTGGATATCAGCGCCAGCCGGATTCGCCTGCCGGGCCGCGCTCTGGCGGTAGAGTTCAGCGAGGATCCCGGCTTCAGCGAGTTTCTCTGATCGATGAGATGCCGGAAAACATAAACGAAAACGGCCACCCGAGGTGACCGTTTTCGTTAGCAACAGCAGCCGATCAGTTGGCGCTGCGTACTTTTTCCTTGATGCGAGCCGACTTGCCGGCGCGATCACGCAGGAAATACAGCTTGGCGCGACGCACATCACCGCGACGATCAACCTTGATGCTGTCGACTATCGGACTGTGGGTCTGGAACACACGCTCCACACCAACGCCGTGGGAAATCTTGCGCACCGTGAAGGAGGAGTTCAGGCCACGGCTTTTCAGCGCGATAACCACACCCTGGAACGCCTGCAGACGCTCACGGGTACCTTCTTTCACCTTGACCTGCACGGTCACGGTATCGCCCGGAGCAAACGCCGGCACTTCGCTCTTCAGCTGCGCCTGCTCAACTTCCTGAACCAGAGTTTTCTTGCCGCTCATGACTGTCTGCTCCTGTTACTCAATTTCGCTGTCTTGTTGCTGGTCAAACTCGCGGTGCTTCAGTTCCTGAAGGTATTCCGCCAGCAGTTTCTCTTCTTCCCGGCTCAATCCCTGGTCGCGTTGCCGCGCCTCCAGCAGATCCGGCCGTAATGTTGCCGTTCGCCCCAGCGACTGCTTCAGCCGCCAGCGCCGTATTTCTTCATGGTGCCCGCTCATCAACACCGGCGGCACCGCTTGCCCCTCAAACACCTCTGGTCGGGTGTAGTGCGGGCAGTCGAGCAGGTTGCGGTTATCACCGCTGAACGAGTCCTGCTCGGCGGAGGCGTCGTCTCCCAGTACACCGGGAAGACAGCGGGCCACCGCGTCGATCAGCGTCATGGCGGGAAGTTCTCCGCCGCTCAATACAAAGTCACCGATGGAAATCTGCTCATCAATGACGGTATCGATCAGTCGCTCATCGATTCCCTCGTAACGCCCCGCCACCAGAATCAGCTGCGGCTGCGCTGCGAGTTGTTCCACTTTCGCCTGATCCAGCTTGCGACCGGTCGGCGACAGATAAATCACTTTTGCCTCGGGCAGTTTTTCGCGGGCATGGGCAATCGCCTTTGCCAGCGGTTCTACCTTCATCAGCATTCCCGGGCCGCCACCAAACGGGCGATCGTCCACGGTGCGGTGTTTGTCAGTGGTGAAATCCCTCGGGTTCACCGCTGCCACCGCCAGCAGGCTGTTTTCCACCGCCCGCCGGGTAATACCGTAACCGGTGATTGCCTCAAGCATTCCCGGAAACAATGTCACCACTGCGACCTGCAGGGGCACTCTCTGCAAGGTCACGTTAAAACTCCGTGTCCCAGTCCACCGTAATCACACCGGCGGCGGCATCCACGTTCAGCACCACATCCTCCGGCAGCCAGGGGATCAGGCGCTCGCGAGTGTCAATACTGCTGCCGTCTCCACGCACCACCAACACATCGTTGGAGCCGGTTTCCATCAGGCTGCTGACTTTGCCCAGATCGCGGCCGTCCTGATGACGCACCCGCAACCCGATCAGGTCACGCCAGTAAAAATCATCTTCTTCCAGCACCGGCAAGACGTCTGCCGGTACCAGAATGTCCCGGCCGCAAAACAGCGCCTCGGCACGGGTCCGGTCGGTTTCCCCGTCCAGCTGCACCACCAGAGCTTTGCCCTGCATGCGGCTGGCGGTCACCTTGACCGCTTTCTCGCCATCAGTACCGCGCAATGTCCACGGCAGATAGTCGAGGATATTTTCGACCGGGTCAGTAAACGATTTGACCTTGACCCAGCCCTTGATTCCGTGGGCCGCGCCAACGCGGCCCACCAGCAGAAGTTCCGTCGCAGTGGCCATCAGGCGCTCTGCTTGCGGGACTCCTTGACCAGACCTTTGACGCGATCGGACAGCTGGGCACCCTGAGCCACCCAATGATCAACGCGCTCGGCATTGATCTGCAGACGGACTTCACCGCCACGAGCGATCGGGTTGAAGAAGCCGACGCGCTCAATAAAGCGGCCGTCACGGGAGTTGCGGCTGTCGGTCACGATCACACTGTAGAACGGACGCTTCTTGGAACCGCCGCGGGAGAGACGAATAACTACCATTATTTCAGCACCTTAGTTCAATCCGGTTTCCCGGCCCACGACCCGTGGACCATCGTATCCGCCTGAAAATCTGCCCGTTTTCATACTGACAGACTGCGAAGGGCGCAGATTCTAGCCATATCTGCGCCAGAGTGAAAGGGGCGAGATGAGTTATTTCCCCGTAGAGCGGTCGATCGACGGCAAACAACCTTCGCGGTCGATCGACCGCTCCTACCAGCCTTACATGCCCGGGAAGCCACCCGGGGGCATGCCGCCGCCCGGACCACCGCCGCCCATCATGCCCTGCATACCCCGCATCATCTGTTTCATGCCGCCCTGGGTGCGCATCTTCTTCATCATCTTGGCCATCATCTTCTGCTGCTTGAGCAGGCGATTCAGGTCGGGAATATCGAGGCCGGCGCCCTGGGCGATACGACGCTTGCGCGAGCCCTTGATCATCTCCGGGTCACGGCGCTCGCCCGGAGTCATGGAGTCGATCAGCGCTTCCATGTGCTTCATCTGCTTCATGGCCTTCTGGTCCTGGGTCATTTGTGCCATCTGACCAAGCCCCGGCAACTTGTCGAGCAGCGAGGTCATGCCGCCCAGATTACGCATCTGCTGGAACTGGTCCTTCATGTCCTCGAAGTCCATGGCCTTGCCTTTCTTGAACTTCCTGGCAAATTTCTCGGCCTTGGCCTTGTCGAGCTTGCGCTCGGCATCCTCGACCAGCGACAGCACGTCGCCCATGCCGAGGATCCGCGAGGCAATACGTTCCGGGTGGAACAGCTCCAGCGCGTCGGATTTTTCCCCGCTACCGATAAACTTGATCGGCTTGCCGGTGATGGCACGCACCGACAGCGCCGCACCACCGCGGGAATCACCGTCGGTCTTGGTCAGAATGACGCCGGTCAGCGGCAGCGCCTCACCAAATGCCCTGGCGGTATTGGCGGCGTCCTGACCGGTCATGGCGTCGACCACGAACAGGGTCTCGGCCGGGTTGATGGCACTGTGCAGACGCTTGATCTCGGCCATCATGTCTTCGTCGATGGCCAGACGACCGGCGGTATCGACGATCAGCACGTCCATATAGCGGCGCCGGGCCTCATCCAGCGCGCCATTGACGATGGCAACCGGATCCTGATCGGTGCTGGAGGGGAAGAACTCGGCGCCGACCTCTTGCGCCACTGTGCCCAGCTGGTCAATTGCTGCCGGACGGTAAACGTCGGCGGACACCACCATGACCTTTTTCTTTTCCCGCTCCTTCAGGAACCGCGCCAGCTTGCCCACCGAGGTGGTCTTGCCGGCCCCCTGCAGGCCGGCCATCAGGATCACGGCCGGCGGCTTGACCGCCAGATTAAGGCCGACATTGCTGTCGCCCATCATATGGATCATTTCGTCATTGACGATTTTGACGAACGCCTGGCCCGGATTCAGGCTCTTTAGCACCTCGGCGCCGAGCGCCTTTTCCTTGACCTGCTCGGTAAAATCCTTGACCACCGGCAACGCCACGTCCGCCTCAAGCAGGGCTTTACGCACCTCGCGCAGGGTGTCGCGGATATTGTCCTCGGTCAGCTGGCTCTGGCCGGTCAGGCCACGCAGGGATTCGCCAAGGCGCTCGGTGAGATTCTCGAACATGGGATGTTTCCTCCAGTAGGCCGGCGATTATAGCCACGGGGCCGCACCGTCGTCATGCCGTGCCTTCAAATAGTGGCAACCCTGTGACACACTCAGGCCCGCTGTGGCGCCCCGCTGGCGGGCGCCAGTTCGAGGACCCCGATGACAACCGCAATCTGGACCGGCCTGGTCGCCACCACCCTGTATCTGCTCGCCAGTCTGCTGGCGGCCCGGCAGCTGCGCAGCAACGGCACACCGCAACGACTGAGCTTTCTCGGCCTCGGGACGCTGGCGTTACTGTTCCACGCCTGCGCCCTGTGGCACGTCATTATCGTCGATGGCGGCGTCCGCCTTGGCCTGTTTCCGGTCGCCTCGCTGATTGGCGCCACCGGCGCAGCCATCGTCATTCTGTCCAACCTGTACCGGCGGCTGGAGTGGGTCAGCCTGATGGTGTTCCCGTTCAACGCGGTCATTATTCCGGCCGCTTTGTTTATCCAGACCGGTTATCAGCCACACCCGCTGGAGCATGGTCTGGGCGTGCACGTGCTCTCGGCAATTCTTGCCTTCGCCGTGCTGGCCATCGCCACCTGCCACGGTATTCTGGTGCTGCTCCAGCATTACCAGCTCAAACAGGGCCATATCCGTGGCGTCATGCGCCTGTTTCCACCGATTCAGGTGATGGAAACCATGCTGTTTGAGCTGCTCTGGGCTGGCGTGATTCTGCTGCTGATCGCTATTGGTGCGGGCTTCATGTTCGTCGAGGACCTGTTCGCGCAAAAGGTGGCGCACAAAACGGTGTTCACCCTGATCAGCGCCGTGCTGTTCATCGGCCTGCTGGCCGGGCATCACCTGCTCGGCTGGCGCGGCGTCACCGCCGTACGCCTGACGGTGATTGCCTTCGCCCTGCTGTTACTGGGATTTTTCGGCTCGCAGCTGGTGCTGGAAATCATTCTCAAGCGCGGTTAAGCGGCCGTTTTCCTTGACAGCCTGAAAAGGCAGTCGGGAGAATAGCCGGACCGCAAGCCACAGGCATTTTTCTTGGACAGCTCCTATCCGGCGTTACTGCTCGGCGCCATCGTTACACTGATTCTTCTCTCCGCTTTTTTCTCCGGCAGCGAAACCGGCATGGTGGCGCTGAACCGCTACAAGCTGCGCCATCTTGCCCGTCAGGGTCACCGCGCCGCATTGCGTGTCGAAAAGATGCTGAAGCGGCCGGACCGCCTGCTTGGCGTCATCCTGATCGGCAACAATTTCGTCAACAATGCTGTCGCCACACTGGCAACCCTGCTGGGCCTGTACTGGTTTGGTGAACTGGGCACGGCACTGGCACCTGTGGTAATCACCATCGTCATGCTGATTTTTGCCGAAGTCACGCCGAAGACCTACGCCGCGCTCCGACCGGAAAAAATTGCCTTCCCGGCCAGCCTGATCCTGAAGCCGCTGCATGTGTTATTTACTCCGCTGGTCTGGTTTGTAAACGGCATCGGCAACGGACTGTTACGAGTACTCGGCGTCAACACGGCAAAACCGCAAAGCGATAACCTGTCTGCCGATGAGCTCCGCTCGGTGGTCAATGAGGCCGGCAGCCTGATTCCCGAAACCCATCAGCGCATGCTGCTCAGCATTCTCGATCTGGAAAATGCCACGGTTGAGGACATCATGATTCCGCGCAATGAAATGGTCGGGATCGACATCGAAGAAGATATCAGTGAGATTATCGAAACCCTGCGCAGCTCGCAGCACACCCGTTTGCCGGTATATCGCGGAGACCCCGGCAACATGGTCGGGATTCTGCACCTGCGCAAGATGACTCGCTTGCTACTACGCGGCGAGATCAACAAATCCGAGATCATGCAGTACGCCGTCGAACCATACTATGTTCCGGAGGGCACTCCGCTGCATCAGCAGCTGATCAACTTTCAGAATGTGAAACGCCGTATCGGCGTGGTGGTGGACGAGTACGGTGATGTACTCGGCCTGATCACACTGGAAGATATTCTCGAAGAGATCGTGGGCGAATTCACCACGGATCTGGCAACGTCCAGCAACGAAATCCACCCTCAGGAAGATGGCAGCCTGGTCATTGATGGCACCGCGCACTTGCGCGACATCAACAAGGCACTACGCTGGGATTTACCCACTGATGGACCAAAAACCCTGAACGGCCTGATTCTCGAACATCTTGAGAATATTCCCGACAGCAATACCTCGTTGCGCATCGGTGACTACCTGCTGGAGATTCTTCAGGTCAAGGACAACATGGTAAAGGCGGTGCGCGCCCGGCATATCAGCATGATCGATAACACCGACCGCACCACCGCTTGACGTTACCCCATTGTAGATGCAAGCCGGAAAATTCCGCGCAGCTCACCGGCAACAAAACCGCTGGCCTGATCAGTCATCCGCTGGTTTGCGTCCGAGCGGCGCGATGTCCTGCACCCGGATCGGATAATTACCGGTTTTCATATCCTCGACGAAATATTTCAGCGTCCGGCCTACGGTCGGAAACGCCAGCTGATCCCAGGGAATTTCCTCCGGCAGGAACAGCCCGGCATCGCTGGATTCCTCGCCGACACCATATTCACCATTGATCATGTCGGCGAGAAAGAAGATATACACCTGATAGATATGCGGCAGGTTGTACATCGCATACAGGTCTTTCACCGCGACGCTGGCGCAGGCCTCCTCCCAGGTCTCCCGGGCGGCGCCTTCCTGCATGGTTTCGCCGTTTTCCATGAAGCCGGCCGGCAGGGTCCAGTAGCCCTTGCGCGGCTCGATGGCGCGCTTGCACAGCAGAATCCTGCCCTGCCACACCGGCACGGCACCGACGATGATCTTCGGGTTCTGGTAGTGAATGGCACTGCAGTCCGGGCACCAGTAGCGCGGACGATTATCGCCTTCGGGAACGTCGTAGCGGATCTGCTCGCTGCCGCACTGGCTGCAATACTTCATGGGGCCTCCTCGCTGAACCGGCAGTGTAACCCGATGCGCCGCCTTGCAGGGTGACAGGCGGCGAACCTTTTGGCCTTGCCGACAGTCCATGGGACGTTCAAACTGCCGTTTGAAAACTCATACCATTAACCTAGCTGCCAGATGACGGCAACACCGCTCCGGGCCAAACAACAGGTGCACTGTGGACAGGCTGAATCTGCTCCGACACAAGCTTCAGGATTATCAGCTGCGGGACTTCCCGGTGCGGCTGCCGGAGGCCGCCGTACTGATGCCGTTCACCAACCGGCCCGATCCGGAGCTGATCCTGACGGTCCGCTCCGCCGGCATGCCCACCCACGCCGGTGAGGTCGCCTTCCCCGGCGGCAAACGTGACCCGGTTGATCGCGACCTGCTCGGCACCGCACTGCGTGAAAGTCAGGAAGAGGTCGGTCTGTCGCCGGAAGAAGTTGAGGTGGTTGCGCAACTGTCCCCGCTGGCCTCCCGGTTCGGCATGAAGGTTACCCCGTTTGTTGGCATTGTTCCGCATGACGTGGTGCTGCTGGCGGAAGAGCGTGAAATTGACCAGATCTTCCGCGTACCGCTGGAATTCTTCCTCGACACCCGGCCGGAGCTGTCCAGCCCGATCGATTTTTACGGCAAGAAATTCCGCATCCCGACTTACCACTATGACGGCAAGCGCATCTGGGGCCTGACCGCCTTCATGATCCTTGACCTGCTCAACAATGTGTTCGACGCTGACATCCCGTTCGAAGAATCTGCCTGAGAGACATGTATGATCTACACCCTCGGAGATCGCCGGCTTGAAACCGGTGACAGCTGCTGGATTGCTGACAACGCCACCCTGATCGGCTCGGTCGAGCTCGGCAATAACGTCAGTATATGGTTCAACTGCGTGCTGCGCGCCGACAACGATGTGATCCGCATCGGCGATGACAGCAATATTCAGGATGGCTCGGTACTGCATATCGATCCCGGCACACCGCTGACCATTGGCAAAGGTGTCACGGTAGGTCACAAGGTCATGCTGCACGGCTGTGAGATCGGCGATTACTCACTGATCGGCATCAACGCCGTGGTGCTGAACCGGGTCAAGATCGGCAAGCACTGTATTATCGGCGCCAACGCGCTGGTCCCGGAAGGCATGGAAATTCCGGACGGTTCACTGGTGCTCGGCTCGCCGGCGAAAATCGTCAAGCCGATCAGTGACGGCCAGCGCATGATGCTGCAGATGAGCGCCCTGCATTACGTCGAGAATGGCAAACGTTACAGCAAAGAGCTGAAGGTCGATGAGCGCTACCACAGCAACTGACTCGATTGATATCGTACCCTCTCCCTGCGTCAGTATCTGCGCGCTGGATGCCGATGATGTCTGTGTCGGCTGTTTTCGCACCGGCCGGGAAATCAGCCAGTGGGGCCGGATGTCAGCGGACCAGCAACGGGAAGTGTCAAGGCGCTGTCAGGTACGTATGAGCGGCGATATCGCGGTTTGTCTGATCGGAGAAAAGCAATGAATCAGGCTCCGGTAGTCGGCCTTGCGCTGGGCAGTGGCTCGGCGCGCGGCTGGGCCCATATCGGCATTATCCAGGAACTGGAAAAACTGGGCGTGCGGCCGCAAGTCGTGGCCGGCACCTCGATTGGTGCCCTGGTCGGGGCTGTCTATGTGTCCGGCCAGCTCGACGAGTTTGCCGAGTGGGTCGAAGCACTGACCATGCGCGATGTATTCGGCCTGCTCGATTTCAGTCTCGCCGGCGGCATGGTAAAGGGCGAGAAGCTGTTCGGCTTCTTTCGCGACAAGCATCGCAACCCGGATATCGAGGATCTGGAAAAGAAATTCGTCACCATCGCCACGGAGATGAAAAGCGGCCGTGAAGTCTGGATTCGCCGTGGCCCGGTGCTGCGGGCAGCACGGGCATCCTGTGCCCTGCCCGGCGTATTCTCTCCGGTGCAGGTGGAAGACCGCTGGATGCTCGACGGTGGCCTGGTGAATCCGGTGCCGGTATCCGCCTGCCGTGCCCTCGGCGCCGACATCGTCATTGCCGTTAACCTGAATGCCCAGCTGGTCGGCGCGCATATGCCACGTCACAGTCGCGATGCCGCCGAACAGGAAGCCGGCCGCAACGACAAGGTCGATCACGGTCTGTGGCAGAAGGTGGCCGATTACGTATTCAGCCCCAGTGATGATCCGGCGGCGGAGCCGGGCCTGCTTGACGTGGTATCCGCCAGCATCAACATCATGCAGGACCGCATCACCCGCAGCCGCATGGCCGGCGACCCGGCGGAAATTTCACTGGTGCCGCAACTGGAAGATTTTGCCCTGATGGATTTTCACCGGGCCCATGAGGCGATCGCTGAAGGCCGCGCACTGGTACAACGTCGGCGCGAGGAAATCCTTGCCTGGGTCGGCCAGCCGGCCAAACCAGTAGAAGCGTGAATGCGGCACACCCCTGTAGGAGCGGTCGACCGACCGCGATGCTTTTCAAGAATTCGCGGTCGATCGACCGCTCCAGCAAAAAGCCCGCAATTCATCCCAGCCTCAGATTGATTCCAGCCGCCAGACATCGATGGCCGGCTCTTCGTAGGGATGGGCGGCACGCAGCGCCGCCAGCGCCGCAGCAAGGTGTTGTTCCGCACAGATCATTTCGACCCGGTACTCCAGCACCGTTTCAATTTCACCCTGAACGCCGATATGCGGATTGCTGCCCGCCAGCGGGCGAAACTGGCCTTGCCCCAGCACCTGCCAGGCGCAGCAGTCATAGTTGCCGATACGACCGGCTCCAGCCGCAAACACCGCCTGCTTGACCGCGTCCGCATCTTTCTCCGGCACATAGAAGCAGAGCTTGAACAGTGTCATTGCGTTCATGGTCTCCGTCCCGATTACTTGCGTTTGCTGAAATCCGGTTGCAGGAAAATACCTTCTGCCTGCACTGTCTGCTGCTCGCCATTGAAGATCGCGCCCTCGATAAACATCTTGCGGCCTTCCATGCGCACCAGCTTCGCCGTGCAACGCAGTTCGACAGCAACCGGGGTCGAGGCCATATAGCGAATATTCAAGGTGCCGGTCACACCGATCTTCTGCGCTGCGTGCATGGCGCGCGTCAGCAACGCATCCAGAATCCAGGCAATGACACCACCATGCACACGACCGGGCGGACCCTGATAGTGTTCGCCGAGACGAATAACTCCTTCAACCCCTTCGGCGGATTCACTGACCCGGCGCAGCTGCGGCGCAATCGGATTGGACAGACCACCCATCGGGTCATAGTCCATCATGTCAAACACATCGACAGTGCTGGCCTGACCGGTAAACAGGCGGCGGTTGGCCTCACGGGTGTTGCGCCGTGGCGGCGTACCGACCTGTTCGACCAGCTTCTCCAGCGTGCCGGCCCACTGTTCAAGGTCAACATCTTCCGCTTCTACGCGAATCAGTCGCTCGGACAGTTGCTGCATGGCAGCGGCAATGCGGCGGCGAATTACAAAGGTTTCCGGCACCTCGCCCTGATGGGCGGCCAGCAGCTCGAACGGGCTCCAGGTTTTCTCCGCCATCAGCTTAACCCAGCCACTTGCGGGCATTGGCGAACATGCGGAACCAGGGCGCGTTCTCGAACTGCTTCCATTCATCCGGGCACCAGCTCTGCTGGACCACGCGGAATACCCGCTCCGGGTGCGGCATCATGATGGTGACGCGGCCATCGGCGGTGGTGAAGCCGGTGGCGCCGGCAATCGAACCATTCGGGTTGGCCGGATAATTCACCACCGGGTTGCCGAACGAATCAATAAAGCGCAGCGCCAGCAACTGCTGGTCCAGGCAGGCCTGGAAGTTGGCATCGCTGATTTCCACCCGGCCTTCGCCGTGCGCCACTGCAATCGGCAGACGGGTACCGGCCATGCCATCGAGGAAGATCGACGGCGAACGGGTGATTTCCACCAGAGACGTGCGCGCCTCGAACTGCTCGGACAGGTTACGGACAAAACGCGGCCAGTGGGCCGTTCCCGGAATCAGTTCCTTCAGCGCCGACAGCATCTGGCAGCCGTTGCAAACACCCAGCGCAAACGTATCCGGGCGGGCAAAGAAAGCACTGAAGGCATCACGTAACGCGGCGTTGTAGAGGATGGTTTTGGCCCAGCCCTCACCGGCGCCGAGCACATCACCGTAGGAGAAGCCGCCGCAGGCGACCAGACCACGGAAATCAGCAAGCTTCGCCCGACCAGCCAGCAGATCACTCATATGCACGTCATAGGCATCAAAGCCGGCGCGCTGAAACACCGCCGCCATCTCGACATGACCATTCACACCCTGCTCGCGCAGGATTGCCACCTTCGGCCGGGCGCCGCCGATAAAGGGCGCTGTCACGTTCTCGCTCATGTCAAAAGTCAGGCGCACATTCAGGCCCGGGTCATTGGCATCGGCAATGGCATCAAATTCCTGCTGCGCACAGTTCGGGTTATCGCGCAGCGCCTGAATCCGGTAGCTGGTTTCTGCCCAGCTGCGATGCAGGTCGCGGCGTGGCGACTCGAGCAGAATGGCACCCCCAAGACGCACACGAAGCACATCCTCCGCATTCAGCTCACCGATACGATGAATGCAATCACCAAGACCGGTTTCGGCATAGCGGGCAATCACATAGTCAGCATCTTCGGCGCGCACCTGAACTACCGCACCGAGTTCTTCTGCGAACAATGCCGCCAGCGCTTCCTCGCCATCGCCGGCAATATGATCAAGCACCAGGTCGGCACCAACGCGGCCGGCAAACACCATCTCTGCCAGTGACACCAGCAGACCACCATCGGAACGATCGTGATAGGCCAGCAGGCGCTGCTCAGCCAGTAGTCCCTGGGTGACGCTGAAGAAATTGCTGAGCAGGGCCGGATCATCCAGATCCGGCGCCACTTCACCGACCCGACCATAAACCTGTGCCAATGCCGAGCCGCCAAGACGGTTCTGGCCACGGCCGAGGTCCAGTAGTAACAGCACCGAGTCCGGCACGGTGCGCAATTGCGGCGTCAGGGTGTTGCGAATGTCACGCACCGGCGCGAACGATGACACGATCAGCGATAGCGGTGCGATAACCGACTTTTCCAGACCACGATCCTGCCACAGGGTACGCATGGACAATGAGTCCTTGCCCACGGGAATGGCAATGCCGAGCTCCGGGCACAGCTCCATGCCGACCGCACGCACGGTATCAAACAGGTTCTGGTCTTCACCCGGATGACCGGCAGCGGCCATCCAGTTGGCGGACAGCTTGATATTGCCAAGCTCGCCGATGTCGGCAGCAGCAATATTGGTAATCGACTCGGCCACCGCCATGCGCCCGGAGGCGGCGGCATTGATCAGTGCCAGCGGCGTGCGCTCGCCCATCGCCATGGCTTCACCGGTGTAGCCGTTGTAACCGCTGGCGGTCACCGCACAATCTGCCACCGGCACCTGCCAGGGGCCGACCATCTGCTCGCGATTAACCAGACCGGTTACCGAACGGTCGCCGATGGTAATCAGGAAGCTCTTGCTCGCCACCGTCGGCAGCTGCAGCACACGCTGCACCGCTTCACGCAGCTCAATGCCGGTCAGCGAGAACGGCTGACGGACAAAGTCGGCACGATCAAATTCGCGCTGCATTTTCGGCGGTTTGCCGAACAGCACATTCATCGGCAGGTCCACCGGCGCCTCGCCAAGCAGCTCGTCGCCGACTTTCAGATGTTCTTGTTCAGTGGCTTCGCCAAGCACCGCAAACGGCGCACGCTCGCGCTGGCAGATTGCTTCAAAGCGCGGCAGGTCTTCAGCACTGACCGCCAGCACATAACGCTCCTGCGCTTCGTTGCACCAGATTTCCACCGGGCTCATGCCAGGCTCATCACAGGGCACCCGGCGCAGCTCAAGCATAGCGCCACGGTCAGCATCGTGAACCAGCTCCGGCAGGGCATTGGAAAGACCGCCAGCACCAACATCATGAACAGAAATAATCGGGTTACGCTCACCATAGGCCCAGCAACGATCAATCACTTCCTGACAGCGGCGTTCGATTTCCGGGTTGTCGCGTTGCACCGACGCAAAATCCAGCGCTTCCGCGCTCTGCCCCGAAGCCATCGACGAAGCTGCACCGCCACCGAGGCCGATCAGCAATGCCGGACCACCCAGCACAATAATTTTTGCACCAGCGGGAATGCGATGTTTCTCGACGTGCTGCTCGCGAATATTGCCAACGCCGCCAGCGATCATGATCGGCTTGTGATAGCCGCGCACTTCATCGCCGCTGACACCCGGCGCTTCGATTTCCAGGGTACGGAAATAGCCGTTGATATTGGGCCGGCCGAATTCGTTGTTGAACGCCGCGCCACCGAGTGGACCTTCGATCATGATATCCAGCGCTGACGCGATCCGGCCGGGCTTGCCGTAATCCTGCTCCCACGGCTGACGGAAGCCGGGAATATTCAGGTTCGATACGGAAAAGCCGGTCAGGCCGGCCTTCGGTTTCGAGCCACGACCGGTGGCACCTTCGTCACGGATTTCGCCACCGGAGCCGGTAGCAGCGCCCGGATACGGCGCAATCGCGGTCGGGTGGTTGTGGGTCTCCACCTTCATCAGGATATGCACCGGCTCCTCGACAAAGCCGTACTGCTGGCTATCCGGGTCAGCAAAGAAGCGCTGCGCCATCGAACCGGCAATCACCGAGGCGTTGTCCTTGTAGGCTGACAGCACGCCTTCCGGGCTTTCCTTGAAGGTATTGCGAATCATGCCGAACAGGCTGATGTCCTGCTGCTCGCCATCGATGGTCCAGTCGGCATTGAAAATCTTGTGCCGGCAATGCTCCGAGTTCGCCTGGGCAAACATCATCAGCTCGGCGTCGGTGGGGTTGCGATTCAGCCGCTTGAACTGCTCAAGCAGATAATCGATTTCATCTTCCGCCAATGCCAGGCCAAGACTCTTGTTGGCCTGCTCCAGCGCCTCACGACCACCACCAAGCACATCCACCCGCGCCAGCGCTTTCGGCTGATGGCGGGCAAACAGGGTTTCCGCTTCGTTCAGGTCAGTCAGTACCGCCTGGGTCATACGGTCATGGATCGCCGCACGGAACGCCTCGCGCTGCTCGGCGCTGGCGCCATCGGCGAACTGCACCCGGTACTCAATGCCACGCTCAACCCGATGCACCGCGGCCAGACCAGCGTTATGACAGATATCGGTCGCCTTCGACGACCAGGGTGAAATGGTCCCCGGCCGCGGCACCACCAGCAGCAGCTCGCCGTCTGCCTGCACCTGCGAACCGCTCGGGCCGTACTGCAGCAGCTTGCCCAGCACCGCCTGCTGATCCGCACTGAGCGCTTCCGACAGGTCGGCAAAGTGAACAAACCGGCAGCCAAACGAAACAACGGCGGGGTGCGCCTGCAACAGCTTTTCCTGACGGAACGGAGACAGGGCGTTACTACCGGGCAGTATCAACATGCTGGGCCTTCTGGCTGGGGAATTGCGAGGAGGCGCCATGATAAGGGATTTAGCCGTCGGGTAGGAGACCAGTGTGGATGCGAGCCAGTAGAAACAGAAACCTCGTGCGGCGAGCGAGGGGAGTCCTCTGCCACCCTCCCTCGCATCCACACTGGCCTCCTACCCTTATATGAAGGCGCTCATCCGGCAAACGGCTGAAAATACTTAACCCCATGATAAACGGGCAGATTGTCCAACAATAGCAGAGTGCCATTTTCACGCCGCCCTGCTAGAGTTCACGCCAATATCGTGACAGGGGTCACATAAAAGAACCCCTGCACCAGTGATCCAGGAAGGATCACGGTCGGAAGCGGCAGTACCGGCCTGACTGGCACCACCAGCAGAGGATAGAACCGGATGATGAGCGCACTGTTAAAGCAAAGTCGGCACCTGCTATGGCCGGCAGCCCTGATCGGCGTCGTTGCCAGCCTGATGGCCATGCGCGATGTGCCGTCCGATCTCGACCGCATCATCGCCCGGGGCGAGCTGGTGGTGGTGTCCCGCCCGTCCCCGACCACCTGGTATCAGGACCAGCACGGTGATACCGGCTTCGAATACTCCCTTGCCCGCGCCTTTGCTGATGAACTGGGCGTGTCCCTGCGTATGGTCAGCGCCGACAGCCTGCCGATCCTGATTGATATGGTGCAGCGCGGCGAAGCCGACCTTGCCGCCGCAGCGCTGGCGATTACCCCGGAGCGGATGGAGCGGCTGCGCTTCACCGGTGGCTATCTGGACAATGCCGATCAGCTGGTCTGGCGTGCGGGTGAAGCCGCCCCGACCAGTCGGGCCGACCTGACCGGCCGCCGTATCGCGGTACTGGCTGGCAGCGGTCAGGAAGAATCCCTGCGCGAATTGATTCGCCAGGGTCAGGAGCTGACTTTTCAGGCGATCCATGATGTCAGCACCGAGAAGCTGCTGAATCTGGTCGATGAGGGCTACTTCGATCTGGCTATCGTCGATGAGAACTCCTGGCGCCTGCACCGCGCCCTGTTTCCCGAACTGTCCGGCGGCTTCAACCTCGCTGACCGCCAGCTCGGCTGGGCCATGCGCAACGGCAGTGACAACAGCCTTTATCAGGCGGCCCAGCGTTTCCTGACCCAGCGCAAGGCTGACGGCAGCGTGGCCCGGCTGGAACAGCGCTTCTTCACCACCGGCGCGCAGATGAACCTGTACTCATCGCGTTCTTTCCTGCGCCATCTGGATGGCCGCCTGCCGATGTATGCCGATGCCTTCCGGCAGGCCGGCGAGGAGTACGGCTTTGACTGGCGCCTGCTCGCCGCCATGGGCTACCAGGAGTCGCTGTGGGATGCCAATGCAGTGTCTCCCACCGGTGTTCGTGGCCTGATGATGCTGACCCTGAAAACCGCTGCCGAGATGGGCGTTTCCGATCGCACCGACCCGCTGCAGAGCATCCGCGCCGGCGCCGCCTACCTGCGCAAGATCCACAGCCGCATCCCCGCCCGGATTCCCGAACCGGACCGGATGTGGATGGCGGTGGCCGCCTATAACGTCGGCTTCGGCCACCTTGAAGATGCCCGGGTACTGACCCAGAAGCAGGGCGGCAACCCGGACGTCTGGACCGATGTGCAAAAGCGCCTGCCGTTGCTGCGTCACGCTGATTACTACGGCGACACCCGCCATGGCTATGCCCGTGGCGGCATGCAGTCGGTGATCTATGTGCGCCACATCCGCCAGTACTACGACCTGCTGGTCTGGGCCAGCGAATCAAACCGCCATGGCCCGAGCATGGTTGCCATGCTCAGCAATACCCCGGCCGGTTGATCAGGGTGCCGCTCAGCGGCGCCCGGCAAAAAAACCCTTCAGCAGCGCAGCGGACTGATCCGCCAGCACTCCGCCAATCACCTCCGGGGAATGGTTGTAGAAGGTCTGCTCCGGCAGATTCAACTGGCTGCCACAGACACCAGCCCGTGGCTCGCGGGCACCATATACCAGTGCCGCTACCCGGGCATGCATCAACGCACCGAAGCACATGGTGCAGGGCTCAATGGTCACATACAGCACGCTGCCGCCGAGCCGGTAATTGCCGAGCCGGTTAGCCGCGTCGCGCAACGCCATGATCTCGGCATGGGCGGTCGGATCATGGCTGCTGATCGGCTGGTTCCAGCCGCGGCCGATAATCTCGCCATTCAGCACCAGTACTGCACCGACCGGCACCTCACCCCGCCCGGCCGCCGATTCTGCCAGCGACAACGCCTCTCTCATCCAGACTTCGTGTTGCCGTTCATCAACCACCGGGAAGCGCTCCGTTTCAGTCAGGCCGATATGGTAGCCGAGCCACCCACCGAACGCCTCTCTGTGCTATAAATGCGACTTGTTTTCGTCGTCTGTCCGGGCGACGACCGTTTCTGATCGGGGCTCTGCATGAAAAGGAAATTCTGGACCAGCGACTGGTTTGCCGTGGTCATCATTACCGTACTGATGATTGCGCTGAGCCAGAGCGGCCCGCTGGGCAGTCTTGAGCTTGCCACCTATGACCTCGGCGTACGCAGTGCTGACCGCGATCCCGGAGATCGCATCGCCGTGCTCGCCATTGATGACCAGAGCATTGACAACCTCGGCCGCTGGCCATGGCCACGCGATATTGTCGGCGGCATGATCGAAAAGCTGCAAGGCGGTGGTGCCAAGGTCATCGGCCTGGGCATATTTCTGTCGGAGCCGCAAACTGATCCAGGCCTGCAGGAAATTCGCGATCTGCGCCTGTTCTGGGAAACCAGCAGCCTGTCACAAAGCGAACCGGAAGACAGCCACGCCGAAGATCTGGTGGTACTGGGAGAAAGGCTTGAAAAGGCCAGCCGCGACCTCGATACCGATAGGCGACTGGCCGCCAGCATCCGTAGCGCCGGCAATGTCGTCATGGGCATGCAGATGATTCAGGGAGTGCCGATTGGTCGCCCGGACAGCCCGGTTCCCACCTACATCAGCGATCAGCAGGTTTCGGCGGAAGGTGCGGAAATTCCCGGCATGCCGATGAGCGCCGTGTCCCTGACCCCGCCGTTATCGGAATTCGCCCTTGCTTCCTCGGCGGTCGGCCACCTGGTTATCAATCTCGACAGCGACGGCGGAGTACGTACCGAACCGCTGCTGATCAATTACTACGGTGAGTTGTATCCGTCCCTGTCACTGCAGCTCGCTGCCCGCAGCCTGAACCTGGGCAATGACGACATTCGCACCACCAGCGACGGCGTCCGCCTTGGCAATCTCACCATTCGCACCGGTGATGATCTGCGCATGAATACTTTTTTCTACAGCAATCCGGATAGCCAGTCGGCCATTTCCACGGATTCGTTTTACGACGTCTACAGCGGCCGCATCCCGGCAGATAAATACAAAGACAAGATCGTGCTGATCGGTGCCACTGCCTACGGGCTGGGTTCAACTCTGAAAACACCTTTGCGCCGCGCTCAGGAGCCGGTGCAGATTCTGGCCCATAACGTCGCCAGCATTCTCAACGAAGACTTTTTCGTCATGCCGTCCTGGGCCAACCCGTTGCGCTGGGGCATGATGCTGATGGTAGTGCTGTACCTGATGTTCGCCCTGCCCCGGCTTGGCGCCGGTCTCGGAGCCGCCATATCTGCGGTGCTACTGGTTGCCTTGCTAGGCACCGAAATCGTCATGCTGGGCATTCAGGGCTGGTGGATCCCGCTAACCCTGCCGGCGGCGTTATTGTTTGCCGGTCACCTGGCGCTGACCACCAAACACTTCCTGACCACCGAGCAGGGCAAGGAGAAGTCAGAAAAGGAATCAGCGGAATCCAACCGCATGCTGGGCCTTGCATTCCAGCAGCAGGGCCAGCTGGATATGGCGTTCGAGAAATTCCGCCGCGTGCCAATGGGCGAGGAGGTGCTCGACCTGCTCTACAATCTGGCCATGGATTTCGAGCGCAAGCGCCAGTTCAACAAGGCCAGTGCGGTCTACCAGTATATAGCCAAGCATGATCCGAACTTCCGTGATATTGCCCAACGCACCAAGCGCGCCAACGACGCCCAGGACACCATTATTTTCGGCATGCGTTCCGGCGGTGGCGGCTCGCCGACTGATACCCTGCTGGCCGGCAGTGGCGACAGCAGTTTTGAAAAGCCGATGCTGGGTCGCTATCAGGTCGAAAAAGAGCTGGGCCGTGGCGCCATGGGTATCGTCTATCAGGGCCGTGATCCGAAGATCAACCGCGTGGTGGCAATCAAGACGCTGGCATTGTCAGAAGAATTTGGTGCGGAAGAACTGACCGAAGTGAAGGAACGTTTCTTCCGTGAAGCCGAAGCGGCCGGCAAGCTGAATCACCCGAACATCGTTACCGTCTACGACGCCGGAGAGGAACACGATCTCGCCTATATCGCCATGGAATTCCTGCATGGCCATGATCTGCTGCGCTACACCAAGCCCGATACGTTGATGCCAATCACCAAGATCCTCAACATCATCGGCCGCTGCGCGGACGCGCTCGACTATGCCCACGTCAACAGCATCGTTCACCGCGATATCAAGCCGGCCAACCTGATGTTTGACCCGGAAGCCGGGCAGGTCAAAATTACCGACTTCGGTATTGCCCGGGTCAACAACTCCAGCCGCACCAAAACCGGCATGGTAGTCGGCACGCCCAGCTACATGTCACCGGAACAGGTCACCGGCAAACGGGTTGATGGCCGCTCGGATATTTTCTCGCTTGGTGTGGTGCTGTATCAAATGCTCACCGGCGAGCTGCCGTTTCAGGCCGAGAATGCCACCCAGATCATGTACCAGATCGCCACTGAGCCGCACCCGGACATTCTCCAGACCCGCCCGGGCATCAAGCGCAGCGCACCCTGGGTGTCCATCGTGCTGAATCGGGCGCTGGAAAAAGATCCGGAAAAACGCTACCAGCGCGCCGGCCTGATGGCTGCCGATATCAAGGTGGTGCTGAAGAAGATCGCCGATGCCGCTGCCAAACAGGGCAACAACTGAACAGACTGAACGGAAATATGTCATGACAACGATTGGCACCCCCCTCGCCCCGCACGCCACCCGGGTGATGTTTCTTGGCAGTGGCGAACTTGGCAAGGAAGTCGTGATCGAGTTGATCCGACTCGGCTGTGAAGTCATAGCGGTGGACCGTTACGCCAATGCCCCGGCCATGCAGGTGGCGCACCGCAACCATGTCATCAATATGCTCGACGGCAGCGCCATTCGCTTTCTGGTTGAACAGGAAAAACCGCACCTGATTGTTCCGGAAATCGAAGCCATTGCCACCGACGAGCTGGTCAAACTGGAGGCCGAAGGCTGGCAGGTCATCCCCACTGCCCGCGCTGCCCAGCTGACCATGAACCGGGAAGGCATCCGTCGCCTTGCCGCAGAAGAACTTGGCCTGTCGACCTCGCCATACCGTTTCGCTGAAACCAAAGCCGAGTATCTGGCTGCTATTGATGCGGTCGGTATTCCCTGTGTGGTGAAGCCGATCATGTCGTCCTCCGGCAAGGGCCAGAGCACGGTGCAAACAAGTGATCAGGTAGACGCCGCCTGGGACTACGCCCAGTCCGGCGGTCGTACTGGCAAGGGCAAGGTGATCGTCGAGGGCTTTGTCGATTTCGATTACGAAATCACCCTGCTGACAGTACGACACCGCGACGGCACAAGTTTTTGCGCGCCAATCGGCCATCGTCAGGAAAAAGGTGATTATCGCGAGTCCTGGCAACCGCAGGCGATGAGCAAGACGGCGCTGGAAGGGGCCCAACAGATTGCCGGCGCGGTGACCGAAGCACTCGGCGGACACGGCATCTTCGGCGTCGAACTGTTTGTCAAAGGCGATACCGTGTACTTCAGCGAAGTCTCGCCCCGCCCGCATGACACCGGTCTGGTCACACTGATCTCGCAGAACCTGTCCGAATTTGCCCTGCATGCCCGCGCTATCCTCGGGCTGCCGGTCCCACTGATTCGCCAGCAGGGCCCGTCAGCCTCGGCGGTGCTGCTGGTGGCAGGTGACTCCGCCGACATGCGTTACGGCAACCTGCACGCCGCGCTGGCCGAACCGGACACCGATCTGCGCCTGTTCGGCAAACCTGAAGTTCATGGCGAGCGCCGGCTTGGCGTGGCACTGGCACGGGCTGAAAGCACCGATGCCGCGATCGACAAGGCGCTACGGGTTATCAGCCAGATCACCGTTACCCTGTGAGGACAAGCACATGAATCAGCCAGACACGCACAGCAAGGTCATCGGCTACTGCCTGTGGATTTTCGGCTTTATGGGCGCCCACCGTTTTTACTATGGCAGGCAGATTACCGGCACCATCTGGTTTTTCACTCTGGGCCTGTTCTTTATCGGCTGGATTATCGACCTGTTCCTGATTCCAGGCATGGACGACCAGGCCGACCGACGCTACATCAGCGGCCCGGCCAGCTACAACGTCAGCTGGATTCTGCTCACTTTCCTCGGCATCTTCGGCGTTCACCGTTTTTATCTGGGCAAGTGGATCACTGGCCTGATCTGGCTGTTTACCGTTGGCCTGTTCGGGCTCGGCATCCTGTATGACTACTGGACCCTGAACGGACAGGTGGACGACCGTAACCGGGCATTCTGAGCTGATCCCCCTGTAGGAGCGGTCGACCCGACCGCGATCGCTTGCAACCGGCGGCGCAACCTCTGGAGAATCGCGGCCGGTCGGTCGCTCCTGCAACAGATATGGCAGTTTTGCAGAGGTTCCTTAGGGAATCAGTTTGCCGACATCAGGATTGTTCATAGACGGTCTCTCTCCGCTGACCAGTGGGCTCTGCAGACACTGTGTCTGAGGCTCGCATTTGGCGGATAATCAGGACAAAGTGACAAGCCTGTGTTCAACACTGACTAAAAGAATCAGATCCGGCCAAAGAGCCGGGTTGCCCGGGAGAACAAGACCGCATGTCTAGCAAGCCTGCTGTGCTGGTGGTGGATGACCAGCCTGCCAACCGTATTGCGCTGGAAGCGCTGCTTGATGATTTCGATATCCAGCTGCTGCAAGCCGCCTCCGGCCAGGAAGCCCTGACCCTGCTGGAGGACCATGACATTGCCGTCGTGTTGCTGGATGTGCAGATGCCCGGCATGGATGGCTATGAAGTCGCCAACCTGATGCAACAGGGCAGTCGCACCCGGGCCGTACCCATCATCTTCGTCACCGCCATTAACCGCGACCTTGAACATGTCATAAAGGGCTATGCCAGCGGCGCGGTGGATTTTCTGACCAAACCGATCAATCCTGAAATGCTGCAGGGCAAGGTCCGGGTTTTTCTTGAGCTGGATCGTCGTGGCCGCGAGCTTTCCCAAGCAAATGCCGCCCTGACCCAGTCACTCAAGGAAGTCGAACGCCTCAAGCATCACAACGAGCTGTTGCTGAAATCTATTGGCGAAGGGATTCTCAGCCTTGATCGTCGCGGCAATGTGATTTTCGCCAACCCGGCCACCCGTGCCCTGCTGGGCCAGACCGCGCCGATTATCGGCAACGCCTTCAGCAACCATGTCTCCGGCCCCGCCTCAACCCGCTTATTGGACGACATGCTGAAGTGCTGCCTCAATGGTGAGCGCTGGACAGGAGTCGTCACGGCCAATCGTCAGCACATGAACTTCCCCGCTGAAATCGTTGCCACGCCGCTGAAGGACGAAAAGAACTTTATTGCCGGTGTCAGCATCGTCTTTCAGGACATCAGCGAACGCCAGCAACGGGAAAGCGAATTGCGCCGCGAAAGCGAGCGTGACCCGCTGACCGGGCTGATCAATCGTCGTGGACTGGAGCGCCTGTTACCACGCCGGCTGGCCTACGGATCACAAAAGCTGGCCTTGCTCTATCTCGACCTCGACCACTTCAAGGAAGTGAACGACAGTCATGGCCATCATGCCGGCGATGTGGTGCTTAGAGAAATCGCTGATCGCTTTCAGCATGCCATGCGTCAGACAGATCTGATTGCCCGGGTCGGTGGCGATGAATTCTGCATCCTCGTCAGCGCCGACAGCCCGTCCGAGACGGCAGAGATTGTCGCCAAGAAATTAATTGAAATAAGCAACGAACCACTCCCATTTGGCAGCATCTCACTGACGTTGGGCGCCAGCATCGGCATTGCCCTGCCAGACGGAGCCAGCCTGCCGGAAGTCCTGATGCGACGAGCTGACGAAGCCATGTATCAGGCCAAACGTCAGGGGGGCAACTGTTATCAGGTGGCGGATTAGTGTGCCATCCGGGAGCTACGGGATAGCTACATCACTGGCACATATTAATCAGGCGGCAACACTTGGTGTTGCCGCCTTTCATCGGTAACAGAACTGCTGTCCTGATATAACTTTCCTGAATTAACTAATTGTTAACGATCATCGGCTGGATATTGAAAACTTCATCCGCTTTCGGATCGACAACTACTTTCACCCAATTGACCTTGTTTGAACCAAAAGTCTCGAGACGCATCAGGTTATTCACATAGCTGTTAATGACCGGCTGATCGACACGGAAGTAGTGCGAATCACCATGCGCCAGAATAACCGGCTTGCCATACGAGATGGCATGCGCTTCCAGCGCGTCCAGAAATGCTTCAAAGCCATAGCGGTTAGCACCGGATTTTTCCAGACCGGGGTTAGCGTGAATCATGATGAAGACGCCTGGCGCATCATCCTGGCCTGCCTCGGCAAACGTCGCATCCAGCCAATTAAGCGCGGCCTTGGTACGACGAGCGACTTCGTCATCGTCAGCCTGTGTACGAACAGCAGATGATGCCGGGTCAAATACTTCCAGCCCATTGCTGCTACCGACGACATGGATAGCAGAGAACACGACACCGCTCTGTTTCCACATAACATTCTCAGGAAACTCGGCATACTGCGGATCTGTAGCCTGGGTTGTTACCTGCATGCTCTTGCCGCCGATGGTAACCATGCCGGGTACCGGATAGAACACCTCACGCAGTTTGGCCAGGCGCTCAAGAGGCTGGTATTCACCAGCAGCGACACGGTGACAGTCTGTCCACTCGTTGTCACCAGGCGTCAGGATGACCGGGCGATTGAACTTGTTATAGCGTTCGAGACGGTCCTGGAACATCGCATCTGAACAGGCTGACCCACCGCTCTTGATATCACCGGCATGCAGCACCCACTTGATCCTGTCATCAGCATTGACTTCATTCGTCAGATCCACGAACGGTTGATAGTACTCGCCTGCGGGAACACCGTAAGGAACATCTCCTATCAAAGCAAAGGCGAATGGTGCCTTGCCAGCCCCATCCATATTGGGCTTGTTGTCTACTGCCAGAGCAAGTTCGGTGGAGGCCGCAAACGAAAGCGTGGCAGCCAATGCCACAGATGATATGTGCTTGATCATGATCGAATACCCCGTAGTTGCATGATATTGGCGTGGAGCTGGCGGGACATGTCCCGCCAGCATTACAGTTTCTGTCAGCTGCTATTTCAGGCCTTTGCAGTTAGCGTAATAAGTAACGGTTGCAGGCCAGTCGGAGAAGATGCCAATGATGCCGACATCCTGTGCCAGCACATCCAGAACCTCCATCATGTCGCCATCGTTATCGATGACATCGGTTGTCGTCTGGTAATACCAGCCGCCCTTGCTCTTCAGCGGGCCGGAACGCTCAAGGGTCCAGGTGATGATATCCAGACCGGCCATCTTCGCCTGCTTCGCATACTCGGAAGGGACGATTTCGCCACCCTGAACGGCAAGCAGCATCCACATCGGCGGCGCGATGATATTGACACCTTGTGCGACCAGCTCATCCATGGTCGGGCTCCATGTCGCCGGATTGGCGTGATCAAAAGCCGGGTCGCTGTCACGATCGTCCAGGTAGACCGCCTGGTTACCGAAAGCGGGCTCATTATCAATCCAGTAACGTACGTCAGCGAGATTGAAAGACTGGGCATACACATCAGCAGGATTGACACCGGCAGCTTTGTACTCATCGATCATCTGCTGTGCATAGTCTGCCTGTGTATAGTCGCCTTCATACGGCATAGAAACACTTGGCTCTTTCAGCTCCGGCGTCATTTTCGTGCCTAGTGCCCTGAACAGCTCGATACTTTCAGCATGGGTCAACAATGTGCCACGACTGGCGTACAGGTCGGTCCGCCAGTTTGCGGTGCCTCCCAGGTATTCTTCGACAGTCTGCGCAGACAGGTCGGCTGCATCCATCTTGCCTGTCAGCATCTTGAACTCATCTACCGTGATATCACTGGTACAGCACTGTGCGGTCGCTGGCGCAATCACCTCTCCGTCAACGCCAAGAACTGCCGGAACAAAAGGCTGCGAACACTTTGCAGCCAGCTCGGGGATGGCCAGAATATTCGTCGTGGTATGCAGATCACATTGAGAGTGACGGCAGACAAGCTCACGGTCTTTGGTGAAGGTGACGTCACACTCCAGGATACCTGCACCCATCTTCGCAGCAGCAACATAGGACTCTTTGGTATGCTCCGGGAACTGCATCGGCGCACCACGATGACCTATAGAAAAATCAGATCTGAAGAAAGGGCCCTTCTCGCAGGCTTTAAGTGACTCTTTCAGTTCACCCTCATCCATATCTTCGATCAGAAAAAACGGACGAGGCCCCAACTGAACAGAATGCGGCGAACTACCATTGTTGATGCTATCCATCGCAGCATTTTTCGGCTTTGCAACGGCAACATGAGATGTTGCCATGACCACCATAACAGCAGCCAGACCAGTAGTAAGTTTCATAAGTCCCTCCCTTGAAAATGCCATTAGAGGGAGCAATTATCAGCGTGCTTTATTGCGCAACAATTAAGCGATTCTTATGCTTGCATGAATGGCAGGTGTAGAAATAATGACGATTCGTGACACAATTTTGCGACAGATTTACCAGTCTGGCAGGACTTGGGCGTGCAATGGTTGCATGGCGCATGTTTTAAGGGCACTCAGGCCCTATCGCTCCTCAAGGTTCAAGGGCACTTCAACCGCGCCGCATGTGACGGCTTTTTCAGCCCTGCGCTGGCTCAGTATGTCGGTGTCTGGCGCACCACTGGCCGGGCAGGCGCCGACCGCGGCACTGTCTGCAGCGGGCATGCCATAGCGGTTGACCAGTTCCGCAAACAGAACCTGGATGCGTGATTCGCCATCAAGCAGCTGTTGTATCCGGCTCGTCTCAAATGCGGAGCTTTCCGGAAGCAAAGGGTCAGCCAGAATTGCCCCCGAATCCTGCTCCGGTGATGCCAGCGATGAGCCGCGTACCGGAGCGCCGCCGTTCCAGTAAAGATTGCTTGCCAGTGTCACGCCCTGTGCATGGCCGGCGGGAATTTCTGATAGTAGACCCATGGAACCGCTGGGGTCACTCCAGATATTTCCCTGAAACGACAACCGTCGATTTACCGGGTTGCTGCCCTCGCGATTGAGACGCATGGCAAAACTGGAGGACGGCAAGTCGCCGGTTATGGTGTTGTGCCGAAATATCACCTGCTCCACGCCTTTGGCGCCAAATGCGGCGCGCATACGTTGACCGCTGTCGCCCACCATCAGATTGTTTTCGATCAAAATGTCCCGAGCTTCGTAATAGGGCTTACCGTCTTCCCCGAGCAGGATGAAGTTATGGCCAGCGGAGCCCTGCCAGTTGATAAAAACGTTGGCACTGATATTAATCCGGGAGGCGCCGAGGAACGGGTCTTCCTGGTTATTGCTGTCCTTGACCACGATATAACTGGAGCCCTGGCCGATATCCCGGTTGCGATCCGCCGAATAAGCACTGGCAAAAATATTATTACGGATGGTGACGCCCTGCGCGCTGTTGACATCGATATGTTCATCACTGGCGCCCTGGTTATAGAACAGATTGCCTTCCACCAGAATGTCGTAGGCGCCGTTGTTGATCTTGAGAAGGTCGTTGTTGAAGCTGTCGTGGATAATGTTGTCGCGTAGCGTGATGTTGCGCACCTGATCTGATCCGCCGCCGTCAATCTGGATCACCAGTGGCTGCGCCTCCCGGCTGGCGTGGCGAATTTCAAAACCCTCAAGGGTGATGCCACTGCACCCTCTGTTTGTATGAAAGCATGCTACGGCCAGCCGGTCGTGGATAATGCGAGCCTGATAGGGGACTTCCGAGCGGATGGTGACGCCCTGGGTGAAGTTGCCGACCAGTCGCACCCGGTGATGAATGTCGCCGGGCCTTACCAGTAACAGGCTGCCGTCCGGTACCGCCAGCAAGGCCTCGTCAATTCTGGCAAATGGCTTGTCAGCGCTGCCAGTGCCGCCCCACCGTTTCGGTGTGTGGTAATCGACGTAATAGGTAGCCGCCTGCAATGAACTGACTCCACAGGCGGATAACCAGACCAGCAACCATGCGATTCGCTTCATGCTGTGTTGCCCCGCTTCCTCGCCGTTTGATAGTACAGCGTTTCATATTCATCGGTCATGCGACCAAGGCCGTAGTGCTCGCTCGCCAACTTGCGGGCACTCAGACCCATGGCGCGCAGCTCATTGCCGCTGCGCGCCAATTGCAGCCAGCGCGCCAGCATGCCGTCGATATCCTCGCTCTCAGCCAAAAAGCCGGTTTCACCATCACGTACAATTTCTGGCAATCCGCCAACGGCAGTGGCAATGACCGGGCGCGCGCTGGCCATTGCTTCGATTGCAACCAGTGGCAGCCCCTCTGACAGTGAGGTGAGGCAGAACCAGTCGAAGCTCTTCATCAGTTCGGCGATGTCGGAGCGGTAACCCGGAAAAGTAACCTGTTTGTTCAGTCCAAGCTCGCCAGCCAGCGCCTGCAGCTGTTCCTTGCAGGGGCCATCGCCAACGATTGACAGATGCGCGTCTGGATAGTGTTCGAGAAAACGGGCATGGACCTTTAAAAGCATGGCCTGATTCTTGACGGGCGACAGTCGCCCCACATGACCAATGTGCCAATTACCGCTGGTGCGTGCAGCGGCATCCGGCGGCGGTGCTTCCTGATACGGCGTCAAATCAATGCCGTTGATAATGGTACGCAGGCGAGACGAAGGACAATGTTCCTGATCCCGGCACACGCGCTCCGTATCCCCTGACACCGGCACCACAAAGTCGGACAGCCATGCGCACAGTGTGTTACGCAGATTCGCGCGCCAGTGACCGGTATCACCCAGGCCATGCCGGGTATGAATCAGCCCGACCCGGTGGCCGGCAAGCAGCCCGGCCAGTGAGCCGAACAAATGCGCGGCTGAGTTGTGAGTATGCACCACGTCGATCTGCCTCTGGCGAATAAGGTCTCGCAGTTGCAGAACCGGTTGCAGTGCAAGGCCCTCTGGCTTGTTCAGACAGGTGATGGTAACGCCCTCCTCCGTCAGCGCCGGCGCCAGTTCCCCGGCGCCCTTCAGCGTGCACACCTCCACATGGTGCCCCCGTTGACGCAGCGCTCGCACCAGGTCGATCAGCAGGCGCTCCAGGCCGCCAACGTCCAGCGACAGCGCAACCATCAATATGCGTAATGGCGGCCGGTGGGCGGAATGACCCTGGAGATTGGCAAGTTGTCCTTGCTTGAGCATTGGATGTCGCCGCGTCCAGGCTGAAAGTACAGGAACAATAAACACTCTTCTTCCCCGGTTCCAGCCGTCGTTGAACGCGCCTGACATCCAGTTTAGCCGGTCACTCCCACTCGATCGTGGCCGGCGGCTTCGAGGAAATATCGTAAGTCACCCGTGAAATCCCCGGAATCTCGTTGATGATCCGGCCGGAAACATGCTCCAGAAATTCATACGGCAGGTGCGCCCAGCGCGCCGTCATAAAATCAATGGTTTCCACCGCCCGCAGCGCCACCACATATTCGTAACGCCGGGCATCGCCGACCACGCCCACCGACTTCACCGGCAGGAACACGGCAAATGCCTGACTGGTCTTGTGATACAGGCCGGCAGCGTGCAGCTCTTCGATAAAGATCGCATCCGCCAGCCGCAAAGTGTCGGCGTATTCCTTTTTCACTTCGCCAAGAATGCGCACGCCAAGGCCCGGGCCCGGGAACGGGTGGCGGTAAACCATATCGTAGGGCAGCCCCAGCTCGAGACCGATCTTGCGCACCTCGTCCTTGAACAGCTCGCGCAGCGGCTCAACCAGCTTCAGGGTCATGTTTTCTTTCAGGCCACCAACATTGTGATGCGACTTGATAACATGGGCCTTGCCGGTCTTGCTGGCAGCAGATTCAATCACATCCGGATAGATGGTGCCCTGAGCCAGCCACTGGGCATCTTTCAGCTTCGCCGCCTGATCTTCAAAGATGTCGATAAAGGCATTGCCAATGATCTTGCGCTTTTTCTCCGGGTCCGCCTCGCCGGCCAGACGCGACAGAAACTGTTCTTCGGCGTCGACGCGAATCACTTTCACGCCCATGTTTTTGGCAAACATCTCCATGACCTGATCGCCTTCGCGATGACGCAGCAAGCCGTTATCGACAAAAACACAGGTGAGCTGTTTGCCGATGGCGCGATGCAACAAGGCCGCCGTTACCGAAGAATCGACACCGCCGGACAGGCCGAGAATAACTTCCTCATCGCGCACCAACTCGCGAATCTGTTCGATGGCGTCTTCGATGATATTGTCCGGGGTCCAGAGCTTTTCGCAACCGCAGATATCGCGAACAAACCGTTCCAGCATCCGTCCGCCCTGCAGGGTATGGGTCACCTCAGGGTGAAACTGAACACCGTAGAAATGCTTCTGGTCGTTAGCCATGCCGGCAATCGGGCAGGAATCGGTGCTGGCGGTGGCAACAAAGCCAGCTGGCAGGGTGCCAACCCGATCGCCATGACTCATCCAGACATCGAGAAAATCCTTGCCTGCTTCCTCGTGATCGGTAATACCATCAAGCAGGCTATTGGCCTGCTCTTTCTGCACTCGGGCGTAGCCGAATTCATGTTTCTCACCGGCGATAACCTTGCCACCAAGCTGCTCGGCCATGGTCTGCATGCCGTAACAGATACCAAGCACCGGCACGCCCTGCTCGAATACACGCCCCGGCGCCCGCGGCGTAGCTTCTGCGGTCACGGTCTCCGGGCCGCCGGAGAGAATAACGCCGGCCGGTGCGAAGGCACGGATCTCTGCCTCATCCATATCCCAGGCGCGGATCTCGCAATACACGCCGATTTCGCGCACGCGGCGGGCAATCAGCTGGGTGTACTGGGAACCGAAATCCAGAATCAGAATGCGCTGGGCATGAATGTCTTTCATGGCAAAGTTCCGTTACGGGCGCCAAGGCCTCGGTTAAAAACTCAATCGGCCGGAATGACCGGCCGATTGCGTACTCAGTAAATGACTGGCTCAGCCGATCGGATAGTTCGGCGCTTCCTTGGTGATGGTGACATCGTGGACATGGGATTCCTTGATGCCGGCACCGGTGATCTTGACGAACTGAGGTTTGGTCCGCATCTGGTCGATGTCAGCGCAACCGGTGTAACCCATGGACGCACGCAGACCACCCATCAACTGGTGAACGATCGCGCTCATCGGGCCCTTGTAGGGCACCCGGCCTTCGATACCTTCCGGCACCAGCTTTTCGACACCGGCGGCGCTGTCCTGGAAATAACGATCGCTGGAACCGGTCTTGCCGGACATGGCGCCCAGCGAGCCCATGCCACGGTAGGCCTTGTAGTAGCCGCCCTGAAACAGCTCGACGTCACCCGGCGCTTCTTCGGTACCGGCCAGCAGTGAACCGATCATGATGGCGCTGGCACCGGCGGCAATGGCTTTGGCCATATCGCCGGAGAAACGGATGCCGCCGTCGGCAATCAGCGGGATGTCATATTTCAGCAGTGCTTCGGCAACATCCGAAATAGCAGTGATCTGCGGCACACCGATACCGGCAACAATTCGCGTCGTGCAGATCGAACCCGGACCAATACCGACCTTGACCGCATCGGCACCGGCATCGGCGAGCGCCCGCGCCGCGTCACCGGTGGCAATGTTGCCACCGATCACCTGCATCTGCGGAAAATGTTTCTTCACCCAGGCAACACGATCAATCACGCCCTGACTGTGGCCGTGAGCGGTATCGACAACAATCACGTCCACACCAGCCTCAACCAGCAGTTCAATACGCTGCTCGGTGCCTTCACCGGTGCCAACGGCCGCGCCCACCCGCAAACGACCCTGAGAGTCCTTGCAGGCATTCGGGTACTTGGCCGCCTTCTCGATATCCTTGACGGTGATCAGACCGCGCAGCTCGCCGTGATCGTTCACGACAATCACTTTTTCGATGCGGTGACGATGCAACAGCGCGCGCACTTCCTGCGCCGGCACGCCCTCACGTACCGTGACCAGACGATCCTTGCCGGTCATGATAGCCGACACCGGCTGGCTGAATTCGGTGACAAAACGGGTGTCACGGCTGGTGACGATGCCGACCACTTCATCGCCCTTCACCACCGGCACGCCGGAGATATCGTGGGCGCGGGTAATACGCAGCAGCTCGGCGACCGTGGTTTCCGGTGAAACCGTAATCGGATCCTTCACCACACCACTTTCGTACTTCTTCACCATCCGTACATGACGAGCCTGATCTTCCGCCTCCATGTTCTTGTGCAGAATGCCGATGCCGCCTTCCTGCGCCATGCCGATGGCGAGGCGATGTTCGGTCACCGTGTCCATGGCGGCGGACACCAGCGGCACGTTGAGAGCGATAGAGCGGGTAAGGCGTGACTTCAGTGAGACATCCTTGGGCAGCACTTCCGAGTGGGCAGGAATCAGCAGAACGTCATCAAAGGTCAGTGCTTCTTGCACAATTCTGAGCATGGGGCACCGTCTGGGGGTGGAAAATCAAGGCGGGGATTATAGGCGAGTGGCCCCACCGGGTGCTACCCTCCGCCCCATGAACCCGGACCTGAATCCCGCCCCCGACGAACGCCGCATCTGGACCGTCAGCCGCCTGAATCTAGAGGCTCAGGGCCTGCTGGAAGGCAATTTCCCGCTGCTCTGGATCGAAGCCGAGCTGTCCAACCTGTCGCGGCCCTCCTCCGGCCACGTTTACTTCAGCCTGAAGGACGACCGCGCCCAGGTCAGCGCCGCCATGTTCCGCAATCGCGCCCAGCTGCTGCGCTTTGCCCCGCGCGACGGCATGCAGGTGCTGGTCCGGGCCCGGGTGACGCTGTATGTCCCGCGCGGTAATTACCAGCTGGTGATCGAACACATGGAAGAAGCCGGTGAAGGCCGGCTGCGGCGTGAATTCGAGCAGCTGCGGGAAAAACTGCGCAGTGAAGGCCTGTTTGACGACAGCCGCAAGCGCCCGCTGCCGCCGTTTCCGCAGCAGGTCGGCATTATCACCTCCGCCAGCGGCGCCGCCCTGCGCGATATCCTTCAGGTCCTGAAACGCCGCTGCCCGCAGCTGCCGGTGCTGATCTACCCGGCCGCGGTGCAGGGCAAGGACGCCCCAGCCCAGCTGCGCGCGGCGCTGGCACTGGCCAATGCACGACAGGAGTGCGATGTGCTGATTCTTGCCCGAGGCGGCGGCTCGCTGGAGGACCTGTGGGCCTTCAATGACGAACAACTGGCCCGTGAGGTAGCGGCTTCGGCCATTCCGGTGGTATCAGCTGTGGGCCATGAGGTGGATGTCGGCCTGACCGACTACGTTGCCGACCTGCGCGCACCCACCCCCTCTGCCGCCGCCGAACTGGTCAGCCCGGACCAGAGTGCCGTGGCGGCCCGGGTCGAGACTCTGGGCCGTCGTCTGGCGCTCAGGGTGCAGCAACTACTGAATCGGGAGCGGGAGCGGCTTGGCTGGCTGGAAAAGCGGCTCGGCCGACCGGAACAGCGACTGCAACAGGTTTCCCAACAACTCGATGAGCTGGAGGCACGGATGCGCCGCCAGCTGCAACAACGCCTTGCCCTGCCCGGCCAACGCCTCGATCAGCTCAGCCGCCGCCTGCACGGACGTGACCCGCGCACCCTGCTCGGCTTCAGCGAACAACGACTGGCCGGGCTGGTGCGCCGGCTGGCATTGCCGGTGCCAAGACAGATCCGGGATCGCCAACGCGACCTGCGCCAGCTCGGCAGCCGTCTGAATGCGGTCAGCCCGCTGGCCGTCCTCGGGCGCGGTTACAGCATCACTTTCCGTGATGGCGAGGCACTGCGCTCCGCCGGCGGCATCGCCGTCGGCGACCTGCTGACCACACGGCTGCAGGATGGTGAGGTCGAAAGCCGGGTTACTGTGCTGAAGAAGGCAGGTAGCGCGCCAGAAGGCTGAGCAGCTTGCGGCGCTGGAATGGTTTGGCCAGATAGTCATCCATCCCGGCAGCGAGACAACGCTCACGCTCTCCGGTCAACGCATTGGCGGTCAGGGCAATGACCGGCAGATGCCCGGTATGGTTAACACGCTCGTACTCGCGATATCTGCGCACCGCTTCCATACCATCCATGATCGGCATCTGCACGTCCATCAGCACGCAGTCGAATCTCTGCTGTGCCAGACATTGCAGCGCCTCTTCACCGTTACCGGCACAGGTCACCCGGATGCCGGCGGCATGCAGCATATGCTCTGCCACCATGCGGTTGACTTCATTGTCTTCGACGAGCAGCACATCACCACGCAGTAGCGGCAGTGCATCAGAATCATCACCGACTGATAACACTTCCGCTTCCCGACGCATCGGAAATACAAAACGGGCAGTGAAAGAAGTTCCCTGACCCGGCGCACTCTCGACATCCAGCACGCCACCAAGCAACCGGGTAAGACGCTGGGCGATGGCCAGGCCCAGACCGGTGCCACCAAAACGGCGCGTGGTCGAACTGTCCACCTGGGAAAACGCATCGAACAGTTGTGGCAACTTGTCCTGCGGAATACCGATACCGGTATCAGAAACCGTCAGCGACAACGATACCCGGTCATTACGCTGCTCGGTCAGCGCCACCTGCACCCGCACTTCGCCGCGCTCGGTAAACTTGACCGCATTGCTGATCAGATTGGCAATGATCTGTCGCAACCGGGTCGGATCAGCACAAACCTGTAAATCCGGATCCGCGGCCGCTCCGCCCAGACTCAACTGCAGGCCTTTCTGTGTCGCCAGATAGCGGAAATTGGCGACACAGCTTTCAACCAGTTCGAACAGCGGAAAATACAGATACTCCAGCTCAAGACGACCACTTTCGACGCGGGAGAAATCCAGAATGTCATTGATGACGTCAAGCAAATGCGAGGTGGAATCCAGTGCGGCATGCGCGTACTCGCGCTGACGAGGATCCAGTACCGTGCCGTCAAGTAATTGCAGCATACCCATGACGCCATTCATCGGCGTGCGCAATTCATGACTCATCATGGCGAGAAACTCGCTCTTTGCCTGACTTGCACCCTCGGCCCGTTGCCGTGCATCCCGCAATGCATCCATGGCCCGTTCCTGTTCCCTTCTGGCCCGCTCAAGCTCCGCCGCAAGCTGGTTAATGTCACTTTGCAGGGCGCCAAGCTCGGCGCGTAGCGGCAATACCCCACGGGCCTGATAATCGCCACCGCGAATCTGCTGCACCAATCTGGAAAGGTCAGTAATCGGTTGCGATAAACGACGCGCCAGCTGTGAGGAGATGGCAAGCCCGGCAAGCATGGCAATCAACGCCGGCATTAGTGTGGCAAGCAGAATCTCGCGCTGACGTGCGGCCAGCGGTGCAGAGGACAAATACAGCTCGACATGACCGATACGCTCGGGAACAGCCTGCCCGGAACTGTCCGCGCCATCAAACATGCCGGCGGCCAGCATCGGCTGCCGATATATGGCAGCACGGAAGCGGCGCAGGTCCGGATCATCAATATCAACACCACCCGGTGTGTCACGGCGCAGCAGCACTTCGCCGTCTTCGTCACGAAATATCACCACGCGCACATCGCTATGCTGTAGCGCCAGACGGGCCTGATGCAGCAACTCATCCTCACTTCCGGATATCACCCCATACTCGGAAGCAGCCGCCAGATAGCGACTCATGAACACGCCGCGACCTTTCAGTTCTTCTTCCGCGTCGCCAAATCGTTGCCAGGTCAACGCCAGCAACAACAGGCCGAGCATCAACAGCGCAGGAGCAACACCCAGCCAGCGCAACTGACGAACGATACTGCCGGAGAAATTCATTCCCTTGCCTCCAAGCCCTGCCTGATTGCGTCAACATCCGGCGCAATCACCCCGTAACTGCGTGCGACGCGGTCATTCACTGAAAGCGTGGCGCGCGCATAGCCGGGCGGCGGCAGCCGCTCCGGCAGGCCGGCATACTGCAGCAGCGCCGCGGTGGCCTCAATAAGACCTTCTGGTGAGGGGTGCGCGGCGGCGAGACTGCCAGCACGAACAAACTGCTCATCCGGACCGATCACCGGAGTGGCCTGACGATAGCTGGCCAACAGCAGCAGCCGCGCCGTGTCAGGGTTGTAAAGGGTGGCATCCGGCAACGCCAGTAACACATCAACCCGCGGCAACAGTTCTGCCAGTGCCGCAGGCAGCTGATCTGCATCTTCAAGCGAGCGAATCTCAAACAACAGCGGTGGCAACACCAGCTCATCACGGAAGCGGACCGATTCCGGCCCCAACAGAACACCCACTTTGCGAGCACCGGGAAGAATGCCATGCAACACCCTGAGCTGGGCGGTGACCGGCGCCTCACGATAGACAGCACTGCACCGGCAGCCTGCCTCTCTGGCGGCGGCAACTACCTGAACAGGGACATGCACACCAATGACCGGCAAGGAACCGCTGATGGCTTGCGAAAACGCCGCCTCCCCCAACGCCAGAACCAGATCGGCCTGATCAGCGCTGGAAACAAAGCGTACCGATACGTCAGAGCGCGCCAGCAAGGCGGCGCGAAAATCTTCGCTGGCTGTATTATCGGGACCCAGTATCCGTACAGGCAATGGCTCTCCTGCATGGCTGAAAAACGCCATGCAAAGGAAAAAAAAAGCCAACCATGCCTTCCGTCCCTGAGCCATCATTCCAGTCCTAGAACGATACTGCCGCCGACAACCAGTAGAGGCTATCCTCCGTGTACAGGTTGTTCGTCCTCACTACAGGATCCTTGCTGAGCAGGTGCTGCACCACGGCACTGAGTTCCAGCGTGCTGCGCGGCCCGCGCACTCGCCGTACAACCTGCAGGTCTGCACGTTCATAGACATGCTCCCTGTTACGGTCGTTCCAGTGGTCGGCACGATGCCAGAAGCTTGACAGCATCCAGCGCTCATTTACGTCAAAGCGCCACAACACGCTGGCCAGGGTCTCTGCCGCAAGCGCTTCCTCAATTCGTACCGAGCCTGACTCGGTAGGATGCTGTGCCCGGGTGCTGATTCGCGAACCGGTTACCCGCAACAGGTGCCGGGGATGCAGACGCCAGCTGACCTGAGCCTCGGCTCCCTGAATATTGACTGAGGCCTCGTTATCCGGGCGAAACCGCTCAGGGTTCAACGGGCCACTGACCAGATCAGTCAGCGACTCCTGAAACAGACGTACATCCCACTCCAGTGTGGCCACTCGGGCAAAGTAACCAAGCTCACGAGAACGAATCCGTTCGGCCTTGAGACTGCCATCCGAACTTTGCGTTAGAAAGAACTCTGGTGAACTCCAGCCCAATGACGCCACCGGGTCAGCCCCGTACAGACCACTGAGGTTCTCCGGCCGGATATGAATGTCCGCCTCGTTTTCATAGATATCCGCCGTTCGCAACGCTTCGGCATAAACCAGTCGCAAGCTCTGGGTTGGCAGGAACTGGTATATCAGTGCGCCGCGCGGGCTGAAGAACTTTCCGTTTAACTGATCCCTCTCCCAGTAGCCGCCGATGTTTACATACAGCGGATCAAGCAGATGAATCTCGAGATTGCCGAACAACCGCTGACTGAGGTTATCCACTTCACCATTAACATAGGTTTCCGACTCACCCTGATCAAGGCGCAGATTCGCGCCAACAATGAGACGAGTGTAGTCATCAAACTGAATCACGTTCTCGACTTCAATATCGTGGCGACGCTCGACAATCTGCGGATTGAAGCGACCACAGGGCGCACCGGCGTTATTGGTCACCAGATAATTCAGGCGTCCCAGAACAGCAGCCTCCTGTGCATTGCCCGGGCCGTTGACCAGAGCGCTCTCAAGGGCATCCTCGGTGGCATCAATATCCCGGCCATAAAACTCAAACAGGTCGCGCATCTCACTACTGAACAGCAGGCCACCGGCTTCCGGCAGAAACTCCAGCCCGCCGATAAAGAAACATCCGGCCAGCTCGTCTTCGGTTTTCTTGTACTGACTGTAGGCCTGCACTTTCAGCTGGTGGCGCTCGGATATCTCCCGGTTCCAGCGCAAATGAGCAAAGGCTTCCTCGGAACGGTTTTCCGGCAGCACGGTGAAATCGGTGAAATCTTCAAAATCGGAGCGCTCGGTTGGCAAGTCCAGGGTGCGCTGCGACCCTCCCGCCATGAACTCCAGCGAGTCACGTTCATTGATTTCGATATGCGAACGCAGGTTGATGGTTTGTACCGACTTCGAGTCGCGGCGCGGTTCGCCGCGGAACGGTTCGGTGTAACCGGCATCATGTCGGGACGCTACTGTCACCCGCGACGACACACCATCCTTGCTGTCCGCCGCGCTGACACGCCAGTCACGCACTTCGTTGTTACCGCCGCGCACCGCAACGCTGGAACCTGAAACATCCTGAGGATGACGGGTGATGATGTTGATCACCCCCTGAAATGCGTTGGCTCCATAAGCCGCTGCCGCCGGACCACGAGTGACCTCGATGCGTTCGATATCCTCGATCTCGATCGGAAAATCATTCCACATTACCCGCGCCAGACCGGGCAGATACTGGGAGCGGCCGTCGATCATCACCAGCATACGGCGCACATCGCGCGACTGGGTGCCGTGATAACTGACCGTGGGAACGTTACCGTCAACCTTGACTGCGCTCATTCCCGGCACCAGCTGCAGCAACTGGTAAATCTCCCGGGCACCACTGGCCTCGATCAGCTCACGATCAATCACCGTCACACTGGCCGGAACCTGGGATTGCGGCTGACGCAGACGCGCCGGCGTCAGCACCATCGGCACCTGATCATCACCAAATAACGACGAGTTATCATCAAAAGCAAGCGCTGGCACGATGGCCGAGCTGGTTAACAACAGGCCCAACACGGCCACAGACACCCTCATGCTTCCCCCGGAGAGCACATCGTTACGAAATCAGAATAACAGCGAAGACAGGCTCAACAAGCCCTCAAAGGTAAAATCACTTGCCTTTGACGTGACGCATCAGCCGGCGCTTGCGCTGCACCTGCCGCTCAGTCAGCTTGTTGGCTTTGCCGGCATAAGGATTTTCACCGGCCTTGAATTCGACCTTGAGCGGGGTGCCTTCGAGCTTGAGCAGCTCGCGAAAGCGGTTTTCAAGATAGCGCCGGTAGCTGTCCGGCAGGCTCTCAAGGGCGTTGCCATGAACGATGATGCGGGGCGGGTTAGTGCCACCGATGTGGGCATAGCGCAGCTTGGCCCGATGCCGGCCGGCCATCGGCGGCTGATTGGCGGCCACCAGCTGCTCCAGCATTTCGGTCAGCTTGTGGGTTGGTATACGGGTAAAGGCAGACTGCCAGGCCCGTTCAATCAGGCCGAACAGGTCGCCCACGCCGGTACCATGCAGGGCAGAAATATAGTGAACCCTGGCCCAGGGGGCGAACTCGAGGCGCCGGCCAAGCTCGGCCTTAACCTGCTCGCGATGGTGCGCATCCAGGCCATCCCACTTGTTCACTGCCACCAGCAATGAGCGGCCAGCCTGCAGCGTATGGCCGAGCAGACTGAGATCCTGATCGGTGATGCCCTCGCGGGCATCAATCACCAGCACCACTACCTGGGCATCGTCGATCGCCTGCATGGCCTTGATCACCGAAAACTTCTCGACGGTCTCATGGACCTTACCGCGGCGGCGCACACCGGCAGTATCAATCAGTGTATACAGCTGGCCACGGCGCTCGAACGGGATATAGATCGAGTCACGGGTGGTGCCGGCCATATCGAATACGACAACCCGCTCTTCCCCAAGCATGCGATTGACCAGCGTCGACTTGCCGACATTCGGGCGACCAATAATAGCCACCCGGATACCCTGATTTTCATCCCCGGGGCTGTGTTCCGGAGCGTCCGGAAAAGCTGCCAGAATGTCGGCAATCATCGCGTTGACACCACGACCATGACTGGCGGCAATATGGTGCTGCGAGGTCAGACCAAGGGCATAGAACTCGGAAGCAGCAATGTTCTCATCGATGCCGTCGACTTTGTTGATGACCAGATGCACCGGCTTGTTCAGACTGCGCAGTTCACGTGCCACCATCTCATCGGCAGCCGTCAGGCCAGCACGACCATCGACCAGAAACAGCACCGCATCCGCTTCCGATACCGCCTGCCGGGCCTGATCCCCCATCGGCCCGTCAATGCCATCCGCGCCCTCACCGATACCACCGGTATCGACCACCACATAGGCGCGATCACCGATCTTGCCGTCACCGTACTGACGATCGCGAGTCAAACCGGGGAAATCCGCTACCAAAGCATCGCGGGTTCGGGTCAGCCGATTGAACAGGGTAGATTTACCGACGTTCGGACGACCCACCAGAGCCAGAACAGGTTTCATTGCTGCAGGGCCTTCAATCGGTAAGCCGCGACTTCACCGTCAGCACTGACGGCATAAAGAACATCTCCGTAGACCATCGGCGTCGCCGCAAAACCATCCGGGTCATGTCTGCGCCGGGCAACGAACGCACCGGTCTGCGGGTCCAGCCAATGCAGATAACCCTGACGGTCTCCCACCACTACCAATCCGTCGTGAGTTTCGGTGCCGGTCAGACGACGGGCAATCAACCCCTCCTGCTTCCATACGGTGTTGCCACTGCGCTGATCGATTGCGTGAACAACACCATCCTGATCAGCAATGAACAGCACACCGGCCAGCGTAGTCATGCGGTTGGCGCTGGACATGTTCGCATCCCAGTAGATGCGCCCGGTTTCCTCATCCAGCACGGCCGCCTTGCCCTGAAAGGTGGTAACGAAAAGGCCGCCGTTCTGGACGATCAGATTACCGTCGATATCCACCAGCCGATCAAGCTCCGAGCGGCCGGCTGGTTCCGCTACCCGCCGCTCCCACAATGGCAGGCCGGTAGCCAGCTCAAGCGCCACTACACGGCCACTGGCAGTGCCGGCATACACCCGGGTGGAGTCAATCAGCGGCTCACCAAGACCACGCAGGCTCAACACCGGCACCGACACCTCAAAACTCCAGCGTTGGCTGCCGTCTTCCGCATTCAACGCAACAATACGTCCATCCTGACTCTGGAAAATTGCCAGATCACCGTCAGTTGCCGGGCGCGATAACAACTCGCCAGACAGCTGGGTACGCCACAGCTCGGTGCCATCTTCGGCCGACAGTGCCACGGCCTCTCCATCACGGGTGCCGAACAGCAGGCGACCATAACCGGCACGCACGCCGGTGGAAATTCGCAACCCGGTACGCTGGCGCCAGAGCGTATCGCCGCTTTTGCGATCCAGTGCCCGCACCCGGCCATACAGGTCGACCACAAAGACTTCCTGTTCTGCCACCGCGGGCAACAGCTGTAGTGGTCGACGCATGGAGCCGAAACCGATATATCGGTGCCAGTCCCGGCTAACGCTGTAGCCGCGCTCGAAACCCTTCAGTGGTGTCGGCTCCACTTCCTTTGGTTTGCTGCTGCAGGCAGCCAGCAATGCGCACAGCGCCAGCACCAAAGGCAACGTCAGGCCCGGCAGGAAACGGCGGCAAAACAACAGATCAGTCATCAGGATGCCGGCACCAGATCATCAAGTTTCATCTGTACCAGCTCACGATGACCGGCACCATCCGCTTCCAGTGCGGCCAGTGCCGACTGATAGGCTGTACGAGCGGCTTCCAGATCACCACGCGCGCGGGCCAGATCACCACGCAATTCAAATGCCTGCCCCTGCCAGGATTCCGGCCAGGAAGCATTCAACACCTTGGCCGCCTCATCCAGATTCGCAGACCCCGTCAGCACTCGGGCCAGACGCGCCCGGGCAGTCCAGCCGATCGCTTCCGTGGAGGGGCTGTCCATTACCTCCCTGAGCAGGGCGGCGGCCTTTGCATAGTCCCGGTCCTCAACCGCCAGCTTGGCCAGAGTAAAACGACCGTAATCGGCATAGCTGGTAGAGCCATGCTCACTGACCAGTTTTTCTGCGGCCGCCTGAACCAGCGCCGCCTGTTCGGCACTATCCGGAACCGCTCGGGCCTGATCCATCGCTTCAGTCAGCTGCAGATACACCGCAGAGGCTGCCTCCGCCTTTTCCTGACTGCTGCTTTGCCAGTAACGCCAGCCCAGCAGGGCCGACACCGACAGGACAATCGCCAGCACCACCGAGGTGCCGTTCTCTTCCCACCATTTGCGCAGTCTTTCGACCTGTTCTTCTTCGCTATAGTCGGTCATTACCGCTCTCCTTGTTTGAATCGTTTGCCGGGATACCGGCTTACAGCTGCATCAATACCGCAAGTTTTTCCGCCAGCTCCGTCCGGGCAATACGTTGCTGCTCGCCATCGCCTCGCAGCGGCTTGAGACTGACCGCGTCGTTGGCAAGTTCATCGTCCGCAACGATCAAGGCCCAGCGGGCACCGCTCTTGTCGGCCTTCTTCATCTGGCTTTTGATACTGCCGCCACCACAGTGGCTTTGAATCCGAACGCCGGGCAAGAGGTCACGCAACTGCTCCGCCAGCGTCAGCGAAGCCGTCGGCGGCACGGTGCTGACCAGATAAAGATCCGCCACCGCCGGCAGTTCCGGCCGGCACTGCTCAAGCAGCAAAATCAACCGCTCGATACCCATGGCAAATCCCACCGCCGGGGCAGGCTTGCCACCGAGCTGGCTGACCAGACCGTCGTAGCGCCCCCCGGCACAGACCGTGCCTTGTGCACCGAGCGCATCCGTGACCCACTCGAAAACGGTTTTGCCGTAATAATCGAGACCGCGCACCAACGCCGGGTTCAGCCGGTACGTCACGCCGGCCGCATCCAGCACAGCACATAACTCGGCAAAGTGCTGCCTGGCTTCATCTCCAAGATAATCATCGAAACGTGGCGCCTGTTTCAGCACCTCGCGAGTCCCGGCGTCCTTGCTGTCGAGCACACGCAAGGGATTGCGTTCAAGACGCCGGCGGCTATCTTCGTCAAGGCGGTCGACATGCTGCGACAGGTACGCCACCAGTGCCTCGCGATAACGGGCCCGATCCGCGCTGTCACCGAGACTGTTCAGCTCCAGCGTCACCCTGTCCTGCAGACCCAGATCACGCCATAACCGGGCAGTCATCAGAATCATTTCGGCGTCGATATCCGGCCCGGTCATGCCAAAGGCCTCGACACCAACCTGATGAAACTGGCGATAACGCCCTGCCTGCGGGCGCTCATGCCGGAACATCGGCCCGGCATACCAGAGCCTCTGTACCTGGTTGTAGAGCAGGCCATGCTCTTCCGCCGCACGCACACAGCTGGCGGTACCTTCCGGGCGCAAGGTCAATGAATCACCGTTACGGTCATCGAAGGTATACATCTCTTTTTCAACGATATCGGTGACTTCACCGATAGAGCGCTTGAAAAGCTCGGTGTGCTCAACGATGGGCATACGGATCTCGCCATAGCCGTAACTCTGCAACAGATTACGGACGCGAGTTTCCAGCCACTGCCATAGCGGCGTCTGCGTCGGCAGGATGTCATTCATGCCGCGAATGGAACTGATCTTCTGACTCAACTTGGCACTCCGGAAACGGTCACGGCTGACTGCGGACGATCACGCCCTTTTGCTCGTCATCACGAATTTTCTTCACCTTGGCCCGAACCATCCGCTCCAGCTCGGTCACCAGATCCTCAGCGCGAATATGGTGGCTTTTTTCACCATTCTCATAGGCCAGATTGTTCGGCGTACCGCCAGTCAGGCCAACGTCTACCTCGCGCGCCTCACCGGGGCCATTGACCAGGCAGCCGATAACAGCAAGGTCGACCGACTCGTTGATATCCTCAAGACGTGCTTCCAGCTCATTCACCGTGCTGATGACATCGAAATTCTGTCTGGAACAGCTCGGGCAAGCGATGATATTGACGCCCTTCTTGCGCAACTTCAGGCTCTTCAGAATATCGAAGCCGACGCGAATCTCTTCTACCGGATCTGCTGCCAGAGAAATCCGGATAGTGTCGCCAATACCTTCCATCAGCAGCATGCCAAGGGCCACCGATGACTTGACGGTACCGGCGCGCAACACACCAGCCTCTGTCACGCCCAGGTGCAACGGCTGCTCGATCTGGGCTGACAACTTCCGGTAGGCCTGCACGGTCATGAAAACATTGGAAGCCTTGACGCTGATCTTGAAATCCTGAAAGTCATAACGATCAAGAATTTCTGCATGACGCAGCGCCGACTCCACCAATGCATCACTGGTTGGCTCGCCGTATTTACGCTGCAGCTCTTTTTCCAGCGAACCGGCATTAACACCAATACGAATCGGAATGCCGTGATCCCTGGCAGACTGGATTACGGCCCTGATACGATCTTCGCGGCCAATGTTACCCGGATTGATGCGCAGACAATCAACCCCCAGCTCGGCTACACGCAGGGCGATCTTGTAGTCATAGTGGATGTCCGCCACCAGCGGCACATTAACCAGCTTGCGGATCTCGCCAAAAGCCTCGGCGGCATCCATAGACGGCACCGACACACGCACAATATCGGCACCGACATCTTCTAGCCGACGAATCTGCGCTACGGTGGCATGGACATCGCAGGTTTCGGTATTGGTCATGCTCTGCACCGCGATCGGCGCATCACCACCCACCGGCACTTTGCCAACCATGATTTTCCGGGTCGGACGGCGTTTAATTTCAATTTCGGGATGCATCACGACACCTCAGGGGCTCACGGAGCCCGAACGGTAATCACCTGGCCGGGAGCCGCGACCGGCACCCTTACGCTGGTATCGTTAACAAAAATCTCGCTGACTGCTGCGGCATTACCCAGCGTGATGCGAAAAGGGCCGACACCATCGAGCTGCAGCGGCTGATTCTCATCACGCTGGCCAATATAGATCTCGTCACCATCGGCATTTCGCACGCGCAGCCAGCACACTTCCTTAAAGTGAATCAGAAGACGATCGAAATTTCCCGATGCTGCATCAGCCTTGATATCCTTCTGCGGTGCAGCACTCTGCGGCACAGCACTGGCTTCGTTGTCCGCGGAAGTCCGGTCTTCCGGCAGCAACGCCTCCGCGCCTTGCTCAGCCACTTCCGCCGGAGGGATGCCTGCATTCTCAACGGAGGCATCCGCGATCACCTCCGGGATAGCAGGGTACTCCGCATGCCGCTGCGATTGCTCAACTGATGCAGGCCACAGCAGCCAGACAGCCAGAACAAAGCCAACAGCGCCACCAATCCACCAAAGCCGTCGGTCCGGCTCTGTACCGGGTGGCGTCAATGCCATCTGCGGACGCTCTTCTTCGGCCACCTGTTGATAAAGATTGGCCAGCTCATCACCCGGCAAATTCACCAGCTTGGCGTAGTTCTTGATATAACCGCGCACAAACGCCGCTTTCGGCAAACGATCATAGTCGTCAGCTTCCAGCGCCCGGATATAACCAACAGAAAGGTGCATGCGCGCGGCCATCTCGGCTTGCGTAAGGCCAGCGGCCTCACGGCCGCTGCGTAACCGCTGACCTGGCAACAACCTCCCTTGCTCGGCTTCGGTCATCACTGCCTCCCGCCGTCAACCCAGTTACGCCACTCACGATGCTCCGGGGAGTTCGGATAAAGCTTGCTCAGCGCCAACTCGTAGCTCGCCAGCTTGTCGGGGGATTGCTGTGCGGCGGCTAACTGAATGCCCAACCATAAACCCCGAGCGGACTGGACATCAATACCACCCTCATAGGCTTCATAGGCTCTTTGTGCAGCACGAAACTCTTGTTTGATAAAATATATCCAGGCCACTTCCAATAACGGCTGAGCCAAATCCGAATTAAGACGCAGGGTAGTATTGAAAGCATCGAGTGCTTCATCGTAGCGCTCCAGCGCCATCAGCGCCCGGCCCTTGTTCTCGAATGCAACGGCCCGATTATCGTAGGAAGGGTCGTCCGCAGCACTGGAAAACTGCTCAAGCGCATCCTTGTATTTGCGTTGCGACAGCAATAGTGCCCCGTAGTTATTTCGTGCCAGAGAATAAGTTCTGTCGTAGCGGATTGCCTTGCGGAAATGTTGTTCTGCCCGCTCTGTATCTCCCTCATAGTTATACAGTAGTGCCATGGCATTATGCGCCTCGGGACTGCGCGGCTCAGCTTCGAGCGCACGGGAAATATGCCGACGGGCCTCGGATGGCTGGCCCATCTGCAGATACTCAAAACCGGCGGCTACACGTCGTGATACCACCTTATCTGCATTCGGTGGCGTGGTCTTCTCCAGAACCATGCAGGAAACCAGTAGCACAGACAGCAATAAAGTAAAAAATCGCGAACCAATCCGGACAGCAATATTCATGATGTTCCTCACGTTGCCGCTGCGCCATCGGCGGAATCGCCGGTGCGCAGAAACACTTCTTTTTGCCAGCGCTCACTGCGCCGGGTACGGTCCATCACATCGCCCACCAGCTGACCACAGGCCGCGTCGATATCATCCCCGCGAGTGGTGCGTACCGTGGTCAGCAGGCCACGATCATTCAGAAATTTGTGAAAAGCGAGAATGTCGCGCTTCTCGGAACGCTCATAGCCCGCATGCGGGAACGGGTTAAACGGGATCAGATTCAATTTTACCGGCAAGTTACCAAGCAACTTTACCAACTGCCGGGCATGCTCCGGCTGGTCATTGATACCCTTGAGCATTACATATTCCATGGTGATGCTTTTGCGCTTGTCCGGGCGCTTGTCACTGTAACGACGGCATGCAGCCAGAAGGTCCGCCAGCGGGTATTTGCGATTCAGTGGCACCAGCTTGTTGCGCAGCTCGTCGTTGGGCGCATGCAGGGAAATCGCCAGCGACACATCCAGCTCTTCTGAAAGCCGGTCAATCATCGGCACGACGCCGGAGGTGGACAGGGTAATGCGCTTCTTCGAGATGCCGTACGCCAGATCATCCTTCATCACCCGCATAGCCCTGACCACATTGTCGAAATTCAGCAGGGGCTCGCCCATGCCCATCATGACAACGTTGGTAATCGGGTGTTCCCCGAGGTTCTTGCGCGGCCCGAAGGAGCGGCTCGCCAGCCACACCTGGCCGATAATCTCGGCACTGGTGAGATCGCGCTGGAAACCCTGCTTGCCGGTAGAACAGAAGCTGCAGTCCACCGAACAACCGACCTGCGAGGACACACACAAGGTGCCGCGACGGCCATCCGGAATAAATACGGTTTCGATGGCGCCACCGCCATCGACCTTGAATACCCATTTGCGGGTACCGTCCCGGGAAATCCCCTCGTGGAGGATTTCCGGGGCACGGATCTCGGCAATTGCCGAGAGCTTGTCACGAAGCTTCTTGCCGACGTCGGTCATCTGCTCGAAATTGTCCGCCTGATGGATATGCATCCACTTCAGCATCTGATGGGCACGGTACTTCTTCTCTCCCAGGGAAAGAAAAAATTCCTCCATCTCGATGCAGGACAGGCCAAGCAGATTGATCTTGTCAGTCATAACAGCTCCGGAGCCTGCTTAGCGAGTGCGCGCGCAGAGCTCGTCAGCAGCAAAGAAATAAGCGATTTCGCGCTCTGCCGAAGCGGCCGAGTCGGAACCGTGTACCGCGTTTTCGTCGATGGTGCTGGCGAAATCAGCGCGAATGGTGCCCGCTGCCGCATCCTTCGGGTTGGTGGCGCCCATCAGATCACGGTTCCTGGCCACAGCGCCCTCACCTTCCAGCACCTGCACGACCACCGGACCAGAGGTCATAAAGGAGACCAGGTCCTTGAAGAACGGGCGTTCTTTGTGCTCGGCATAGAAACCACCGGCTTTCTCGTCCGACAGATGAACCATCTTCATGGCCACGATCCGCAGACCAGCCTTCTCGAAACGGCTCTCGATCTCGCCAATGGCATTCTTGGCCACGGCATCGGGCTTGATAATGGACAGGGTACGCTCAACAGCCATCGGATCCTCTCTTTCGGCTCGGGTTTCGGATAAAGTTGCGGCCCGCGACCGTCTGCACATGATGCGGCCAGACGCAGGAGCGCGGCATTATACGCATCCGGAGCCCGTTTTTATACCACTCCCGGAGGCAGCAACGGACTTAATATGTAAGCACACACTTACCTAGAATCGCCGAAGACGGCAACGGCCTGCCCGTCTTCACCCCGATCAATAGTTGACTGTTTTAGTCAGGTATTGAGACAATTCCGCTGCGCACGCGCGGACCCGGAGAGCACGAATGAGTACAGACGCCGAAATCGACAAACTGGTACGCCGTGAATACGCCGCCGGCTTTACCACCGCGGTCGAGTCCGAAACCCTGCCCCCGGGGCTGGATGAGGGCGTGATCCGGCATATTTCGGCGCGCAAGAACGAGCCGGAGTGGCTGCTGGAGTGGCGCCTGGAGGCCTATCGCAAGTGGCTGACCATGACCCCGCCAGAATGGGCCCACATCCATCACCCGCCGATCGACTTCAACTCCGTGTCCTATTTTTCGGCCCCGAAGAGCATGGCCGACCGGCCGCAAAGCCTCGACGAGGTCGATCCGGAGCTGCTGCGCACCTACGAAAAGCTGGGGATTCCACTGCATGAACAGGCGACGCTGGCCGGCGTGGCGGTGGACGCAGTATTCGATTCGGTGTCCATCGGCACCACCTTCCGCGGCAAGCTCAAAGAAGCCGGGGTGATCTTCTGCTCGATCTCCGAAGCGGTGCATGAATATCCCGATCTGATCAAGGATCACCTTGGCTCGGTGGTGCCGCAGGGCGATAACTTCTACGCGGCGCTGAATTCCGCCGTATTTTCCGACGGCTCCTTCGTCTATATACCCAAGGGCGTGAAGTGCCCGATGGAGCTGTCTACCTATTTCCGTATCAACGAAGCCAAGACCGGCCAGTTCGAGCGCACCCTGATCGTGGCCGAGGAAGGCAGCCAGGTCAGCTATCTGGAAGGCTGTACCGCACCGATGCGCGATGAAAACCAGCTGCATGCGGCGGTGGTCGAGCTGGTCGCGCGCAAGGATGCCAGAATTAAATACTCCACCGTGCAGAACTGGTACCCGGGCGACGAAGAAGGCCGTGGCGGCATCTATAACTTCGTTACCAAACGTGGCGTTGCCTACGAGAATGCCCACATTTCCTGGACCCAGGTGGAAACCGGCTCGGCCATTACCTGGAAATACCCGAGCGTGATCCTGCGCGGCGACAATTCGGTTGGCGAGTTCTATTCCGTGGCGCTGACCCGTGGCCGCCAGCAGGCCGACACCGGCACCAAGATGATCCATCTGGGCAAGAACACCAAAAGCACGATTATTTCCAAGGGCATCTCTGCCGGCCGCAGCCAGATGTCCTATCGCGGACTGGTCCGGATCAGCCCGCGGGCAGAAGGTGCCCGCAATTTTACCCAGTGCGACTCGCTGCTGATCGGCGACCAGTGCGGCGCCCATACCTTCCCGTACATTGAAAGCCGTAACCTGTCAGCAACGCTGGAACACGAAGCCACCACCTCCAGGGTAAGTGACGACCAGCTGTTCCTGTGCCGGCAGCGCGGCATTGATACCGAAAAAGCGGTGTCGATGATTGTGAACGGCTTCTGCAAGGAAGTGTTCCGGGAGCTGCCAATGGAATTTGCGGTGGAAGCCGGCAAGCTGCTGGAAGTCAGCCTCGAAGGCTCGGTCGGCTGATCAAACCTGTAGGAGCGGTCGACCGACCGCGATAGCTGGAAAAAATCGTGGTCGGTCGACCGCTCCTACGCAATGCTCAAGCAGTAAAACTGCCATTTATTTCAGGATATGCAAATGCTCGAAGTTCGCGATCTGCACGCCGCCGTCGACGGCAAGGAAATCCTCAAGGGCCTGACGCTGTCGGTCAAACCGGGCGAAGTGCATGCCATTATGGGCCCGAACGGCTCGGGCAAGAGCACCCTGTCGAATGTGCTGGCCGGCCGCGACGGCTATGAAATCACCGCTGGCGAGGTGCTGTTCGAAGGCAAGCCTCTGGCCGATCTGGCAACCGAAGATCGAGCCCGCGCCGGTATCTTTCTGGCATTCCAGTACCCGGTGGAAATCCCCGGCGTGTCCAATATGGAATTTCTCAAGGCCTCGCTGGAAGCGGTGCGTGCCGCTCAAGGCAAGGAACCGCTGGACGCGGTCAGCCTGTTGCGCCGTGCCCGCGAAGCCTGCCAGCAGGTCAATCTGGATCAACAGTTCCTCAAGCGGGGCGTCAACGAAGGCTTTTCCGGCGGCGAAAAGAAACGCAACGAGATCATGCAGATGATGTTGCTGGAACCGAAACTGGCGCTGCTGGACGAAACCGACTCCGGCCTTGATATCGACGCCCTGCAGGTAGTTGCCAAAGGCGTCAACGCGCTGCGCAGCCCGGACCGCGCTATTGTTCTGGTGACCCACTACCAGCGTCTGCTCGATTACATCGTGCCGGACCATGTACATGTGCTGGCCGGAGGGAAAATTATCAAATCCGGCGGCAAGGAACTGGCCCTGGAGCTGGAGCAGAAAGGTTATGGCTGGCTGACCGGCGAGGAGGAATCCGCATGACCCCGGCCGAGCAACTGAAAGGCAGCGTACTGGCGCTGGCCAGTCAGGCTCACCGTGATGATGGGCTGACAGCCCTGCGCCAGCGTGCGTTGAAACAATTGCAACTGCTGCCGTTTCCGGAGAAGCGGCACGAGGCATGGAAATATACCGGGCTGACTGCGCTGACGTCGGGCCAGCTGGAAACCGCTGCCGCGCCTTTGAATCAGTCTGCAGATTTTCCGGCGCTGGGAGACTGCGTCATCGTTATCGGCAACGGCTTTGTGCCGGAGCAACTGCCAGCCCTGCCCGACGGCCTGACCGTATCGGCGCTGTCTGACAACGAGGCCGGCGAAGTGACTCCGGATACTCTGTTCGGCTGGCTTAACAGCGCCAGCCTGAATAGCGGCCTGCTACTGAAAACCGAACGCAACCGCAAAGTTGCCGGCATTGTTCATGTGGTGTTCTGCAACCAGAGCGATGCACCCTGCCATGCCAGCAACCGGCTGCAGGTGGAACTGGCCGAAGGCAGTGAGCTGACCCTGATTGAACATTACCTCGGCAGCGGCCCGGTTCTGGCCAATGCCCTGACCCGGATTCAGGCTGGCGCCAACAGCAAGCTGACCCACTACCGCCTGCAAAGCGAAAGTGCCGACAGCCTGCATATCGGCAACCTGCAGATTGATCAGCAGCGCGACAGCCGGGTCGACTCCAGCCAGCTGATGCGCGGCAATGTACTGCGCCGTAACGATGTGCATGTACGCATGCTGGAAAGTGGTGCCACGCTTGCCATGCGCGGCGTCTTTATTGCCCGCGACAAGAGCCATATCGACAACCATGTCAATGTCGAGCATGTCGCCCCGCATTGCCACTCCGATCAGGTTTACAAGGGCATTGCCGGGGAAAAAGGCCGCGCCGTGTTTAATGGCCGCATCCATATTCACCGCTACGCCAAAGGCAGCGATGCGTCGTTGTCGAACAACAACATGCTGCTGTCCAACGAAGCCGAAATCGACAGCAAGCCGGAACTGGAAATCTACAACGACGACGTCAAGTGTGCCCACGGCACCACCATGGGCAAGATGGACCCGGCGCAGCTTTTCTATCTGCGCTCACGGGGCATCGATGAAAGCACGGCAACCCGCATGCTCGGCACCGGCTTTGTCAATGAAACCCTGCTGGCGATGCAGGACGAGCCGGTACGCGACTGGGCCATCAGCTGGCTCGGCGAGGCACTGTAATGAGTGTTGATATTGCCGCCCTGCGTGGCCAGTTTCCGATCCTGTCGCAAACCGTACGCGGCAAGCCGCTGGTATATCTGGACAACGGCGCCACCACGCAAAAGCCGGAAGCGGTGATCCGGGCCATTGATGACTATTACCGCGAGTGCAACAGTAATGTTCACCGTGGCGCCCATTACCTCAGTGATGAAGCCACCGCCCGATTCGAAAACGCACGTCAGAGCGTGGCCGATTTTATTAATGCCAGTCGCGAAGAAATCATCTGGACCCGCGGCACCACCGAGAGTATCAATCTGGTGGCCAGCTGTTATGGCGCCAGCCTGACGGCCGGCGACGAGGTGGTGATTTCAACACTGGAGCATCATTCCAACATTGTGCCGTGGCAGATGGTTTGCCAACGCAGCGGTGCGTTGCTGAAAGTTATTCCACTAAACGGGGATGGCAGTCTGGATCTGGCTGCGTATCGTGCCCTGCTGAATGAACGCACCCGCATTGTTGCGGTAACGCAGGTTTCCAATTCCCTTGGCACGGTCAACCCGGTCGCGGAGATGATCCGCGATGCCAGAAAAGTTGGCGCCGTCACGGTGATTGACGGCGCTCAGGCGGTGTCCCACTTCAGTGTTGATGTGCGCGCGCTGGATTGCGACTTCTACGCCTTCTCCGGTCACAAGCTGTTCGGCCCCACCGGTATCGGCGTGCTGTATGGCCGCAAGGCACTGCTGGAAGCCATGCCGCCGTGGCTCGGTGGCGGCGAGATGATTGAAACGGTGACTTTCGAACGCAGCACCTGGAATAGCCTGCCGTACAAATTCGAAGCCGGGACCCCGAATATTGCCGGCGCCATCGGTCTGGGCGCCGCCATCGACTGGCTGCAGGCACAGGATCGCACTGCTCTGGCTGCCCATGAAGCGGCCCTGCTGCGCGATGCCACTGCCCGCGCCGAAGCGTTTCAGGGTATGCGCCTGATCGGCACTGCGCCGGATAAGATCGCGGTGATGTCGTTCCTGCTCGATGGCGCCCATCCGCATGATGTCGGCCAGCTGCTCGACCAGCAGGGCGTCGCCGTGCGCACCGGGCATCACTGCACCATGCCACTGATGGACCGTCTGGGCATTCCCGGCACGGTACGAGCATCGTTTTCGATCTACAATGACAGCACCGATATCGAGCGCCTGTTCAAGGCGCTGGAAAAGGTGAAAGGTTTTCTCTAGGAGGCGTCCATCATGAGCGTACAGACCTTTGTGCCCGGCGACGTCAGCATCCGCATGACGCCGACCGCTGAGCAACAGGCCCGCAAGGAAATTTGCCGTGAAGCAGCCCGTGGCCTGCGCCTGGCGGTAAAACCGTCCGGCTGTTCCGGCTATATGTATGTGCTTGACTATGTCCGGGACAATAATCCGCAGGACAAAACCATTGCTATTGCCGACGACGTCACCCTGTTTATCGACAGCGGCAGCGTCAGCATCGTCAACGGCACCGAAATCGATTATGTGACCGAAGGCGTGAACAGCTTCTTCAAGTTCCGCAACCCGAACGCCACTGGCGAATGCGGCTGTGGCGAGAGCTTTACGGTCAACGCATGAGCGAACAGCGCACTGTTGTCACCCATCGTGATGTCGCCGCCCGGCTGGTACCGGCCGGCACGCCGATTACCATCAAGAAAAACACTTTCGTCAATATCAAACAGGCGCTCGGTGGCACCTGGACCGTGACGGTGAACGGCAACATGGCGCGCATTGATGGCACCGACGGCGATGCCATCGGCATGCAACCGCTGGAACTGAACTTTGATCCGGCGGAAGCAGATGGCAGCGTGCGCCGCAATGACATCGACAAGGTGCTGCGCACCATCTTTGACCCGGAAATCCCGGTCAACATTGTCGATCTCGGCCTGGTCTATGGCTGCGATGTGATCCGTCGTGACGACATGAATGTGGTGCAGGTGCGGATGACCCTGACCGCGCCTACCTGCGGCATGGGCCCGGTGCTGATCAGTGATGTGGAATATCGCCTCGGGCTGATTCCGAATGTCGACAAGGTCGAAGTGGAACTGGTATTCGAACCGGCGTGGAGCCGCGACATGATGACCGAAGAAGCCCAACTCGAACTCGGATTGTTCTGATGGAATCTTTCTACACCGACTCCCCTTTCGGCACGACCATTACCGCCGAGGAAGTACTCGACAGCATCGGCTTTCTGGATGACTGGGAGGAGCGTTACCGCTACATCATTGACCTGGGCAAATCCCTGCCGGCGCTGCCGGATGAGCTGAAAACCGAGGACCGCTTTGTGCGAGGATGCCAGAGTCAGGTGTGGCTGGCGGAACATTTTGATCCGGCGGAAAATAAACTGTATCTCGCCGTCGACAGTGATGCGCTGATTGTTCGTGGCCTGGCCGCCATGGTACTGGCGGCGCTGAACCGGAAATCGCCGCAGCAAATTCTCGACTACGATATGGAAGCCTATTTCAGCAAGCTCGACCTGCTGAAGCACCTGAGCCCGACCCGTGGCAATGGTGTGCAGGCAATGGTGGAACGGATCCGCACCGAAGCCGGAAAGCTGAGCTGAGCAGCACGACAAAGGAAAGCAGCACCTGCTAGCGACGGCGCAGCGCGTCCAGCACCGAGGTCAGATGGCTGACGGTCATGCTGATCTGCTCCGCGGTAGTCATGCGGCCAATGCTGATGCGCAGGGAGGACAGCGCGTGTTCACGCGCCAGCCCCATGGCCGTCAGCACATGCGACGGCTCCACCGAAGCCGAGGTGCAGGCCGAGCCGGACGAAATGGCAATCTGGTTCAGGGCGGTAATCAGCAGGTCGCCATCCAGCCCGGTAAAGGCGACGTTCAGATGCCCGGGCAGGCGCTGGGTCGGATGGCCGTTCAACTGCACGCCGGGCAATTTGGCGACACCTTCCCAGAGCCGATTACGCAGCGCACCGATACGCAGCGAATCCTCATTCATGTTTTGCGAAGCCAGCATCAGCGCCTCGCCCAGACCAACCACCTGATGGCTCGCCAGCGTTCCGGAACGCAGGCCGCGCTCATGGCCACCGCCATGCATCTGCGCCTCGATACGAACATCCGGGTGGCGGCGAACATACAGCACACCGACACCCTTGGGGCCGTAAAACTTGTGCGCCGACAGTGACAACAGATCCACTGGCAGCTGCGACAGATCCAGCAACAGTTTGCCGGCGGTTTGCGCAGCATCGACATGGAACAGCGTGCCGTTGTCACGGCACAGCTGGCCAAGCGCAGCGATGTCATTGATCACGCCGGTTTCATTATTGGCATGCATCAGCGACACCAGCGTGGTGTCGTCTCGCAACGCCGCTTGCAGCACCGCAGGATCCACCCGGCCATCGGCCTGTGGCGCCAGCCAGGTGATTTCAAAACCTTTTGCTTCCAGCCAGCGGAAACAATCCAGCACCGCCTTGTGTTCGCTGGTGGCGGTAATCAGATGCCGGCCCCGTTCACGGTTGGCGAAAGCCGCACCCTTGATGGCGAGGTTGTTGGATTCGGTGGCACCACTGGTCCAGACCACTTCACGGACATCGCAGTGCAGCACATCGGCAACCTGACGGCGGGCCGTTTCCACGCCCTCCTCCGCCAGCCAGCCATAGCCATGCGAGCGCGAGGCCGGATTACCGAACTGGGCATCTTCGCCAAGGAATTCGAGCATGCGCGCAATCACCCGCGCGTCCACCGGCGTGGTGGCGGCGTAATCGAGATAAACCGGTTTCATGACTGGATCAGCTGCAGCCGACGGCTGTTGAGCTGGGTATCCTGGCGACCGGCAATGCGACGGATTTCACGTCGAGCGATCAGATCACCGATGGTAATCCCGCTGAGAAACTGGTGAATGCGGCTGGAAAGATCGGTCCAGAGATGGTGAGTAAGGCAAACCTCGCCTTCGTGGCAGTCGCCCTGACCACCACAGCGGGTGGCATCAACAGATTCATCCACTGCATCAATGACACTGGCGACGCTGATGCTCTGTGCTTCGGCGGCAAGCTGATAACCACCACCCGGGCCACGTACACTGACCACCAGCTCACGCCGGCGCAGCTTGGCAAACAGCTGTTCAAGATAGGAGATGGAAATGCCCTGACGCTCGGAGATATCGGCCAGCGACACCGGCCCGCTCTCGGCGTGCAGCGCGAGGTCAAGCATGGCGGTAACGGCGTAACGGCCCTTGGTAGTCAGTCGCATGACGGCAATCCCACATGGTCAGTGTGACAATGCCGTCAAGGCTACCTAATCCCGACTAAATTGGTCAAGTATTCAGAGCAGGACGGAGGTTAATCCCCTTCCTGCCTTACGGTCTCGAAATCCTCGTCCTTCAGCTCTGGCAGCTTCTCGTCGCAGCTGCGAATCCCCTGATCGGACAGAGACTTGCACATGCGGTCGATCTTGGTATCGACCGCATGCATATGATCGAGCAACAGATGGATCGCCTGAGCCACCGGGTCGGGCATATCACTGGCCATGCCGTAGGCTTCGAAACCGATCTTCTTGGCCATTTCCTCGCGCTTGCGCTCTTCCTCGGTCTCCGCCTTGCGGATCACCCGGCCGGGAATACCGACCACAGTGGCGCCTTCGGGCACATCCCGGGTCACCACCGAATTGGAACCGACTTTGCTGCCGGCACCAAGGGTAATCGGGCCCAGCACCTTGGCACCGGCACCGACCACCACGCCATCACCGAGGGTCGGGTGGCGCTTGCCCTTGTTCCAGGTGGTGCCGCCCAGCGTGACACCGTGATACAGGGTAACGTCGTCACCGATTTCAGCCGTTTCACCAATCACCACGCCCATGCCGTGATCGATAAAGAAACGCCGGCCAATGGTGGCGCCGGGATGGATCTCGATACCGGTCATCCAGCGGCTGAAGGCGGAAATCAGCCGGGCCAGCAGTTTCAGGCCGGCTTGCCAGCAACTGTGTGCAAGACGGTGGAACAGCAACGCGTGCAGACCCGGATAGGTCAGCAACACTTCAACACTATTACGCGCCGCCGGGTCACGGTGGAACACCGAACGGATGTCTTCACGAATGCGATCAAACATAAACACTCCCAAAGGGGACGTTACTTTTCCCAGCGCTTTTCAATGCTGGCAAGAATGCCACGCAGAATGCCGACTTCCATTCTGTCCGGCCGGGCACGCATGAACAGGCGTCGCAACCGGGTGCTGACCTGAGCCGGATTCTGCGGATCAAGAAAGCCGCTGGTCATTGCCACCCGTTCCAGATGAGTGAGCAGCAGGTCCACATCCTGATTGCTGGCCGGCGGCTCGTCCCAGACCAGTTCCGGCAACGGCATGCTGTAGCGCCGCGCCCGTGCTTCCGGCCGATCCAGCTCATCACCGACCAGAGCCAAACGCAGTTCGTAGCTGATCAACTGCACCGCCGAGGCGACATTCAGCACACCGTACTCGCTGTCCGCCGGGATCGACACATGCAGGTTACACCGCTGCAGCTCCTCATTGGTCAAGCCGCGATCCTCACGGCCGAACATCACCGCCACCTTCATGTCCGGCTCAGCGGCAATGCGATCACCAAGCTGACGCGGAGTAATGCAGGGCCAGGGGATGCGGCGCTGGCGGGCGCTGGTGCCGATGACCAGGTCGGCGTCACCAATCGCCTCATCAAGGTCGGCGCAGATCCGGGCGCGCTCAAGGATATCGGCAGCGCCATCGGTGGCCCGGGCAGTGGCTTCCTGATCCGGGAACCGCACCGGGCGAACCAGCCGCAGGTCGGACAGGCCCATGGTCTTCATGGCCCGGGCGGCAGCGCCGACATTGCCGGGATGCCGGGTTTCCACCATTACGATACGAACGCGGTCGAGCATGGCCTGAGTCAAATCCCTGAAAAAGAGGCGCATCTTAGCAGCTGACGCAGGCACAGGCACTGCCGCGACGCCGGCCCGTCTGCTAGAATCGCGGCTCGTTACCCGCTCTTTTACAGGATTGCTCCCCATGCTGGCTCCCCAGGTCAACATCGCCCAACGTGCTGCCCGTCAGGCCGGCACCATTTTGCGTCGCGCTGCCGAAGACGTGCACACTCTTACCGTCGAGAAAAAAGGCATCAATGATTTCGTTACCGAAGTCGACCGGGCCAGCGAAAACAAGATTATCGAAGTGATCCGCAAAGCCTACCCGGACCATGGCTTCCTCGGCGAGGAAGGCGGCACTATCGAAGGCAAGGGCGAGGGGCGTGATTGGCAATGGGTGATCGACCCGCTCGACGGCACCACCAACTTCATTCATGGACTTCCCCAGTACTGCATTTCCATTGCCCTGAAACACAAGGGCAAGGTCGAGCATGCGCTGATTTACGATCCACTGCGTGACGAAGAATTTACCGCCAGCAAGGGCCGCGGCGCGGCGCTGAATGGCCGTCGTCTGCGAGTGACCCAGCCGGCCGGCCTTGAAGGCACTCTCATCGGTACCGGCTTCCCGTTCCGCAAGGATCAGGCCGAATATATGGACGCCTATCTGGCCATGTTCAAGGACATTGCCAGCAGCACTGCCGGCCTGCGCCGCCCCGGCTCCGCGGCGCTGGATCTGGCCTGGGTGGCCGCAGGCCGCATGGACGGCTTTTTCGAGATGGGTTTGCAGGAATGGGATATCGCTGCCGGTGCCTTGCTGATTACCGAAGCAGGTGGTCTGATCAGTGACCTTGGCGGCAGCCCGCGCTATCTGGAAAGCGGTAACGTGGTCGCCGGTTCGGTAAAAGTTTTCAAGGGTTTGCTGCAAAAGATCCAGCCGCACCTGACCGAAAAACTGAAACGCTGATCTGCTGTAGGAGCGGTCGACCGACCGCGATTTTCTCCTGCAAACCCGGTTAAAAGAATCGCGGTCGGTCGACCGCTCCTACGAAAAACATGCTTCAACGGCTCGACTGTTGATCCATGTCATCACGCCGCAACATCAGTGGCGGGTGATTCTGTCCAGCACACCCATGCCAAACGCCGACGCCACAAACGTGATGTGGATAATCACATACCAGAGCAGCTTGTCATTATCGATGTTCTGGGCGTTCATGAAGACTTTCAGCAGATGGATCGAGGAAATGGCAACAATGGATGCCGCCACCTTGTTCTTCAGGCTGGTGGCATCCATCTTCCCGAGCCAGCTCAGTTTCTCCTCACCTTCATCAATATCCAGCCGGGAAACAAAATTCTCGTAGCCGGAGAACATCACCATGACCAGCAGACCCCCAACCAGAGCGATGTCAATCAGGGTCAGTATTTTCAGGATCAGGTCCGCTTCCGGGATCAGAAATATCTTCGGCAGGATGGTAAAGATTTCCTCAAAGAACTTGATGCCAAGCGCAAGCAACGCCAGGCTCAGACCAAAGTAAATCGGCGCCAGAATCCAGCGCGCCGAGTACATCAGCTTTTCAAACATTTTCTCGATCATCAGGGGGCCTCGTCGACCTCTTCCACCACCGGAACAATAAAGTCCTGCTTGTCCAGCTTCATCGCCAGTGCCAGGTTGCAGACGATATAGATGGATGAGTAGGTACCCACGATGATGCCGATCGACAACGCCAGCGAGAAGCTGTGCACCGCCTCGCCACCAAAGAACTGCAGCGCCAATACCACCAGCAAGGTTGTCAACGAGGTGTTAATAGTACGGCCCAGCGTTGACTGGATAGCGCTGTTGACGATTTCCGCCGGGTCATCCAGCCGGGTAGTGCGGAACATGTCACGCACATAATCGGCAACAACAATGGAGTCGTTGATGGAGTAACCGATCAACGCCAGCAGTGCCGCCAGCACGGTGAGGTCCACTTGCCACTGGAACAGGGCAAAGAAGCCCAGCACGATCACAACGTCGTGAAACAGGGCGACAACCGCGGAAACACCGAACTTGTTGGTAAAGCGGAACCAGATATAAAGCAGCATGGCGCCCAGTGCCATCAGCAGCGCCAGGCCGGACTGGTCGCGCAGCTCGTCACCCACCTGCGGACCAACAAACTCGACACGACGCAGCTCCACTTCCGGCATCGCTCCTTGCAGAAGAGCAAACAGTTCCAGACCGACCTTGTCGTCACTGGGCCCCTCTTTCGGCGCCACCCGGACGACAATTTCGCGGGCCGATCCGAAATGCTGGATCACGGCATCCTGGTAGGGAGATCCGGCCAGCGCCTTGCGGGCATCCTCGATAACGATGTCCTGCGGCGAGCTGACTTCGATCAGGGCACCACCGGTAAAGTCGAGGCCCAGATTTAGTCCACGGGTGGCCAACAGCCCCAGTGATGCCAGCACCAGCACAATCGACAGCACACCGAAAGTGCGGCGCAATCCCATGAAATCAAAACGGTGAATGGCGTTCATGGTTCGCTCCTTAAATGCTCAGCCGGGCCGGCGCGCGGGTCCGACGGCCGTAGACAAAACCAACGATCGCCCGGGTGCCAACAATGGCAGTAAACATGGACGTGAGAATGCCGATAAACAGGGTCACGGCGAAGCCCTGCACTGAACCTGCGCCCGCGGCAAACAGGATGATCGCCACGATCATGGTGGTCAGGTTGGCATCGAGAATGGTGCTGAAAGCGCGGTTATAACCGGCTTCGATTGCCTGCAGTGGCGCCATGCCGTCCTTGATGGAGGATTTGATCTGCTCGAAGATCAGCACGTTGGCATCCACCGCCATACCCACTGTCAGAACGATACCGGCAATGCCCGGCAAGGTCAGGGTCGCCCCCGGAATCATCGACAGGATGCCGACAATAATCACCAGATTGCCGACCAGTGCAACGTTGGCGATCAGACCAAAGGCCTTGTACCAGAGCGCCATAAATACCAGCACCAGCGACATGCCGATCACCATGGATTTGAAACCGGCAGCAATATTGTCTGCGCCAAGGCTCGGACCAATGGTGCGCTCCTCGATAATCGAGATCGGCGCAGCCAGACCACCGGCACGCAGCAGCAACGCCAGCTCCGAAGCCTCTGCAGCGCTATCGAGGCCGGTAATGCGGAAGCGGCTTCCCAGCGTATCCTTGATGGTCGCGACGTTAATGACATATTGCTCGGAGGTGTTGACCACTCTTTCGCGGCGCTCGCCTTCGGCATCGAAATAGTGCTCGACTTCACTTTTGTTTTCGATAAACAGCACGCCCATAGGCTTGCCGACATTGTCGCCGGTGATGCGCTGCATGCGCCGGGAGCCGCCGGCATCCAGAGTAATGTTGACCTCCGGTACGCCACTTTCATCAAAGCCCATCTGCGCATTGGTGACCTGGTCACCAGTAACAATGCTCTGCTTGCGCAGCACCACCGGTGCGCCGCCGCCCTTGAATGGGAAAATTTCGGTGCCGATCGGGGCAACGCCCGGGGTTCTGCCAGCGAATTCATCGGCCACCAGACGGAACTCCAGCGTCGCGGTACGGCCTAGAATACGACGGGCCTGAGCGGCATCCTGGATACCCGGCAGCTGCACCACAATGCGGTCGACACCCTGACGCTGAACCACCGGTTCGCCAACACCGAGCTCGTTGACCCGATTGGCCAACGAGGTGCGGTTCTGGTCCACCGCGTAATCCTGAATTTCCCGAACGCCCTGATCGGTCAATGTCAGACGCAAACCCGGCGAGCCTTCCATGCGCCGACCGGTGAACTCAGCCAAGCGAGCACGGATCTTGCTGTCCATGGCATCAAGGCCGATCTCGTCAAGAAACACGATCACCAGATCACGGCCTTCATGCTCGACGCTGCGATAGCGTACGCCCTCGTCACGCAGCATCAGACGAATTTCACCGGCCCAGGCTTCCATCCGCTGCTTTACTGCAGCTTCACTATCAACCTGAATCAGAAAGTGCACACCACCGCGCAAATCCAGACCCAGATTCATCGGGCTGGCGCCTATCTTGCGCAACCAGTCCGGTGTGGTTGGCGCCAGATTCAGCGCCACTACGTAGTCACGACCGAGCGTCTCTTCAGCAATGATCTTGCCGCGCAACTGATCGTCGTTGCTTGCCATTCGCACCAGCCAGGACGTCCCCACCTGCTCGCCTGCGCTGTGGCTGATATCAGCCTGCTCCAGCGCCTTGTTCAGCTTTTCCCTTGCCGTCAGCGCCACTTGACCGCCTGCTTCAGTGCTGGATACCTGAATCGCCGGAACATCCGGGTAAAGATTGGGCATGGCATACAGGCCGCAGATGCCGAGCACGGCGATCAGCAGAAACAGTTTCCAGCGCGGGTAGTGAGTCATCGGGGAAGTCTCCCGACGGGCGCTGTCCACACCCGTCCTTCAAGAATAATCAGATGCTTTTTATGGTGCCTTTCGGCAACGTGGCGGAGATCGCGTGCTTCTGCACCTTGATTTCCATATTGGTGGCGATCTCGATGACGACGTAATCATCAGTGACCTTGTTGACCTTGCCGAGAATGCCACCGGTGGTCACCACTTCATCACCCTTGGCCAGTGCACTGACCAGCTGACGGTGTTCCTTGGCACGCTTGGACTGCGGACGGATCAGGAAGAAATAAAAGATCACCACCATGCCGACAATCAGGAGCCAGTCGAAACCGGCACCCGGACCAACAGCCGGAGCACCTTCGGCAAAAGCGGGGGAAATCAACAGACTCATCAGAAAAACTCCTCAAAAATCAACTTGCAAGGACGGCACGGGCAAGCCCCGCGCCGCGTAGAAGGCGTCGACAAAGGCCGACAATGTACCGGCTTCAATAGCCCCCCGCAATCCGGCCATCAGGCTCTGGTAGTAATGCAGATTGTGGATGGTAGCCAGCTGCGCACCGAGCATTTCGCCGCAGCGATCCAGATGGTGCAGGTAGCTGCGGGAAAAATGGGTGCAGGTATAGCAATTACAAGTGCTGTCCAGCGGGCCAGTATCGTGGCGATGCACCGCATTGCGGATTCGCACCACCCCGGTGCTGGTAAAAAGGTGGCCATTGCGAGCATTCCGGGTCGGCATCACACAGTCGAACATGTCGATGCCACGGCGTACCGCTTCGACAATATCCTCCGGCCGGCCCACCCCCATCAGATAGCGCGGCCGGTCCGTCGGCATCTCCGGGGTCACCTCGCCGAGGATACGCAGCATCTCTTCCTGCGGCTCACCCACCGACAGACCGCCAATGGCATAGCCGTCGAAACCGATATCGGTCAGCCCGCCCAGCGACTCACGACGCAGGTGCGGATACATGCCGCCCTGAACGATGCCAAAACAGGCAGCATCGTTACCCTCGTGGGCAGTCTTGCTGCGCTTTGCCCAGCGCAGCGACAGCTCCATGGAATCGCGGGCCTGCTTTTCGGTGGCCGGGAACGGGGTGCACTCGTCAAAGATCATGCAGATGTCAGCGCCAAGATCGCGCTGCACCTGCATCGCCTCTTCCGGGCCGAGAAACACCTTGCTGCCGTTGATCGGCGAGCTGAAGGTCACGCCCTCCTCTTTCACCTTGCGCAGCTTGCCCAGGCTGAACACCTGAAAACCGCCGGAGTCGGTCAGGATCGGTTTCTGCCATTGCATAAAGTCGTGCAGGTCACCGTGGGCGCGGATCACTTCGGTGCCCGGCCGCAGCATCAGGTGGAAGGTATTGCCCAGACAGATTTCCGCGCCGGTGGCCTCCAGGTCACGCGGCAGCATGGCCTTGACCGTGCCGTAGGTGCCAACCGGCATAAACGCGGGGGTTTCCACGCTGCCACGGGGAAACGTCATACGCCCGCGGCGGGCGGCGCCGTCTGTACCCAGCAGATTGAACTGCATTCTCGACATGATGATTTCTAACCTCAGGCGTCTGCCGCCGATTGGTAAACTTCCGTTACTCCCACTGGAGCGGCTGACCAGCCGCGATTCTCCTGGAAGAAATCGCGGCCGGTCGGCCGCTCCTACGAGTTATGCAGAGGCGCTGCTCGAGTTATGCAGAGGCTCTGCGGATTTCTCGATAAACATGGCATCGCCGTAACTGAAGAAGCGATAGCGCTCGCGCACTGCCTCGGAATAGGCCGCCATGATGCGGTCACGGCCAGCCAGCGCACTGACCAGCATCAGCAACGTCGAACGCGGCAAATGAAAATTGGTGACCAGTGCATCGACCACCCGAAAACGATAACCGGGGTAGATAAAGATGCTGGTTTCACCCTGCCCGGCCCTCAATGCGCCGCCGGCCGCAGCCGATTCCAGCGCCCGCAGCGACGTGGTACCCACCGCGATCACCCGACCACCACGGGCACGCGCCGCCGCCACCTGCTCGGGCAATGTTTCCGGCACCCGGTACAGCTCGCTGTGCATAACATGCTCTTCAACCCGCTCGACCCGGACCGGCTGAAAAGTGCCAGCGCCGACATGCAGGGTCACAAAAGCCTGCTCGATGCCCTTGGCCGACAAGGCATCAAGAATGCTCTGGTCGAAGTGCAAGCCGGCGGTGGGCGCTGCCACCGCGCCCGGCTCACGGGCATAGACAGTCTGGTAGCGACCGAGGTCGTCAGCATCGTCAGCGCGGTCTATATAAGGCGGCAGCGGCATATGGCCGATCCGCTCCAGCACATCAAGCAGGCTGGCCGGGCCGGCGAAAAACAGATGAAACAGATCGCCAACCCGGCCACGCATCTCGGCGCGCACGCCATCGGAGAATTCCAGCCAGCTGCCCGGCTTCGGCGCCTTCGAGGCACGCACATGACACAGCGCCTCGCGCTCGCCGGTAATGCGCTCGACCAGCACCTCGACCTTGCCACCGGAATCCTTGGCGCCAAACAGCCGCGCCGGAATCACCCGAGTGTCATTGAACACCAGCAGATCGCCGGGATTGAGGAAGTCGAGCAGGCCAGGGAAGCGGTGGTGGCCAGTGCCGGCCCGGGTCAGCGACAGCAGCCGCGAGCCGCTGCGCTCGGCAGCGGGGCGCCGGGCGATCAACTCGTCCGGCAGGTCAAAAGCAAAGTCTTCAACGTTCATCATGCTTTACCGGCATGTTCAGAGGCCGGCGATGATAGCTGATTCGGGAAACGGATTCATGGCCTCTGGCATTCGCCGATTGCCTTGGTATACTGCCGCCCCACTTGCCAGAGTGGCGAAATGGTAGACGCAGTGGATTCAAAATCCACCGGTGGCGACACCGTGCCGGTTCGAGTCCGGCCTCTGGTACCAACAGCTCCCCCGATGATCTCCGATACCATCCATATCATCGATAAAAATCAGAAAGTTATAGAAAAACCAGTCCGAGCTGCTCTTGTCGTCTTCTTGCATAGACACCTCCAGCGCTCATCCAATGCCACGCTTATTGTTCGACGCAGTCACCTGGCAGCACCTGCCGGATGAGCATCTCGGGCGGCACTTTGGCGAATAAGGACTCCAGGGATATCAACACCTATCAGGCCGAGCATGGCCCGGCCTGTGTGTTTCTCCCTTGCAGCTCAGGGATTGAGGCGGATCACCCGCTGCGGATTGGCGGCGTCATCGGGCTGTTGCACCCGACCGCCCAGGATCTGGATGATGTAGTCCTCGAGGATGGCCTGCTCGCCCACGCTGGTCGCTCCCAACACCGTGCCGGCCGCAAAGGCGGCGTAGCCATCGCCGCCGGTGGCGGTGAAGCTGTTGGTGGCCAGTACGAAGGTGTCGTTCAATGCCGTGGCATCGGCCACACCGTTGCTGACCAGCACCACCGAGGTGCCATCTTGACGGGTGATGCTCAGCTCGCGCACGCGTGAGGGTACGCTCACCTCGGCGGCGGCCTCGATCGGCGGGAAGCCGGTGCCGAAGGCCAGCTGCATACCGGCGATCTGCGGGAAACGGCCGTCGGTAAAGGTGGCGCGGCTGACCGAGTTCTCCATGGCGGCCAGCAGCTGCGCCCCGGTCAGTTCCAGTACCGTGAGCTTGTTGTCGAAGGCCAGCGCGGCCTGGATCGCCAGACGGATAATGCTGGGCCCCTGGATGCTGTCACGGATGCCGCCGCCGTTCTTCAGTGCCACATCGACCTGGGGGAAGCCGTTCTGCTGCGCGCCCCAGATGGTGGAGTCAGCTGCCAGGTTACCGAGGTTGGTCTCCCGGCTGCGCACATCCGCCCGCTGACCGTTGAGCGGATAGTCGGTGCTGCCCACCACGAAGAAGGCGTCCTGGATCAGCCGGGTCTGTTTGAGTGCGGCAAACACCTCGGCCACCTTGACATCGGGTTCCAGCGTATCGAGATTGAGCACCGCGGCCAGGGCGGACACGCCCCCGGCCGTGGTGGCCACCGGGCCACTGCGCACGTCCACATCCTGGATATGACCGTCGTGATCAAAGCGAACGATCAGGTTGCCCACATAGCGGTACAGCTGGTCGCTGTTGACGACCAACACGGTCTGCCCTTCGCTGTCGACGCGGCGGGTGGGGTAGTCGGCCTCGGCGCTATCCCCGGGACGCAGCAGATTGAAGGGGCCCTCCGCGACCGGCTGGGCCATAAAGCCGGTGGACCCGGCGGCGACAATGATATCGATCCCGCGCAGGCGGCTGGTGGAAAGCGGATCGGCGGTGAAGTCCTGGGCATGATCCACCAGCAGGATCCGGTGCACACCGCGGCGCTCCAGCGCATCGACCTGTTCCAGCACCTGCTCCAGGGCCGAGACCCGTGGCTGGTTGGCCTCGTCACGGCCGCCGACAAAATCCAGCCCCGGAATGGTGTTGGCCGGATCCTCAATAACATTGAAGAAGTCCGCCGGTGCGCGGCCGATCAGGCCGACCGGTTCGGTGCCGATCCGCACCCAGCAGCTCTTGACCACCTTGCCGCCATTCAGATCGCAGCGGTCGGCATCGCGGCCGATGCGGATGGCGGGCGCGCCCTCCTCCAGCTGCACCTGGCTGAAGTCGAGATTGGCGGCGATAAAGGGGTACTCAGCCGCATCCAGCATGCGGGCGAAATCGTTGATGCCGCCGTCGAACTCGTGGTTACCCATGCCATTGGCCTGCACGTCCATGGCGTTGTACATCAGGATATCGCCCAGACCGTTGGCGCCGAAGGCCTCGCTGGAGGCTTGGTAGAAGGGGCCGGGAAGGGTGTGATCGCCGGCTGTCAGATGCAGCGAGGGAATGCACTCGTCGCGGGCCACCTGACGCAGGCCCTCGACCACGGCCGAGTAGTTCAGGATCTTCTCTTCCAGGGTATTGGGATCCTGAAAGGAGGATTCGTTGTCGGAGCTGTGCAGGATCTGCATACTGCTGCGGAAATTGTGCTGGCAGTCACGTACCCGCAGGGGGTTCTGGCTCCGTTGGAAATCCTGCAGCATCGCCCCGAGGCTGTCGCTGGCGGCATCGGCCGCCGAGGTCAAAGGCGAGGCCAGCAAGGTCGTGGCAAGAATGCCCAAAATGGCATTGCGGTTCATATTCATAATCGTAGTCTCCAGGTCGAAAAAAGGTTCAGGGAGCCAAAGCCTGGCCCGGCGGCAGCCGACTCAGCACGCGGCGCAGATCCCGCCCGTCGACCAGGCCGTTGGCATCGAGATCGGCCCGTGGATCAAAGCGCGGATCGCCCTCGCTGGCACCCATGCTGCGCCGCAGCTGCCGCAGATCATCGCGGTCCACATCGCCATCCGCGTCCAGATCCTCCGGCTGCGGGATAAACAGGCCGGCCAGCAACGGATCGTGGTCGCTGGCGCGTTCCGGGGTTTCGGCGAATTCGCTGTTGACGTGCACGATGTCGAATTCCGGCGTCCGGTTCAGGGCATCGCTCAGCAGGATGTGGTCGAGCTGCTGCGAGTTACCCTGGAAGATAAAGCTGTAGCGCTCCGCGGCCGGCAACGCGGCGGTGCTGTTATGCAACTGCTCGCCGAGGATGTCACGCACCGGGGAGACGAACTCGAATTCGTTCAGGTCGCCCAGCACCGCGATCCGGGCCTGCGGATCGGCCGCCAGTCGGTCATCGACGAATGCGCCGATGGCCAGAGCCTGGCGCCTGCGCTCATCCAGTGAGCCGTTGACCGTCGGGTCTTCCTGTCGCGCCTCGAAGGGCTGCTCGGTGCCCAGAATGGGTGCGCTGCCGCCCTTCGAGGACAAATGCGCATTGACCAGGGTCAGCTCGCGATCGTTAAAGCTGAAACGTGCCACCAGCGGGATACGACTGCGGTAGAAAGGGTTGTCGGGATTGACGGCCTGATCCGCGGGATCAGTCAGGGGCTCGGCGGAGCCAATGAGGCTGACGCGCTCGGGATTGTAGAGAAAGGCCGTCCGGATATTGCCGCCGGGCTGGCCACCGACCGGGCTGACCACGCCGCCGTCCGTAAAGAAGGCTGGCACCAGCCCCTCCGTGTCCAGGAAACGATAACTCGGTCCGCCGGCACGCACGATGGCCTCGACCAGAGTCCGCAGGGTCAGATCGGCACCGACCACCTCGCTCACCTCGGCGCCGTCGTTGTCCTGCACCTCCTGCAGGGCGATGATGTCCGGCGCGTTGAGTGCCGAGACGATCTGCGCGGCAATCGCGTCGAAGCGGCCCAGGCCGATGTCGTCGTCGATCTCGCTGCTGCGCTGGCCGACTACTCGCTCGATGCGCTCCACCTGCGGATCCAGATTGAGCACATTATAGCTGGCCAGGGTGAGCTGGCTGTCGCTGCCCTGGATGCGCGAGGTCGCAGGCGCGAGCCCGCCGGGTGTGACATCGAAGGCTTCGGTGGGATGCACCTGAAAGTTGCCGAAGTCGTAGCCAACCACACCGGTCACGTCAGTGAGCCTGCTGCCGGTGTCCACAGCGGGAAAGGCAAAGCCCGGCAGGATACCCTCGTCAAAGTCGATCTGGATCTTCTCGGGATTGAAGTCGTCCGGCGCAATATTGATCGTCTGGCGGCTGCTCAGGCCGCTGGCACCGGCACCGCCGTCGGCCACGGTGAAGATCTCGCCGAAGCGATTGGTGGGTGCCACGGCCAGGGGGGCGGCCACCCGCACCCGCATCGCCTCCAGGGACTCGAAGAAATCGATGCCATCGGTTGCCGGGTCGAAGCTGGCGAAGGCATCGTCATCGATGATGGACGCCGGTGGCAAGCGGCCGCCCTGGCCGATCAGCACCGGTTCGGGTAGCGTCGCTGTGCCGGTTATTTGCACCTGGGGAAAGGCCATCTGGGTGCTGGAGAGATTGCGCGTGGCCATCCCCCCGGGGGTGAATTCCGACACCTCACCGCTCAGCTCGACCTGATCCCCGACGCCAAGCCCGGGCGCACCGCCGGTGAACACGAACAGGCCCTCGGAGGTGGCCGGATCGCCGTCACCGACCGGGTCCTGCACATAGAAACCGTTGCCGGCGATAGCCGTCACCACGCCCTGGGTACGCACGGTCTCCCCCAGATAAGGCGAGGTATGACTGCGGCCCTGGATCTCACTGATGCTGCGCTCCTGCGGAGCCGCCGGCGGCTGACTCAGGCTGGAGGTGGGCGTGGCCGAGGGGGCCGGCTGGGGCGAGAATTCCAACAGGGCTAGCTGGCTGGCGCCGTCCGGGACGCGGGTGAAGCCGGCCGGAAGGAAACTGCCGTCAGGGCCGATGCTGAGATCAGGGGTAATCAGGTTGCCAGCGATATTGGGCAGATCGTTGCCGCCGCCATCCGTGACGAAAATGCTCTCGATCCGATCGCCGGATGCATTGCGCAGCGCCAGCGTGTAACTGCTGTTCTCAATGGCGTTGTCCGGCAACGTCACGTCGGCACTGACACTGTAGGTCGTCTGGGCCTGGGCATTGGCGAACAGGAAGAACTGGCCAGCCTCCAGCGTCACCCCGGCAGGGACCACATAGGGGCTGCTGCCGTCGGCGCCGCCGAAGTTGGTACCATCGTCGCTGTCCCACGACTCCACCTGCCAGCCGCCGATCTCGACAGCGCCCGGTCCGGCGTTGTATAGCTCGATGAATTCACTGTCCGCACCGGTGGTACTGCCCAGCGCCTCGTTGATGACCACCTGTGCGGCCGCGGATTGCGCAACGATCAGCAGGCCCAGCAGCCCGGCATTGCGCCAGATTGAATATGTCATGGTTTCCGCCCCTGTGGATGTGTTGATGTCTCGCTGTTGAGGCTGAACCGCGAAAATTACACCGGCTTGTCGGTTTCATGAATATTCCTTCTCATGGGCCGGGCCTGGTGTGGCTGACTCTGCTGGACGGTTCGCTGCCAGGTCCACACGGCAAATTCGCGAGCATTGGCGAAGACGAACAGCGCAGTGACCGGTTCGCCCTCTGCAAGGTTCTCGATCGGTTTCAGACCGGACTGGGTGACTAACGGGCAGCCAGGGCATCCGTGGCAAATGATAAAAACCCACTCTGGTTCGATGCATGGCAGGGACGATTGGCGGGTTATTGGTTCAAGCCGGGATAACTACCCGACAAAACCGGAACAAAAAACTCAACCCGCGCCAGAGCAAAAAATCGTTCGCGGACAAACTCGGCCCGCGAATGAATAATGATAAAAATCTGATCAGCAATTGCAGAAATTGCGGATCAGGTCGCAAAGAAATTTGCAGGCAAGGATGTCAAAAAAACAAATTGCTCAAACTTTGAGCAAAAAACAGGGAAGCGTCAGTCGTCATTCTCCCGCCGGACGAGCGAACGGGGCAACGAAGAGCCATATTAGGGAACCTCTGAAAAACTGCCATATCTGTTGTAGGAGCGGCCGATCGGCCGCGATTTTTCCGAGCGTATCGCGGTCGATCGACCGCTCCTACGGGTTATTCAGAGCTCTTAGTAGGGGCTTTTATCCTGCGGTGTAGCTAACGACACAGCAGGGACGCCGTACAGCTGGCCTTCCAATGCTTCATGGCATAACTATGCAAGTAAGTTATAATCCAGCCAGATATTAAAGTGGGTACTGAACTACAGCCTGTCAGGTTTGTTGCCAACTGTGTTGCCAACTTCAGGGCATATAGCAAAAACCCCTTTAAAACATGGTGGTACGGATGCCGGCGAGTCCGGCCTCTGTGCCAGGATTTCCTGTCTGCGGGCATCGCCCGACCCCTGAAGAGGCGGACATGACCAACCCTTCCGCTGGTAAAACCCTGGACCTTTTCCGTGCCGACCTGCCGCCCGCTCCGCTTTGGCGGCGGCTGGTGGCAATGATTTATGACGGACTGCTGCTGGTCGCGGTGTGGATAGGAACGTCAGCGATACTGGTCACCATATATTCCAAGGCCGGCCTGCCAATGGAAGCCGTTGGCAGCTCGGATCTGGTTGTGCCCCCGAATTGGTTCAAGCAGTTGGTTATCGGGCCAGTCGTAATACTTGAAACCTGGGGTTTCTATGCCTGGTTCTGGACCCACGGCGGCCAGACCCTCGGCATGCGTGCCTGGAAACTGCTCAGCCGCGATATCCATCGCCGGCCGATGACATTGCTGCAAACGGTCAGCCGCTTTCTCAGCGGCATCATTTCCACTGCATTGCTCGGCGCTGGCTGGCTGATGGCGCTGCTGCCGGCAAAACAAACCTTGCATGACTCGCTATCATCCACCGAAACGGTGGTGGTGCCAAAGGCCCGGTAGGAGCCGTCGGCCGACGGCGATAAAGGATAGAGAGCATCGCCGTCGGTCGACGGCTCCTACGAGGATCGGTTGCAGATTCTGCAAGCCGGGTCCTTGCGGAACGCAAGCGACTTCCACTCCAGCGTCTGCGCATCGAATAACTGCAGCCGTTCGTTCAGCGGCAGGCCAACCAGCAACCTGATCGCCTGCAAGGCCTGCAGGGTGCCAATCACGCCGACCACCGGGCCGGCAATGCCGGACTCACTACACAGTTCATCAGCACTGTCGCCGTCACCATACAGACAGGCGTAACAGGCGGCATCATCACGCCGCAGATCAAATACCGCCAACTGACCGCTAAAGCGAATGGCAGCGCCGGACACCAGTGGCTTTTTTGCTCTGACACAGGCTGCATTAACCATGGTTCGGGTGGCGAAGTTGTCGCTGCAATCGAGCACCACGTCGACAGACGCCACTGCCGAAGCGAGCCAGCTTTCATCGACATAACCCGGATACGCTTCTACCTGCACATCGGCATTCAAGGCACCAAGTTGACTAGCAAGCGCCTGCGCCTTGTTGCTACCGATATCCGCTTCCCGAAAGCCGATCTGTCGATGCAAATTGGAAATCTCCAGTGTGTCGCCATCAGCGATCAGCAAACGCTGCACACCGGCGCCGGCCAGATACAGGGCCGCCGGATTGGCAAGGCCGCCGGCACCGACAATCAGCACCGATGCCGCACGCAGCTTTTCCTGCCCGGCCAGATCAATGTCCGGCAGCAGGATCTGGCGGCTGTAACGCAGCAGTTCGTCATCACTGAGCATCACTGGCTCCATGAAAACCGAAAGTGACTCTTTCGTTGGCACCGTAATCGCGACGTGTTTCAACAGATTCAAACCCGGCGCGCCGGAACAGTTCGCGAACGGCGGCGCCCTGATCATAACCGTGCTCCAGCGCCAGCAATCCGCCGGCACGCAACCGCGCTGGCGCGCCTTCGATAATCAGGCGGATATCATCAAGGCCATCATCGCCACTGACCAGTGCCGAACGTGGCTCGAAACGAACATCGCCGCGCTTCAGATGCACATCATCGGCACGAATATAGGGCGGGTTACTGACGATTGCATCAAACGCTCCTTCCAGTCTCGAATACCAGCTCGACTGTAACGGCGTCACATTGACGGCGCGCAAGCGACGGACATTACGTTCAACCAGATCGAGCACGGCGACGATATAGTCAACCGCCAGCAGCTGCCAGGCTGGTCGCGCCAGCCCCAGACTGATGGCGATAGCACCGGTGCCGGTGCCGAGATCCGCGATGCGTAGCGGCTGCTCTGCAGGCAGCTTTTCCAGCGCCACCTCCACCAACAGCTCGGTATCCGGGCGCGGGATCAGGGTATCGGCCGAGACCAGAAACGCATGGCCATAAAACTCGCGCCGGCCGAGCAGGTAGGCCACCGGCTCGCCACTGACGCGACGTGTCAAAAGCTGGTGAAACTGTGCTGCCGGTAACTCGTCGACTTCCTGTTCCGGCCAGGTAAACAGAAAACTGCGCGGCTTGCCCAACACATGACAAAGCAGTAATTCCGCATCCACTGCCGGGCTGTCGCTATCCTGCAGGCGCTTCTTCGCCTCGGCGAGCAACCCGGCGACGCTGGTCACGCCGCACCGTCCGCCAGCGCCGCCAGCTGCTCGGCCTGGTGTTCGCTCTGCAACGCCGCCAGCACTTCGTCAAGATCGCCCTGAACAATTTCATCAAGCCGGTACAGGGTCAGGTTGATGCGATGGTCGGTCAGCCGCCCCTGCGGAAAATTGTAGGTGCGAATCCGCTCGGAACGGTCCCCGGAACCGACCAGCGATTTGCGTGTTGCCGATTGTTCCTGATGGCGTTTGCGTTCGCGCTCGTCATACAGTCTGGCCGCCAGCCACGACATCGCCCTGGCCTTGTTCTTGTGCTGGCTGCGCTCTTCCTGACACTCCACCACCACGCCGGTGGGAATGTGGGTAATTCGCACCGCAGAATCCGTGGTGTTAACGTGCTGACCGCCAGCGCCGGAGGAGCGGTAAGTATCAATGCGCAGATCTTCATTGCGGATCTCGATATCACCAAGATCGTCCGCCTCCGCCATCACGGCTACCGTGCAGGCGGAGGTATGAATCCGCCCTTGCGATTCGGTCGCCGGCACACGCTGGACCCGATGGGCGCCGGATTCGAACTTCAGCTTTGAATACACGCCCTGGCCATGGATGCGGGAAATGATTTCCTTGTAGCCGCCATGCTCGCCTTCGCTGGCGCTGACAACTTCTACCCGCCAGCCCTGCCGGTCGGCATAGCGTGAATACATCCGGAACAGATCGCCGGCAAAAATCGCTGCCTCATCACCGCCGGTGCCAGCACGAATTTCGAGAAACACATTGGCATTGTCACGCGGATCCGTCGGCAGCATCAGACGCTGCAATTCCTGTTCGAACTGCTCGGCCCGGCCCTGCGCCGCCGCCAGTTCATCCTCGCCCATGGCGCGCATTTCCGGGTCGCTATCGGCCAGCATCAGTTGTGCCGCTTCGCTGTCCTGCCGGGCCTGATGCCATTGACGATGGCAGGCCACCACCGGTTCCAGCTCGGCATACTCACGGGAATATTCGCGGAAACGGTTCTGGTTACTGATTACCGAGGCATCGGACAACAGCGCCGACAATTCCTCGTGACGCTCCACCAATCGGTCGAGTTTCTGCTTGAGGCGCGGAGTCATGACTATTCTTCAGGTTGGCGGGCGGGAGTATCTTCGCTGACGGAATCATCCAGCAGGATTTCACGGGCGATGCGCAGGGCATCCTCTCTTTTTTCTGCGGCAAGGCGGCGCAGCTGCACACTGGGCGCATGCAGGATCTTGTTGATCAGGCTTTGCTGGAAGCGTTGCATCACTTCTGCGGGATCCTGCCCGGCTTCCAGCTGACGCAGGGCACGTTGCAGCTCGGCCCCGGCATGCAGCTGTATTTTTTCCCGATAAGCCTTGACGGTGTCCACCGCATCGAGCTCACGGGATTCACGTTCGTGGCGCAGCAGCGCCTCGTCAATCAGCTTTTCCGCTTCCCGGGCAGCATCACGGCGCTGACGCACATTGCTCTCGATCGCTTCATGGAGATCGTCAACGGTATACAGGTAAACATCACCAAGCTTGCCAACTTCCGGTTCGATATCACGCGGCACGGCAATGTCGACCATAAACATGGGCCGGTGCCGACGTTTTTTCAGGGCCCGCTCGACCACACCCTTGCCCAGCACCGGCACCGGGCTGGCAGTGCAGCTGATAATGATGTCGGCGTGTTCCAGCGCGCCGGGCAGTTCTTCCAGGGTAATCGCCCGACCACCGATTTCTTCCGCCAGCACCTGGCCGCGGGCCAGCGTCCGGTTGGCCACTACCAGCTCAGCCACCTGCTGTTCTTTCAGATGGCGGGCCACCAGCGTCACCATTTCCCCGGCACCGATCAGCAACGCCCGGGAGGTCGACAAGTCAGCAAAGATATGCCGGGCAAAGGATACCGCCGCGTAGGCAACCGACACCGGATGGGTGCCAATACCGGTGTCGGTACGAATCCGCTTCGCCACCGCAAACACCTGCTGGAAATAACGCGCCAGCCGGGCACCGAGCACACCGCTGTCATTGGCATGGGAATAGGCATCACGCATCTGGCCGAGAATCTGCGGCTCGCCCAGTACCAGCGAATCAAGCCCGCCGGCCACCCGCATCATATGGCGCAGAGCATCCTGATCGCGGTACTGGTACATGGCCCGACGCAGGGTGGCATCGGGCAGTTGCTGGTGACGCGCCAGCCAGCCGGCCAGATCCGGCGAGATTCCTTCCGCCAGACAGTAGATCTCGGTGCGATTGCAGGTCGACAGCACCGCCACTTCCTGCACACCGGGCTGCTGGCGCAGCTCGCGCAGCGCCACGTCCAGTGCCGCACCGGTCAGCGACACCCGCTCACGCAGCGCAACATCGGCGGTGGTGTGGTTAAGACCCGCTGTCAGTAATTCCATAAACAGGATTATTCATCGGCGCGCAGGCAGGGGCGAGCATTTTGCGGCAATCCCCCCCCTGAAACAATGGAACCGGATGGCAATAGGCCTGTCAGGGACCCTGACCCATGTGCCATGATTGGCCCCTGCTAACCTGCCAGCCGAGATGATGACCAATCCGATGTTTTCGTTGCCTTTTCCGCGACGCCTGACGGCACTGTCGATAGCCCTGCTGGTGCTGGCCGGCTGCGCCAGCCGCCCTGAAGCGCAGCCGCAGCCGGAACCTGCGCCGGAACCGGCACAGACCGAGCCCACCTACAGCGCTGAAACCCTTGCTGACCTGCTGGTTGCCGAGGTCTCGGCCCAGCGCAATGTCCTTGGCGTCACGCTCGGCTATTACGGCCGCGAAGCGGTTCGCCAGCGAGACCCCGCAATAGCCGAGCAGGCTGCCCGGCTGGCGGCCTATCTGGATGATCCGCTATTGACCATTGAACTGGGCGAAATCTGGCTGGCCGGTGAACCGGACAGTGCCGAGGCCCATGAACTGCTGACCATTGCCCGTATCCAGACCGGTGATGTAGAGGGTGCTGCAGAACATATCGATGTGCTGCTGAATCAGCACCCCGAACAGGCCCTGATGCGGCTGATCGGTCAGGCCCGCGGGCTCGACAGCGACGGCAACGTGGCCCTGCTTGAGGCACTGGCCAGCCTGACCGACCGTCACCCGGGTCAGGCGCCACTCTGGTATGCCCGTGCCCTGCATCTTCAGCAACAGGACCAGCTGGAGGCAGCGCTGGCGGCCTGTGAAAAGGCCCTGAGCGAGAACAAACAGCACGAGGACGCTCTGTTGCTGAAAGCGCGCCTGCTGTATCAGCTCGACCGCAAGCCACAGGCCTGGAAACACTTGACCGGCCTGCTCAAACGCTACCCCGACGCCAAGCGCGTTCGGGTGCTGTACGTACGACTGCTGCTGGAAGATGGCCGCCGCAAGGAAGCCAGTGAGCAACTGGCGATCCTCGCCGAACGCCACCCGGATGATCAGGAACTGCGTTTCTCGCTGGCGCTTTTCGGCATGGAACAGGGTGCCCGCGATGAAGCCAGCGAGACCTTGAAGGCCCTGTTGGAAGAAGGCTTCCGCCCGGATGACATGCATCTGTATCTGGCCCGGGCAGCGGAAATGGATAAGGACCCGAACGCCGCGATCGAACATTACCTGCAGGTTGGTGCCGGCGAGTCGCAACTGCGCGCCCGGGTACAGGCTGCCCGGCTGCTTTTCCAGACCCGTCAGGATGCCCGTGCCGCCGCGCTGCTGGCCGAGTTACGCGACCAATACCCGGATCAAATACCAGCGCTTTATGCCGCCGAGGCGGAGATGCTGAGTCAGCGTCAGGATTATTTGCCGTCAATGGCGCTACTGAACAGCGCTCTGGCCGAGTTCCCGAATGACACCGACCTGCTTTATGCCCGCGCCATGACGGCGGAAAAACTTGGCAATATTGATCAGCTGGAAGTCGACCTCCGGCGCATGCTGGAGCTGCGACCGGATGACCCGGTGGCGCTGAACGCCCTTGGATACACACTGGCGGATCGCACCGACCGCCATCAGGAGGCGCTACGCTATATCAGCCAGGCGCTGGAACAGCGGCCAGGCGACCCGGCGGTGATGGACAGCATGGGCTGGGTGCTTTATCGCCTCGGCCGCCCGGACGAGGCCCTGCCACACCTGCAGCAAGCCTGGGAGCTGTTCCCCGACCCGGAAGTTGCCAGCCACCTCGGCGAAGTACTCTGGGTACTCGGCCAACAGGACGAGGCACGCAAGGTCTGGCGTGACGCCATGCAGCGCAAGCCCGATAACGAGCTGGTTCCAGCGGTGGTCGAACGGCTGACCGGCTCGCCGGCGCCATGATCAGACTGTCACTGGTTGCGCTGATGCTGCTGCTCGGCGCCTGCCAGACTCGCCCCCCGGTCGGCCCCCTGCCGGACAGCGTCGCCACCCTGCAGAACTGGAACCTGTCCGGCCGGCTCGGCTATCGCGCCGGCAACGACGGTGGCTCGGCAAGCATTGACTGGCGCCAGCGCCATCCCGAGGGGGAAATCCATTTCTCCGGTCCGGTCGGCATTGGCAGTGCCCGACTGTTCTGGGCACCGGGTAGTGCAGAGCTGGATACCGGCAAGGAGCAGCTGAGCGCCGCCAGCAGCGCCGAGCTGGCCTGGCGGCTGACCGGCCTGTGGTTGCCGGTGGAGGCCCTGCAATTCTGGGTCCGCGGCCTGCCCTGGCCGGATGCCCCCGGCGAGGAGCAGCGTAACGAGCTCGGCCAGTTAACCGCACTTCAGCAACTTGGCTGGTCCCTGACCTTTTCCGACTATCTGCCCAGCGGCGAACTGGCGCTGCCACAACGCATCCGCGCCAGCCATGACGACCAGCGCTTCACCCTGGTGATCCGCAAATGGGAGCCGCTGCCGTGAGTTTCAGCCTGCCGGCACCGGCAAAACTGAACCTGTTCCTGCATATCACCGGCCGCCGCGCTGATGGCTACCACACCCTGCAAACCGTATTTGCCCTGCTGGATAGTGGCGACACCCTGCATTTTTCACCAGCGGAGCAACTGACACTGGAAGCGCCAGCGGAACTCGGCGGCGACAACAATCTGATAATGCGTGCAGCGCACGCGCTGCAGGCCGCCACCGGCTGCCAACAGGGGGCCGCGATCAGGCTTGATAAACGGCTGCCGGCGGGTGGCGGGCTTGGTGGTGGCTCCAGCGACGCTGCCACTGCCCTGCTCGGTCTCAACCACCTGTGGCGGTTGCAGCTTGGCATTGATGAACTGGCCAGGATCGGCCTGACCCTCGGTGCCGACGTTCCGGTATTCGTCCGTGGCCACAGCGCCTGGGCCGAAGGGGTCGGCGAGCAATTGCAGCCGCTTGATCTGCCCGCACAAATCCATGTTGTCGTCCATCCCGGCGTAAGTGTTTCAACCGCCGCAATTTTCGCCGATCCGCAATTGACAAGGCATACCCCCGAAAGTAGAGTAGCGGCCTTTCTTGGACCGGGTGCGGAGACTCTCTTCCGCAACGATTGCGAACCGGTTGTCACGCGGCTTTTTCCCGATATTCGCGAGGCACTGGACTGGCTCAGAAAGCAGACGGGTAACGCCCGACTGACCGGCACCGGCGCATGTATTTTTGCCCGCGTCGCCGACCAGCAACAAGGTGAAGACGTGCTTCGCCGATTGCCATCCGCATGGCAAGGTTTCGTGGCCCGCAGTGTGAATGAATCGCCCGCCCATGTAGCGCTGGCGCAACTGCGGAACACAGCAAGGTAAGTGTTGGGGTGTCGCCAAGTTGGTAAGGCAACGGGTTTTGATCCCGTCATTCCCAGGTTCGAGTCCTGGCACCCCAGCCAATTTTTTTCTCGCCGATTGATTTCCTGCACATCGCTGACGTCAGCACTGACGAAACCAGGAGACACCTGTGTCCAAGCTCGTGGTCTTTACCGGCAACGCCACCCCCGAACTTGCCCGCGCCATGGTGCGCCACCTGAACATCCCCCTCGGCGCCGCCGACGTCGGCACTTTCAGTGACGGCGAAGTGTCCATCGAAATTCATGAAAACGTGCGCGGCAAGGATGTGTTTATTGTCCAGTCCACCTGCGCACCGACCAACGATAACCTGATGGAACTGGTAGTAATGGCCGACGCCCTGCGTCGCTCCTCCGCCGGCCGCATCACTGCCGTGGTGCCCTACTTCGGCTATTCGCGCCAGGATCGTCGGGTGCGCTCGGCACGCGTACCGATCACCGCCAAGGTTGTTGCCGACATGATTACCGGCGTGGGTGTTGACCGCGTGGTAACGGTGGATCTGCACGCTGATCAGATTCAGGGCTTCTTTGATATTCCGGTGGATAACGTTTACGCCACCCCGCTGATCGTTGCCGATATCGAACGGCAGAACTATGACGACCTGATGGTGGTATCACCGGACGTCGGCGGTGTAGTTCGGGCCCGGGCACTGGCCAAGCAGCTGGACGACGCCGATCTGGCGATCATCGACAAGCGCCGGCCGAAAGCGAACGAATCGCAGGTCATGCACATCATCGGTGAAGTGGAAGGCCGCAGCTGCGTGATCGTCGACGATATGGTCGACACCGCCGGCACCCTGTGCAAGGCGGCTCAAGCCCTGAAAGAACACGGCGCCAAGAAAGTGATTGCCTACTGTACCCACCCGATCCTGTCTGGTCCGGCCATCGACAACATCAGCAAGTCGTCGCTGGATCAGCTAGTGGTCACCGACACGGTACCGCTGTCCGAGGCGGCCAGGGCCACCGGCCGCATCCGCGTGCTGTCGCTGGCGCCGATGCTGGCCGAGACCATTCGCCGCATCAACAACGAAGAGTCGCTGTCGGCGATGTTTGATCGGCTGGAGCTGATCTGACCGCTCTGCCAGACCGATAAGAAGGCCGCCTGTTATGGCGGCCTTTTTTGTTTGCCCGTTGTATGCCCGTTATTGATCGCAGTGAACGTCCCGGCCAGAGAGGCTGCAAGCACCTCCCGGGACCCGCCGTGAATCCATCCCTGGAGGCTTGCGTTCGGCATCCATGCCTCACACAGTCCCGGGAGGTGCTTCCAGCCTCTCTGGCCTCACTCATTACTGTTTCCCCGGCGCTGCAGAAAAAGCAGATGTGAGGCCCCATCCGTTTTCGGGCCTTTCCGGGACCCTCGGAGCCAGGGATGGCGGAGAGGAGCTACAGGGACGTACTTGCCGCGTGTCCCGGAAAAGCCCGAAAACGGATGGGGCCGGCGAGGATCACTGCAATCCCTCCCGGACACCCCCAGAACATCTCCGGAACACCGCCAGCAGTGGATTTCAGACCGGGATTCGCCCATAATCGCGCCCCCGCGAGCCCTTCCGGCTGGCGGGCCGTATGCAGTTCTGGTCGCGGATTGCAGCGGAACATGACCTTTTGGAGAGTCCCATGAGCAACGAATTTACCCTGAATGCCGAGGCCCGTGCCGACGCCGGGAAAGGTGCGAGCCGCCGCCTGCGTCATACCGCACGTATCCCGGGCATCATCTACGGTGGTGAGACAGCACCGGAAATGATCAGCATCGAGACCCGCGAGCTGGTCAAGGCGCTGGAAAACGAAGCCTTCTACAGCCATATCCTGACCATCAATGTGGGCGGCAAGAAAGAGCAGGCCGTTATCCGTGACCTGCAGCGCCACCCGGCCAAGGGTTTCCCGATGCACGCAGACTTCCTGCGCGTCGACAAGACCCACAAGATCACCATGATGGTTCCGGTTCACTTCCTGAACGAAGACAAGTGCACTGGCGTGAAGAACGAAGGCGGCGAAATCCAGCACAACCTGGCTGAAGTTGAAGTCAGCTGTCTGCCGCAGAACCTGCCGGAATTTCTTGAAGTCGACATGACCGACATCAAGCTGAACCAGATCGTTCACCTGTCCGACATCAAACTGCCAAAAGGCGTTGAACTGGTCCAGCTGGCCCACCAGCACGACCTGCCGATAGTAGCAGTACACGCCAAGAAAGGCGCCACCGCAGATGACGAAGCTGCCGGCGAAGGCGAAGGCGAGCCAGAAGCCTGATAGCTGTTTGTCATAGAGGGATCTGACGTTGTGGCGGAACCGGTTCTGTTAATCGTTGGCCTGGGCAATCCGGGCCGCGAGTACGAGGACACCCGCCACAACGCCGGCGCCTGGTACGTCAACGCCCTTGCGCGCAGCCGGGGCGTTTCGCTTTCTGAAGACAGGAAATATTCCGGCCTCACCGGCACCTTCAGTTTTGAGGGAAATCAGGTGCGCCTGCTGATCCCCACCACCTACATGAATCGCAGTGGTCAGGCGACCTCAGCGCTGGCGAATTTTTTCAAGATTCCGACCCCGCAGATGCTGGTGGCACACGATGAACTCGACCTTGCCCCGGGCACCGTTCGCCTGAAAATCGGCGGCGGCCACGGTGGCCACAACGGCCTGCGCGATATCGTCAGCTGTCACGCTAATCAGAACAATTTCATTCGCCTGCGTGTGGGCATCGGCCATCCCGGCAACGCCGCCATGGTGACGCCACACGTGCTCGGCAAGCCGCCCGCCGCAGACCGGGAAAAAATCGAACGTGCGATTGATGAAGCGGTGAGCTACAGCGCCGACATCCTGCGCGGCGACATCAACCGGGTGATGAACAGCCTGAACGGCTTCAAGGCCTGACGCGACCATTCCGGTAGCGGCGCACCTGAAGGCCGTAACGATCGAACCTCCATATCAGGATCCGATAAATCTCACACCAACAATCCCCCCAAACCAGACAAAATTTCCCTTCGACAACAGAAAAAATCACAGGCACACTCGAAGTCGTGGCACAAAGCCACATCCCATTCCGATGACGAGGAACGCAGCGTGAGCGAACCACTCGATCTGGACCCGGAAGACCTGCTCGGCACCATCGAACAAGTGGAAGAAACCCTGACCATCATGACCACCGTGGTCAGCCAGCTGAAAGAACAACTCATGGAACAACTCGGCGTCGTCGACAGCCGCGACATGAGCGTCGAGGAATTCCTCGAGTTCTGCGAAAACAGCGACGGCGTGCTGCACTGACCAGCACCCGCTAAAGGCCGCCCTCCGGCGGCCGGACGAACGCAGCGCAGAGCGCCTGCTCAAGCTGCAGCATGTGCCCCGAGGGTGCATGGATCTGTCTCCCCCGGAAAAACCACATACCCACTCGTCGTCATACCATTTGTCAATACATCACATCGGCACGCGCTGGTTTCACACCGGCGAGAAAGGTCTATAGTGAGGAACCATGTTTCCCAGCTGATGGAGCCTGTAATGAAAGCCTCGGACCTGTTTGTCCGTGCCCTTGAAGCGGAAGGGGTGGAGTATGTCTTTGCCATTCCCGGAGAAGAAAACCTCGACCTGCTCGAATCGTTACGCGGCTCGAAGATCAAACTGGTAGTGACCCGCCATGAACAGGCCGCCGGCTTTATGGCCGCCACCTACGGCCGCCTCACCGGCAAGGCCGGTGTCTGCCTCGCCACCCTGGGCCCCGGTGCCACCAACCTCGTCACCGCCGCCGCCTACGCCCAGCTCGGCGCCATGCCGATGGTGATGATCACCGGCCAGAAGCCGATCAAGAGCTCCAAGCAGGGCCAGTTCCAGATTATCGACGTGGTCGACATGATGCGGCCGCTGACCAAGTTCACCCGGCAGATCGTCAGCGGCGACAGTGTGCCGTCGCGGATTCGCGAAGCATTCCGGCTGGCCCAGGAAGAGCGCCCCGGTGCCACCCATCTGGAACTGCCGGAAGATATCGCCCGCGAACATTCACCAACGCCGGTGCTGCAGCCGAGCAGCCATCGCCGTCCGGTGCCGGAAGAAAAAGCCATTCGCAAGGCCGTGGAAGCGATCAGTGCCGCACGCAAGCCGCTGCTGCTGCTCGGCGCCGCCGCCAACCGCAAGCTCACCGCCAAGATGGTTCATGCCTTTATCGAAAAACTCGGCATCCCGGTGGTGACCACCCAGATGGGCAAGGGTGTGATTGACGAACACAGCCCGCACTTTATCGGCAACACCGCCCTGTCCGATGGCGATTTCGTCCACCGCGCCATTCATCAGGCCGACCTGATCATCAATGTCGGCCACGACGTGGTCGAGAAGCCGCCCTTCTTCATGCGCCCCGGCGGCGCTGAAGTCGTCCATGTGAACTTCAATTCCGCCCAGGTCGATCCGGTCTATTTCCCGCAGATCGAAGTGATCGGTGATATCGCCAACAGCCTGTGGCAACTAAAGGAGCACCTTGAGCCACAAGCACACTGGAGCTTTGCCGATTTCAATCGCATCCGTGACGCCCTGCAGGAGCATATCCGTGACGGCGCACAGGACGATCGCTTCCCGATGCTGCCACAGCGCCTGGTGCGCGAACTGCGCGAGGCGATGCCGGACGACAGCATCATTGCTCTCGACAACGGCATGTACAAGATCTGGTTTGCCCGAAACTATCCGGCCCATAAACCGAACACCGTGCTGCTCGACAACGCGCTGGCCACCATGGGCGCCGGCCTGCCTTCGGCCATGGCCGCCAAGCTGGTCTATCCGAATCGCCGTGTGGTCGCCGTCTGCGGCGACGGCGGTTTCATGATGAACTCGCAGGAGCTGGAAACCGCGGTGCGTCTCGGCCTTGATTTGGTCATTCTGGTGCTGCGTGATGACGGCTACGGCATGATCAAGTGGAAGCAGGCACATATGGCGTTCCGCGACTTCGGTCTGGATTTCGGCAACCCGGATTTTGTCGCCTACGCCCAGGCCTACGGCGCCCATGGTCACCGTCTGGCCAGCACTGCCGAGTTCAAACCGGTGCTGGAAAAATGTTTCAATACCGGCGGTGTTCACCTGATTGATGTACAGGTCGATTACAGCCAGAACCACCAGGTGCTGAACCACGATATCCGCGAACTGGCAGCAAAACTCTAGACTCGTGTAGGAGCGGTCGACCGACCGCGAATTATCGTGAGAAGAATCGCGGCCGATCGGCCGTTCCCGCATAGCGAAAAGGAGCAGACCCATGTTGAAGGATGCCTATCCCTACTACCTCGCCAACGAGGCGGTCTACGCCAACGCCGATCTCGATGTTACCGACAAGTTTTCCGGCAAGGTCGCCACCCGCGTCGCCATGGCCGATGCCGCCGCCATTGATCAGGCCATCGCCGCCGCTGTCGCTGCGGAAGCACCGATGGCGGCGATGCCACCGTATGAGCGTCAGGATATTCTCAATCACTGCGTCAAGCGCTTCAGCGAGCGCGCCGACGAACTTGCCGACGCCCTCTGCGTCGAGGCTGGTAAACCGATCAAGGATTCCCGTGGCGAAGTGTCACGCCTGATTGATACCTTCCGGGTTGCCGCCGAGGAAGCGGTGCGCATTAACGGCGAAGTACTGAATCTGGAAATCGCGCCCCGGGCCAAGGGTTATCGCGGCTTTACCAAACGTGTGCCGGTAGGGGCCTGCTCGTTTATTTCGCCGTTCAACTTCCCGCTCAATCTGGCCGCCCACAAGGTTGCCCCGGCCATCGCCGCCGGCTGCCCGTTTGTACTCAAGCCGGCCAGCCGCACGCCGATCGGCGCGCTGATCATTGGTGAAGTGCTGGCCGAAACCAACCTGCCGAAAGGCGCGTTCTCGATCCTGCCCTGTCACCGCGAAGGCGCTGACCTGTTTACCGAAGACAATCGCCTCAAGCTGCTCAGCTTCACCGGTTCACCCTCCGTCGGCTGGGACCTGAAAGCCCGCGCCGGGAAAAAGAAAGTGGTGCTGGAACTGGGTGGCAATGCTGCCTGCGTCGTCGACGAAAACAGCAACCTGGATGACGCGGTCAATCGTATCGTTTTCGGCGCTTTCTACCAGAGCGGTCAGAGCTGCATCGGTGTGCAACGTATTTACGGCCATCGCAGCCAGTACGAAGAACTGAAGAAACGGCTGGTGGAAAAGACCCGGCAACTGAAGATGGGTGATCCGAAGCACGAAGACACCTTTATCGGCCCGGTGATTTCCGAAGGCGAGGCAAAGCGCCTCGACAGCTGGATTCAGGAAGCGGTCAAGGCCGGCGCCAGCCTGCTCTGCGGCGGCAAGCGCAATGGCGCCATGCTCGAAGCCACGCTACTGGAAAACGCCCCGCACCATTGCGCAATTGTCGCCGAGGAAGCCTTCGGCCCGGTCGCCGTGCTGGAGCCGTTTGATGATTTCAGCGAGGTACTGGAGCGGATCAACCAGAGCGTGTTCGGTTTGCAGGCCGGTATCTTTACCCGCGATATCTACCGCGCCCAGCAAGCCTGGGACACGCTGCACGTTGGCGGTGTAGTCATTGGCGACGTGCCGAGCTGGCGCGTCGACAACATGCCCTACGGCGGCGTGAAGGATTCCGGCCTCGGCCGTGAGGGCATTCGCTGGGCGATTGCCGATATGACCGAAGAGCGGTTGCTGGTGATTCGGACGCCCTGATCTGGGAAGCTGGGCAGTGAACGTCCCGGCATGAGGGCTGAACGGGCCTCTGAATAACTGCCATATCTGCTGTAGGAGCGGCCGATCGGCCGCGATTTTTCTGAACGGATCGCGGTCGATCGACCGATCCGCATAAAAAAATCAGAACGGCAATTCCCGCTCCGACAATTTACTCACCACCCCCGGCATAATCCGCTTCGCCAGATACATCCCCCAGGCCTCCAACACCTCCTCTGCCACCTGCTCCGGCGTGTATAGTTACGCAATACGATTGGGCCCCGCCTGCTCGCCCTGCTCTGCAGACTCGCTGACAGGCACAGTGGATGCTTCGTCTGTCAGCGCAGAACCCGCTGCCTCAACCTCCGTAGCTGCCTCCGGCCGCTTGCTGCCATCGGTTCCCTCCCGCATCTGGCGCCAGTGATTCAGCGCCCGTAACCACTGTTCGGAAAAACGCCGCGACAGACTGCACATCTGCAGTGCGGTATCCAGACTGGCGCGGCTTATCTTTCCGCTTAACGCCAACTGCAGAAGCTTCAGCTTGACCTGCTCATAGGCTGGTGCCAGCACAATAAAATCCAGCGTGCCGCCAGTACCGCCAAGCACGCCTGTCAGTTGCTCTTCAACGCTGCCAAACCAGCTCGACACCGGTTCGCGGATCTGCTCGAAATCCGCACTGCGGGTCAGTGCAGTGCCAAGTTCTTCAAGTCGCTGAACCGTTTCCTCGACATACATCAGGTTGTGCTGAATACGCCAACCGCGTGAGAACAGGCCCGCCACCTCCGCGCTGATGGAATAGCGACTCGCATCAACAAAGAAATCACCAATCGCCGTCAGATGACGGTGGCGTTGCCGGCTCTGAATAAGGCGCTGAGGGTCCGGCTGAGGCAAGCCCTGCACCGATGCTGCCGCCTCGATAATCAACGGCTCAAGTTCACGCACCAGTGCCACCGGAGCGGCATCCGGCAGCGATGCCACGTTGCGATCCAGAAAGCGGAGCCTGGTCGGCTCTGCTTCGCGCTCTACAAAACGCCCCAGCAACCACCTGCTCATCGTCGATTCGACCGGCCACATCACCAGCACGCCGAGCAGGTTGAACAGGGTATGGAACAGCGCCAGCAAGGTGGTCCAGTCACCGGCATGTCCCGTACCTTCGCCAATCAACATTACCAGTTTCAACAGTGGCGCCAGCAGAGCCAGCGCGACCACAGCGGTCACCACGTTGAATAACACATGGGCAACCGCAAGACGTTTGGCCTGACTGGTCGCGCCGATGGTGGCAAGTAACGCCGATGAAGTGGTGCCAACGTTAGCGCCGATCACCACCGCCGCTGCATCGGATAAGCCCACCAGCCCGGCGGCCACCGCACTCAATACCACTGCAATCGCCGCACTCGAGGATTGCATTAGTGCGGTCAACAGCACCCCCAGCAATACCATCCACGGCAGACCGAAGCGGGCATCATGCAGGTCAACCTGTTCGCCGAGCGAACCAAAGCCGGAGGCCAGCACCTGAATGCCCATAAACAGAATGCCAAAGCCCGCCAGCGCCATGCCCAGCGACCGATAACGTTCCACCGGAGCAAACACCCGCAGCAATGCACCAATACCAATAATCGGCAACGCCAGCGCATCTACCTTGAACTTGAAACCGATCAGGGCAACGATCCAGGCCGTCAGGGTAGTACCGAGGTTGCTGCCAAAAATCACCCAGACGCCGCGCTGGAATGTCATCAGCCCGGCGTTAACAAACCCGATAGCCGCCACGGTCACGGCGCTGGAAGATTGCAGCAGTGCGGTCAGGAATGTACCGGACAGCAGCCCGCGCAGTCGGCTTGAGGTCCAACGCCCGAGCAGCTGCTCCAGCGACGGCCCCGCCGCCAGCCGCAGCCCCTCGGTAATCAACCACATGCCGAGCAGGAACAAACCGATCCCGCCCAGCCCGTTCGACAGATATGTCATCTTCGCTGCTCCCGATCAGCCGCAACTGTTCAACTGTCAGAACTCGAAAGGCGACTCCGGCTCGGCGATCGACACCTGATGCCCTTCTATCGTTAGCTCGTGCGCTAACGCCTTGAGTGCCTCACTTTCACCATGCACCAGACGGAACGCCGGCTGCCCGCCAATGGCCCGGGCCCACTTGAGCAAGCCATCCCGGCCAACATGCGCTGAGAACCCGCCCAGAGTATGGATCGTTGCGCGCACTGCATAACGCTGGCCGAACATGCGAATCCACTTTGCTCCATCAACCAGCTGGCGCCCGAGCGTGCCGCGGGCCTGAAAGCCGGCGAAAATAACGTGGGTATTCTCCTGCCAGATGCGATGCTTGAAATGGTGGCGGATACGGCCGCCATTACACATCCCTGCTCCGGCAATGATGATCGTCCCGTGATCAAGCTGGTTCAGGGCAATCGACTCTTCTGTCGATGCTGTCAGTGACAACACTGGCAGAAACTCCTCCAGCGTGCGGGCGCTGAAATGGTTCATCGCGTATTGATCATTCTGATCCATCTGATCAAACCACCGGTCATAAAGCCGGGTCACCTCAATTGCCATCGGGCTGTCCAGATAAACCTTCCAGCCCTCCAGTTTGCCAAGCTGCCAGAAGCACCCAAGATGGAACAACAGCTCCTGGGTCCGGCCCACGGCAAATGCCGGAATCAACACCACGCCCTTTTCCCTGCGCGCTTGCTCCAGCACTATTTCCAACTCAATTAAAGTGTCTGAAAGAGGCTTATGGTCACGGTTACCGTAGGTCGACTCCATCAGCACCAGATCAGCCTTGGGTGGCATTTCCGGCTCGCGCATTAGCGCACTTTCCGGATTACCGATGTCCCCGGAAAACACCACGATCTTATCAGCGCCACCTTCCCGGCAAAGCAGCTCGACCGAGGCCGAGCCGAGAATATGCCCTGCATCATAGAACCGCAGCCTCAGATCGCTTTGAATCTGCACCTCATCAAGGTACTCAACCGGCACACACTGCTTCAGTACCTGCAGCACATCCTCCATCTCATACATCGCCGCTACCGTCTTCCGGCCTTCCCGTCGATTGCGCAGATTGGTATGTTCGAGATCGCGAAAGTAAATATTGGCTGCATCTTCCAGCATGATGGCCAGCAACCCACGGGTCGGCTCGGTGCAGTAAATTGGCCCGCGGAATCCGCGCCGCACCAGCTTCGGCAGCAAGCCGGAATGATCCAGATGCGCATGAGAAAGAATCACTGCATTGATCCGGCGTGGATCAAAGCCGAATTTCTCCTTGCGCAGCCGCGCCACTGCATCACCGCCCTGATGTAGCCCGCAATCGAGCAGATAACGACGGCCATTCAGTTCGAGCAGGTGGCAGGAACCGGTAACCTCCTGAGCCGCACCATAAGACGTAATAACTGGCATATCGCTTCCTTCCTGGTTTGATCAGACTACAGCGCCGAACAGCCATCGGCGCACTCGTTTTTCCAGCTCCAGTACAAATAGCACTGCCACCCCGGCCAGTACCACCACCACACCATCAAGCAATACCACCGGCTCCGAGTCAAAAAACCGGTGCATGAACGGCGCATAGCTGAAGGTCAGTTGCAGCATCACCACCGCCGCCACCGAAACCCACACCACCGGCGTACCCATGACGCCGCGCAGAGTGATCGACGGGCTGTCCAGATAGCGCACCGCGAACAGGTAGAACACTTCCATCACCACCAGCGTATTGACCGCCAGAGTACGCGCCAGCTCCAACGGATAACCACGACCGATAGCCCAGCTGAACATGGCGAAGATGCCGCCGAGAAACAATGCGGACACCAGCACAATGCGCCACACCAGCAGGCCATTCAATAACTTCTCCGCTGCCGGCCGTGGTGGCCGTTGCATCACATCCGGCTCGGCCGGTTCGAATGCCAGACTCATGGCCAGCGCCACCGAACTGACCATATTTACCCAGAGAATCTGCACCGCCGTGATCGGCAAGGTCAGGCCGGCAAGCAATGCAACTACCAGCGAGCCGGCTTCGCCGCCATTAATCGGCAGGAAAAACACGATGGATTTTTTCAGGTTGTCATAGACTGTCCGCCCGGCCCGTACGGCGGCAACAATGGTGGCGAAGTTATCATCCAGCAGGACAATCTCCGCCGCCTCCCGGGCTGCCTCCGAACCTTTACGCCCCATCGCCACACCGACATCCGCACGCTTCAGCGCCGGCGCGTCATTGACGCCGTCGCCGGTCATCGCCACTACTTCACCGTCGGCCTGCAGCGCCTGCACCAGCCGCAGCTTGTGCTCGGGACTGGTGCGGGCAAACACATCCACTTCCTGCACCAGCGTCGTCAGCGCTACGTCATCCAGCGCATCCAGCTCAACACCGGTGATCACCCGGCTGCTGTTACGCAAACCAAGTTGGCGGGCGATAGCCGAAGCGGTCAGGGCATGATCGCCGGTAATCATCTTCACCCGGATACCGGCGGCATGACAGTCGGCCACTGCAACAATTGCTTCCTCACGCGGCGGATCAATCATCCCGGCAACACCGATCAGGCACAGCTCCTCACTGACATCTTCGAAGTCGAGTTCGACATCACCACGCTGCGCCGGCCGGCTGGCAAACGCCAGCACTCGCATGCCGTCCGCTGCCAGTGCATCAATCTGCTGCTGCCAGTGGGCGGCATCCAACGCTTCGCTGCCGTGCTTGCCGAGTTGCCCTGAACACATCGCCAGCAACTGTTCCGGCGCGCCCTTGACGAAAATCTGCTGATGGCCGTGATGGTCATGGTTGAGCGTTGCCATAAAGCGATGCCGGGCATCAAACGGAATCCCATCCACCCGGCGCCAGTTCTGACGATCCACCCGGGCATCCAGCCCGGCCTTGACGGCAAAGGCCACCAGTGCGGCCTCCATCGGGTCGCCCTCCGCATGCCAGACACCATCTCGCTGCTGCAGACTGGCGTCATTACAGAGTAGCGCGGCGCGGCCAAACTGCAGCAGGTTGGTATCGTCCGTGACCGGCACATTGTTCAGGCAAACCGCACCATCGGTGGCATAGCCGTCACCCTGCACGGTATAACGTGCACCGGCGCAAACCACTGCCGCTACCATCATTTCATTGCGCGTCAGGGTGCCGGTCTTGTCGGAACAGATCACCGACACCGCGCCCAGCGTTTCAATCGCCGGCATGCGCCGCACCACCGCGTTTCGCCGTGCCATGCCCTGCACACCGATCGCCAGCGTAATCGTCAGAATGGCTGGCAGCCCCTCCGGAATGGCGGACACGGTCAGTGCCACCACGGCGACAAACAATTCCGGGAAGGGATAGCCACGCAGGCCATAACCGGCAGCAAAAATTACGGCGCCCAGAGCAACAATGACGACGGAAAGGTAACGGGCAAACCGGTTCACCTGCCGCAGCAACGGCGTGGTTAATTGCTCAATGCCGGCCAGCATGCCGGAGATACGACCGATCTCGGTGGCGGTACCCGTGGCCACCACCAGACCCCGACCGGTGCCATAGGTCACCAGCGTGCCGGAATAAGCCAGATTGAGACGATCCCCCAACGGCAGCGCAGCCATCAGCGGGGCAATATTCTTTTCCACTGCCACGGATTCGCCGGTCAACACCGCCTCATCCACTGACAGCGCCCGGCTTTCGATCAGGCGCAAATCCGCCGGCACCCGATCACCGGCCTCAAGCAGGACAATGTCTCCGGGCACCAGCAACTCGCCTGCCACCGTTTGCCGATGGCCATCGCGCCACACTGTCGCTTTCGGTGCCAGCATATGGCGAATCGCCGCCAATGCCTGTTCGGCCTTGCCCTCCTGGAGAAAGCCGATCGCCATCTGGATCACCACCACCGTTAGAATCACCCCGGCATCAATCCAGTGCTGCATCATCGCGGTAATCACTGAAGCGGCAATCAGGATGTAGATCAGCAGGTTATTCAGTTGCGCCGCCAGACGTCGCCAGACTGAACGACGCGCGCCTTCCGGCAAGCGATTGGCGCCATACTCTAGCAACCGCGCTTCCGCCTGAGCCGACGACAACCCGCGGCGATCAACCTTGAGTCGCCCCAGCGCCGCGTCCACCTCCAGCGTGTGCCAATCTGCCGACATGCATCCTCCCTCAAAACAGCAACCAGCCTGGCAGCCTCGGACAACGCCAGCCTTGATATTGATCATGGCAGCCGCGAATACTTTTCGCGGTCGGTCGACAGCTCCCACCCACTAGAATTCCAGCTTGCCGACAACCACAATCTGGTATGCATCAACCTGATCACGTGCCACCAGTGGCACGGCATAATCCACATGCAGCACCCGGTCGGCGCGTGACTTCGACGAGCTGAAACGCAGCCCCACCCCGGCGTTAACCAGTGTTTCACTGGTCTGAACAACGCTGTCCTGACTATCCCAGGTCCGTCCGGCATCCATTATACACGGCACCTCCGACACGAACCAGATTGAACGGATGCCAGTCGGTAAAATGGCGTCGCTCCACCGTCATCACCCAGCGCCGATCACCGCGCTGGGTATCAAGCGGATAACCGCGCAGAATATCGGCACCACCGCTGGTAAATTGCTGGTCCTGGCGAATAGCCCTGGCCGCCTCGGCACGCAGCTGGGCAAACCAGCGATCCTTGCGGCTGATGAAGTAGTAATAACGTGCCTCAAACGCCGCCACACTGTTGACCAACTCATCATCATCCTGGCGCCAGCGACCCTCGGTACCGAGGCTGATCCGGGTCAGATGATGATTGCCACCACGCACGGTATAGTTGCTGCCAAGCTCGAACAGCAGCGCATCCTCACTGCTCTGGAAACCGCGATCCGCCACGCCGATACGCGCTGACCAGCGCAAACCGAGCGGAATATCTTCCTGTCGATGACTGAACGAAATATTGCTGGCCCGCCAGAACCGGTCACTGAGCGACTCCAGCGATAACCACGGATACACCAGCCGTTCATCCGCCGGCAGCACCGACGCCACATCGGTGGCATAAAAACGTTCTACATGATCAGTCAGGCCGATACGCCAGCGCCGGACCCGGCCATCACGCACCCCGGCCGACCAACCGGCAAACAACTGATCGAATTCGGTTTCATGGCCGTACTCATTGAGCAAGGTATCAAGCAGCTCGATATCCTGTTGTTGCCGCTGGCGCTGCCAGACCCCGCCGCTACTCCAGCGACTGTCCAGTTCGTAAAATGGCTTCAGTACATCCACCAGCCGTAAATCGCCATCAGTGCTGTCGACATAGGCGGCAGTGATACTGACATGCTGCCGGAACAGGTCGGTCGCCGACCACCAGGTAGCAATGCTGTCGCGCTCCGGATTGGTCGACCAGGCCATACTGATACTCTGACCGGACCCAAAGGCATTGTCGTAACTGAAGCCGGCTGAAGTAGTATCCTCACCGCCCTGCCGCGACGCCGAGGCAACCGGTGTCAGGGTCCAGACATCACGCACCACCACCAGCAGATTAATGTGGTCCGGGCAGATTTCACCGGGCAAAATCATGGCATCAGCAAAATAGGTTTTCTGTCGTAGCAGGCGCTCGTTTTCCTCCACCGACAGCGGGTCCAGCGGCTCGCCGGTGCGCAGCGTCAACTGCCGACGCACAGTGCCCTGACGGGTGCGGAAATGAATCCGATTGGCGGTACGGTACAGCCAGATATCTTCGTCCGGGTTGTCGGTATCAAACACCGGCAACACCACAATGCGGATCTCGCCGACAGGCAGCCTGGCATACTCGGAGAAATCGACCCTGGCACGGGTCTGGACAAACCGGAACAGCGCCTGATCTTCAGGAGAAAAAAGCGTCTGGCATTCCTGCGCCAGCGCGGCAGGCGAAACCAGCAACAGTAGCAGCCATCGGATCAGCCGGCGCACTCAGCACTGCTCCCTGTGTAACCCGGCCGATCCGGCCTGTACTACAGACGCCGGGACTTCCTGTTGCATCATTTCTCCCGACTCATCCTGCAGGCAATACCGATAGCCCCATGGTATCTGCGCCCGGCCGATAAGGTCGACAACGCTGTCACAATCCTCTCAGTCCGCGACAACCGGTCCCAGCTCACGTAGCAGCATCGCCTGTTTGCGCGGAACCCCCCAACGATAGCCTCCGAGCACTCCGGTTTCGCGAATAACCCGGTGGCAGGGAATCAGCACCGCCACCGGATTGGCAGCAACCGCCTGACCCACCGCCCGGGCCGCACCGGCTCGCCCGGTTTGCGCGGCCAGCCGGGCGTAACTGGTCAGCTGCCCGGCGCGGGTGCCAAGCAAGGCCCGCCAGACACTGATCTGGAAGTTGGTGCCCTGCACATGCAGCGGCCAGAGCGGCTCGTCAGCATGGCCGGCCAACGCCTCGGCCACCACCCGGGTACGCGCAGGGTCAGGACGAACCTCGGCCGCCGGCCAGCGCGCCTTGACTGACGCCACCGCGTTCTCATCGGCGCAGGTGATGAAGTCGAGTGCGCAAATGCCGCGTGGCGTCATGGCAATCAAGGCCGGGCCATACGGGGTGTTGTGGATAGCGGTATCAATCACCAACCCGGCGCCGGCGCCACGCACTTCACCGGGCGTCATCGCCTCCAGCGAAACGAAATGATCGTACAGCCGCCCGCCACTGCTGAGGCCGACCGACTCCGACACTGCCAACACCGGCTGGTCGGCCAGCAGCTGGCGGGCACGCTGCACCGTCAGTAACTGCAGAAACTGCTTGGGCGTGACCCCGGCCCAACGCCGGAACAGGCGCTGCAGGTGAAACGGGCTCAGGCCGAGATGATCCGCCAACTGCGCCAGCGACGGCTGCTGTTCGGCATGCTCGGTCAGAAACCGGATAGCTCGGGCAACACGATCAAAGTCTGACATCGAGGAATCCGCAAGCCAGGAATAAGCGAATTGTGCGAGAAATCAGCGCCACGGGCGACCCGGATCTTGCGGGCGCCGCCAACGTGATGCACAGCTGGTCAGGCAACCCCTCCCAGAAACCTTGCCGATGCCTGAATAACCTCCTGCGGCCTTTCTTTATGAGGCATGTGCCCGCAGCTCTCAATAATCAGCATTTCTGCCGGCCCGCAGGAATTGTTTGCTATAAAATGCGGAAACGCCGTAGACCCATACTCATCAGCATCACCATGAATAGCAAGAACCGGACATCTTACGTTGCGGATGACAGGCTCAAGACTCCAGCCCTTGAAATCATCCGATAACCACACGTCAGTCCATGCGCGCAGAACCCAACTCGCCTTTTCACCATGCCACTTTTGCAAACGCTCTATCTGCCCGGGCTGCTCAAACGACCGCTTTGCCTTTCGTATTCCTTCGACTGTCAGGCCTTCAACAAAAGCTTGTGCCGAAACCGTAATGACGGCCAGACAATCGGCATCCCCCGAGGCAATATTGACGGCCATCGCCCCACCTACGCTATGACCCAAAAGAACATAGCCAGCCAGAGACAGCTCGGCCTTTATCGCCGGAAAATATTCTGCTGCCTCTTGTTCGATAAACTCCATAGAAGGTAGCGAAGTTCGCTTATCCGATTTCCCAAATCCCAAGCGATCATAAGCCACTACAGACCGACCAAGCGACTCAGCCAACTGCGCCGGAAAGTCCCTCCATAAATCGACACTACCTAGTGAATCATGGAGCAGAACAATGGGCGATTTGTGGGATTCGATGTCAGGCGCCCACCTCTTTGCATAGACTTTTCCCCCGGGCCCATCAATCTTGAACTCTTCTACCTTGATACCACTCATGAGTCTCCTTGTATTAACCGAAAGCCCTGGAAACAACCCTGCCCTTTGAATGTTACTTTTCGCCGCCCAACTTCCGGTACGGTGGCGAATTCTGAAAGGGGTTGTTCTCAACCACCTTGAGCGATTCCTTCGCCTTGTCCTTGAGGCCGGAGGATACGAGCTTTTGTGCGTCTTTCTGAGCCAGCCTGGTGTAGATGAGTTGCCAGGCCACCAATCCAGTTCCTTCGAGCCAGACTCAAGGGGCTCCCGGACGCCAGGAGGGTCCGGCGCGCGTGCTTGGTTGACAGGCTTGTTACGTGCCGTATACTGTACGCATTATCGTACATGTACAGGTTATTAAAGATGGAAAGCATAAGCTATACCTCAGCCCGAAGCAACCTTGCCAAGACGATGGAAAAGGTCTGTGACGACCATGCTCCAGTGGCCATTACCCGCAAAGGAGAAGGCGCAGTGGTCCTGATTTCCATGGACGACTACCAAGCCCTGGAAGAAACGGCCTACCTGCTCAGAAGCCCAAAGAATGCGCGCCGGCTGATACAGTCTGTCGTTGATTTGGAGGAAGGGCGCGGCCAGGAGAAGGACCTTTTGGAATGAAGTTGGTTTTCGCTGAACACGCATGGGAAGATTACCTTTATTGGCAACGCACTGATAAAAAGCTCCTAAAAAGAATAAATACTCTCCTCAAAGATATTCAACGAGAACCTTTCGACGGAATTGGCAAGCCCGAACCTTTAAAGCATGCTCTGTCTGGTTATTGGTCTCGTCGTATTAATGATGAACACCGCATTGTTTATAAAATCGATAACGAATCTGTTCTAATTGCTCAGCTTCGGTACCACTACTGACGCCCGGCTCTGCGGGAAAAAGTGGAGTCCGTTTTCTGGCCAGAACATTTTTCTGTCCGCCAGCAGCCGTTTGTTAAGGAAGCGCTGAATAACCCGTAGGAGCGGTCGATCGACCGCGATACGCTGGGAAAATCGCGGTCGATCGGCGGCTCCTACAACAGATATGGCAGTTTTTCAGAGGTTCCTTAACAGTTTATTGCCACTCAATCTTGAGGTCTTTATGCACGTCCTAAATTATTTTTCATAGTGGTAGCGGCAAGAGATAACCGTAAGTTGTTTACCATCCACCGCATAAACTAGCCGGTTGGTATCATCAATGCGTCTGGACCAGAAACCAGCCAAGTTCTCCTTTAAAGGCTCGGGCTTGCCGATACCTTCAAATGGCGATCGCTGAGTATCTTGAATAAGCTTGTTAATACGTTCTAACGTTTTTTTATCCTGGGCCTGCCAGTACAAATAATCTGACCAAGCCTCTCGAGGCCATGAAAGTATCTCAATCATCGGTCAACTCATGCTGTTTTGTTTTCCCGGCCCTGTACTGTTTGATGGACTTTGAAAGATGGGCGGCATTAGCCGGACTCTTTAGCAAATGAACCGTTTCCATGAGGCCATTGAACTGGTCCAGGGACATTACGACAGCATCTTCAGAATCCCTCCGGGTAATGACGGTGTAGTCTGCATCGCTAACCACTTGATCCAGAACGCTTTTTAGATTATTTCGAGCATCCGAGAAACTGATAACTCTCATAGGAATTCACCTTAGTTGTACAATAAACCGGCCAAGTATAACCTGTACAATAAACTGTGCAAGTGGTGCGATTTGGTAATTTAACGCTGCACGCAGCCGAGCGTAGCAACGGGAGCGATTGCTGCGGATTGTTATATGCCTTGCCCAGCAGCCAATATGCGCATATTCTATGCACATTATGCATGCGGAGAAACAACCATGAATTACGCATACAATACCCAAGCCCCCAAAAAACCCACTAATGTCAGTATAAACAGTGACTTACTTGAAAAAGCCAAAGGCCTCAATATCAATCTATCTGCAACTTTGGAGCATGCCTTGGCTGAACGATTAAGGACTGAACAGCGCGCACAATGGCTACGCGAGAACGCCGATGCCATTCAAGCGTACAACCAGTTTGTCGAAACCAACGGTACGTTCAGCGACAGTGTCAGGAAGTTCTGATGAGTCAATTTTGCGCATATAAGAACCCCAACCCTGCTACTCGCACCCAATACCCTTACCTGCTGGATATACAAAGTGATTTATTGAGTGAACTGAGAACAACCATCGTCATTCCGCTTACACCTTCAAAAATTGCCGCACAAATAAGCCTATCGAGGCTCAATCCCACATTCATTCTTGGTGGTGAGAGCTTCACAGCAATGACACAAGACATTGCAGGTGTGGATCGCAAACAGCTCGGTGTTCTGGCCCATGATCTGACCTCACAACGCCCCGACATTATTGCAGCAGTCGATTTTGTACTCTCTGGCATATAACGCCATGCTCACCGGGTGAATTTTTGATGGCGGATTTTGTGCGGCTCTATGCACAAAAGGTGACAGCGAAAATTAGCCGGTGCAGCCGATTGTTAGGGCTGGGATGGCCAATCAATGCTCAGTTTACGATGTTGAGCCACACAATCTCTTAGATAAAGATTGATAAGACTCTGATAAGGAACACCTGCCTCTTCTGCCATATCCTTAAAATAAGAAATGACATCTTCGCTCAAGCGCATAGTTACAGGCTTCTTGAGTTTAGAAGCATAAGGATTCTTCCTGGCACTCATTTTCGAGAGGTCGTATTCGGTTTTCATGTCATTCCACCGTGTAATGCTTGCGTTCGTTGCTAGTGGCTTTGCGAGCGGAGATGATCCGTATAGTTTCTCCACCGTGCCGCTCGCAGTGACACACGAGCAAAAGCCTGGCTTCATTGCTCATACCGAGCATAAGAAAGCGATCCTCAGACTCAGAGCCGCCTTCGTCAAAAAACTGAATGGCAAACTCGTCATAAAACACCGACTGTGCCTCCTCGAAAGAGACGCCGTGCTTTTCCAGGTTTGAAGCCGCTTTGGCTCGATTCGATTCGAACTTAATCATATGTACATCGTATGTACGCCAATACCCGACGTCAAGGGCCCTAACGCTCGGCTCTGCGGCAGGAAAAAGTGGAGGCCGTTCTTTGCCCGGAACTTTTTCCTGTCTGGCAGCCATTTGTTAAAATGCTTACTGCCACTCAATCTTGAGGTCTTTATGTGACTGTGCGCAGTCACGCAGATAGAGATTAATGAGGCTCTGATACGGAAGGTCTTTTTCTTCGGCCAAATTTTTGAAATACGCAACGGTATCTTCATCCAGCCTAATCGTAACCTGCTTCTTGAGCTTCTTGGCGTAAGGATTCTTTACGGAGTCTGAAAAATCGTAATGATCACGCATGCCTATACTCCTCGTAAGTTTTTCGCTCTCGCTTATTAGCCTTTCGCGCAGAGATAATTCGAATGGTCTCACCGTCTCGAACACAGTGGCACACCACCAGCAAACGAGAATGGATGCTCGTTCCAAGCAGTATGAACCGATCCTCGTCAGCAGAGTGGTCAGGATCCGCTATTAGACGACCGAACTCGTCTGTAAACGCGGTTTTGGCCTCGTCAAACGAGACGTCATGCTTCTTTCGATTAGCGGCATCCTTGCGAGGATCCCAGTCAAAGGTGAGATGGCTCATTCATTACATTGTAGTTACAAAGTAGGTATTGTCAAGGTGGCGCGTCAGATACTGTTAACGCCCAAGCTCACTGGCGGGGATGGAGCGCAGCGGAATCCCCGTCCAGAGCAGCGCTCTTGTTCGGCCATCCTTTTCATTCTTTCAAAGCAATACTCGGGCAGCATCTCATGGCCGCCAGCGAAAACCGTGAGTGCCAATAAATCTGTGCCACGTTTGTAGTAAATTTGACGGTTTCCCAGCCTTCCCAAATCACTGTCATGCTCTATGCCGCGTGTCAGTAGTTCAACCATGTCAGCCTGGGTGACCAAGTCCTTGCTGCCCATATGCTGTGCAATTCGGTTATAGAATAGAATTGAGTGCGAGATTGGTACACTGCCTGTATAACCGTCATCAATGCCAGCATATATCTCAAGCCTCCCCTTTGGATTCACGGGCACATCCCAAAAAAGAGGTGACCGCAATTGCGCCTCATTTTCGTTCAACTCCATACCATCGGATGTGCACTTCAGGATATCCTGTGCATACTTGGATTTGCGATTCAATGACTGATGATACCAAGCCGACAAATCACTAATGGGAACCCACGAAAGGAAGGCCTTAACCTCGTGCCGAGTTCTTAAATAAGTGCCCAATGTCGCATACCCGCCACCTGATGCGCCAACGACGAATACATTGGACCTGTCAACATTTCCGTTGTCTATTGCATACTGAATTGCATCGTCAATATCTGCTATTGCCTTTTCACTAAGACAAGCATCCGAGGTCCAATTCGGCCCCCGAAAATCGGGGTGGATATAGTTCCACCCTGCATTCATTGCCATCGGGGCAAGGAGATCATTCTGTGAATAGTTGCCAGACCAAGCATGGAGACTTACGATCAAAGGCTTTGGGTTTCCTGAGTCTGCTTTGAAAAAATAGGCGTACTGCTCAACATCATCAACGCTGCTGCCTATTTTGACGATGGAGAATTCTTTAGGCCAATCTTGATTGTTGGTGTTGTCCCAAATGTTAATGTTGGAAATCAGACGAGATTTTATCTGTGGATAATAGTGCCCCGTAAGACCACCAATAATGAATGATGTCAGTATCAAGAATAGGAAAAAAATCGTTCTGCGTTTCATAGCACCTTCTTTGTTTCGTTGCCGAACGCCACCAGCAGGCGACCATTTGTAGTGGAGCGAAGCGCAACGCAAAATGGGTCGCGCTGCCTGGCCTTGTTATGAAATTATGGCTTGGCATAGGTGATCCAACCCACGACCACAGCCACTATAAGTGCGCAAAGTGTGAGTATTCCTTGATGCTCGTTTGCCCACTCCTTGAGCCGAACCCAGCAGCTAGCTTTGCTCTCATTGCTCTTTAAGCCTTGCTCATACCCCTTCTCGGTGAGAACGAAGGTTAGCTTATTTCCTGTATGCTCTACCCAGCCTCTGTGAGCAAGCTCCTGTACCGCCGAGACGTAAGCACTTGAGTTTACGTTTACAAGCTGGTCATCGTTAGTTTTTGCCCTGTATTCAAAATTTAGCCCAGCAGCCTTACAGCAACCCATCCTATCTGTGAGATAAAATTGCTTTTCAGACAATTTGCTTTTGCTCTCGCCAAAGTCGGCTCTAAATTTGGCCACCAGACATTCTAAATGTCTTCAATTTGTCTTCGGTAATCTGAGGTCTATTATTCATCGGATTTCATCGCGAAGCTTAGCGGCGACCTTGTAATGGGAGGCGAAGCCGCAATGAAAAGGGCGTCCGGCGGCCATCGGCCGCGTACTAAAGCGCCTTGTTAATTTGCAGCTCCACGCCGACTACGACCATGTGACTATTTCCTGCGGCGTGTACGCCACAAACCCCACCCGCCAACAATGAGAAGGAAAAGGTTTGCCAGCAGTGAAGCTCCCCAAAACTGAATACTAGCGGATTGCTGCTCCAACATTTCTGGCGTTGCATCCTGATAAGGAAGGGAGGCTCCAGAAAATTCCAGGAAGCTGAAAACAGCTCCTAAAAGTCCAATCACAACGAAAATGAAGCTCCCTACTCGCATGCCATTCCTGCAATTTAACGCTGCGAGCAGCGGCCGAAGGTCCGCTGCCTTGCCTGGTTAGCCTGCATCACGCAATGATTCGGCGATAACCTCTGGATGCTTAAAGGCGATGCCAATTAGCGCCTTTGCTGCACCAGAGGGGCTACGCCGACCCTGCTCCCATTCCTGCAAGGTCCGAGCAGAAATATGAAGCGCTTGGGCGAACTGAGACTGCGAAAGCCCGGTTTTCATACGTGCAGCGGCAACTTCATTGGGTGCGACCTGAGTAGCACGAGAGGCTTTGCCTGCCTTCATTTCACGAACAGACTGCAAAAGCTTCTCGCCCAGCTCTTCTCCTGTCATGGATTGACGCTTAGTCATTTTCAATAGCCTCCCGAACTGATTTGAGCAGGTGCGCAGGAATATTGCCGCGCACACTTTTTGCGTAGATCAACAACAACCACAGTTCGCCGCTTTGCAGGCGAGTGAAGTAAATTACTCTTACGCCCCCACTTTTCCCGGTGCCTTGCCTCCGCCACCGTACCTTTCGGCAGCCACCGCTGCCAGGAATAACGTCCCCAGCCTCGGGGTGAGCTGCCAACCACGCACAAAAGGCTCCTCGGTCTTCTTCAGACCAAAGATCCTTGGCATCTGCCGTGAACGTAGGGGTTTCTATGATCGTATACATGCCGGAATTATACGTCATTGACGTATGGCGTCAAGCAGAGGGGCTATTGAGGCTAACGTTGCGATAAACGGTCTCTACATAAATCCATATCTCGCTTCATGGCTCATCCCTGCTATAACGCCGCAAGCAGCTGCGGCTTTGTAGTGGATTGTTTTGAGGTAGCGTAGCGTTAAACCGCAAAACAAGGAACGAAAAAGCCGCCAGACTGCCTTGCATTGTTAGCGCCCTACACTTTCATAGCTATAGAGCTCAGATGGAGCGGGCAAGCGAATAGGTGTTTCTGCCCCGTCCACGGACCAGACTTCTACACCAGCAATGTGCCCATTAGCCATAAACAGGAAGCAACCCATTTGGTTCTCATGCTCGGAGCGATATAGATAATCTGCGATCACAGTTATTCCGCCGCGAGGACTAACAGGAGCACCGCTCACCGCGAAGTCGATACTTGCACAACCGCAACGACATTCTGATGCCACCGATAATTCTTTAAGCTCCGAAAGTGGAATATCCACATCGACTGTTGGATTGGCGGCCAACCATTCTATGAGCACTCTTTCATTGGAAGTGAGTTCTCGACTTATATTCGAATTTTCATGCGCCATTGTGAGTGCTCTCCGTAGCGCTAACGCTGCGAGCAGCGGCGCGCATTTTGCGTCCGCTGCCTTGCCTTGTTATGGGCATCTTGGCAGAATGTACCAATATTTGGTACAGGAGACACCCAATGGCCAGAAACACCAGCATTACCCTTGGCCCCCACTTTGACGAGTTCATTGCTGAACAGCTTGAAAATGGCCGCTATGGCTCGGCAAGCGAAGTGGTACGAGCAGGATTGCGCTTGCTTGAAGAGACTGAGAGTAAACTTGAAAGACTCCGGCGGCTCTTGGATGAAGGCGAGCAAAGCGGGATAGCAGAGTATTCGCTTCAAGGTGTTATTGCAGAACTGGATAACGAAGCTCACTAATGCCTCCATTCTTGCTCACCTCTGCCGCCCGAAAAGACGTAATTGATATTGGCCGCTTTACCACTGAGAAGTGGGGAAGACGTCAGCGCGACAAATACCTCAAGCAACTTGACGATGCTTTCAGGCTCCTTGCTCGACAGCCGGAGATTGGCCGCGATGCAGAAGATATAAAACCAGGGTACAAAAAGTTTAGCCAAGGTAGCCACATCATTTTTTACCGAACCGGCACTGAATCCAAGATTGTTGTGATCCGCATACTCCACAACAGCATGGATGTAGAGCAGCACCTCTAAAACCCATAACGCTTAGTTAACGTGCCGACGAAAGCACAAAAAATATCCGCCCGCACAGAATTCATGACGTATCACCGGGCTCGCCCCTTTTGAGGTCACGTTCAACGTCTTGTTGGACATAATCGCTGGCAC
>Ga0209024_1000131_pt1 | contig 144176 bp, 145 predicted proteins | sample AutmiccommunBRH5_FD_187380 | JGI IMG/M metagenome (GOLD analysis project Ga0209024, IMG submission 187380) | Deep subsurface microbial communities from Mt. Terri, Switzerland - Autotrophic microbial communities BRH/5 (SPAdes) (version 2) | ecosystem: Environmental > Aquatic > Deep subsurface >...
CGCGGAAACCATCTTGGCCAGCGGTCACGTGCGACCGCACCGAAAGGCCGGACATATGGAAGCAAGCGATCCGATCAAATTTTCCGTTCAGCCCTTGCAAGAGGGAGCCGTCCACATATGGAACTGGGAGAGCTTCCCAGACTATCTGAAATCCCTGGAAGCGCGCGCATGGGACGCCGACGTCGGCGCCTATATTCCCCATTCCCCCCTGCGGGTCTATGCGATGGGCCAGCGCGGGCTGGATCGCGAGCCGGCGACGGCGGCGGATGTGGCGCGGATGGCGCAACTGGTGGCGGAGGGGATGGCGGCCGGGGCGCTTGGCTTTGCCACATCCCGTTCGCTGGTGCACCGGCGCGGTGACGGGGCGTTCATCCCGTCCTTTCAAGCGGACAGCGACGAACTGGTGGCGATCGCCCGATCGGTCGGGGATGCGGGGCGCGGCGTGCTGCAGATGATCCCCAATCTCGATACCGCCGACTGGGCCAGCGATCTCGACCTCATGAAGCGCATGACCAGCACGTCGGGGCGTCCGCTGACCTATTCGCTCGCCCAATGGTCGACCGATCCGCAGGGCTGGCGGCGCACCATGGATGCGCTGGCCGAACATAATCGCAGCGGCGCGGCGCCAGTGCTGGCGCAGGTTTTCCCCCGGCCGATGGGCGCGATGTGCGGGTTGTCGACGTCGGCCAACGCGTTCAGCCATTGTGCAAGCTATCGTGCGATCGCCGACCGGCCGCTGGCGGAAAAGGTCGCCATCATGCGCGATCCCGCCTTCCGCGCCCGGCTGATCGCGGAGGAGCCCGACGAGACGCCGACGCCGCTGCATCGCTTGCTGCGGACATGGGACAATATCTATCCGCTGGGAGCCGAGCCCGATTATGAGCCGTCACCCGACCAGAGCATCGCCGCGCTGGCCGGACAGCGCGGCGTCAGCCCGGTCGAACTGGTCTATGATCTGATGCTGGAGCAGGATGGCCATGCGCTGATCCTGATGCCCTTTTCCAACTATGCGGAAAGGTCGCTCAACCCTGCCCTGGCCATGATGCGCGATCCCTACAGCATCGTGGGACTGGGCGACGGCGGCGCGCATTATGGCATCATCTGCGATGCCAGCTATCCGACCACGATGCTGGCCTATTGGACCCGCGATCGGGCTGGCGAGCAACTAACGATCCCGGCGGCGGTCAAGGCGCTGAGCGCGGACAATGCCGACTTCCTGGGATTGCGGGACCGGGGGCGGCTGAAGCCGGGATTGAAGGCCGACATCAACCTGATCGATCATGGCGCGCTGCACTTGCATGCCCCCCATGTCGTGCATGATCTGCCCGGCGGCGGGCGCCGTCTGGCGCAGCAGGCCACCGGTTATCGCGCCACGATGGTCAGCGGGGTCATCACCCGGCGGGACGGCGCCGATACCGGCGCGCGTCCCGGAAGGCTCATCCGCGCCGCCTGATCAAGCGCGCGGCCGGATGTTTGTGCCGCCCGTCAGCCCATGGTGGATGAAGGGTGAGGCGAGGAAATCATGCGGAAAGCCGAGCGGCGTGCGACTTACCGCGTCCAGCCGTTCCAGCTGCGCGGGCTCCAGCCTGACGCCAAGCGCGGCGACATTGTCTTCATATTGCCGCATCGTCCGCGCGCCCAGCAGCGGAGAGACGACTGCCGGATTGGCAAGGGTCCAGGCGATCGCCACTTGCGCCGAGGTGACGCCCATCTCGTCGGCGACGGCCTTCACCGCGTCCGCAATGGCCACCACGCGCGCATCGAGGCGGCCTGCCGCTTCGAGCAGGGAGCCACGGCCGCCAGCCTCGCCGGCATGGGCGCTGCCACCCGTCGCATATTTGCCCGACAACATGCCGCTCGCCAGCGGTGACCAGGGCATGACGCCGATACCCAGCGCCTTGGCGGCGGGGATAAGGTCGCGCTCGGCCGTGCGCTCAACCAGATTATATTCGGACTGCAAGGCCACCAGCTGGCTCCAGCCACGCAATTCCGCCAGGGTCTGCAACCGGGCCATCTGCCAGGCGGGAGTGTCCGACAGGCCAAGATAGAGGATTTTGCCCTGCCGCACCAAGTCGTCGAACGCGCGCAAAATCTCGTCCGCAGGCGTCATATCGTCCCAGACATGCAGGAAGAACAGGTCGATCCGATCCGTCTTCAGCCGCTTGAGGCTCGTTTCCACCGTCTGCACCATGTTTCGGCGGCTGTTGCCAGCGGCATTGGGATCGCCGACTGAGCGGGTCAGCGAATATTTGGTGGAAAGAACCAGCCGTTCGCGCTTCGCCTCCGCGAACTTGCCCGTCAATATCTCCGATGCGCCGTCGGCATAATAGCCAGCCGTGTCGATGAAGTTGCCGCCCTGGTCGACATAGCTGTCGAAGATAAGGCGGGATTCCTGCTCGTCGGCGCCCCATTCTTCGCCAAAGGTCATGGTTCCGAGCGTCAGCGGAGAAACGCGCAGGCCCGAGCGGCCGAGCAGGCGATAGCTGTCGAGCGACAGCGCCTGAAGAGTCGTCTGTGTCATGATCTGGTTCAATCTTTCGCTGCTTCCGTGACGACCCAGTGCATCATCTTGTGCACGGGCCATCCCCCATCGTGCGGCAGGCCGCCGAATTTTCCGGTGTTGATGTTGCCGAGGCCGACGATGCGCTGGGCGCCCGCCGAGGCAAGCCCGTCGCGCACCTCGGCGATGCGGGAGGGGGGATAGACGCCGACCGACTGGGTCGCGACGGTGACATGCTGGATCGCGTCCGCAAGCCGATCGACGGTGACGACATTGACGAGCTTGCCGCCCGGATTGAACGACACCGGTTCGCTGGAGCGGATAACCATGCCCCGGCCGTCGGGCCGCCCGAACAGGCGATAGATGGGCTCCAGATTGCCCAGCATGTTCAGTTCCTCGATCAGCATGGCGGGGGGCAGCGGGCCGTCGGGTCCCGCGCCATAGCGGATGTCCTGGCCCATCGCCTCCACCAGCGCTTCGCAATAGCGGTCGACCTGATCGTCCGATCCCTCGATGAACTGGAAGCGAGCGCAACTGCACGCATCCTGGTTGAAGGCGATGATGTCGGCCGCGCTTCTTTCGGCGACGGTCGCGAGGGGGATGCCGTCAAAGGCTTCGCGACCGATCAGCGAGATGGACACCTTCGGATCGAAGGACATGATCTCGAAGCCCGGCGCGGCATATTGCATGGCATGGCGCACCGCCGCCTCGCCGCCCCAGACGGCGAGCTTGTCGAAATATTGCGAGCGCAGGATGTGATTTTCGATGCTGGCATCCCCGCCGCGCCAGTAAGCGGCGGAAAAGGACCGCGTCACCGGATGGTTGGGGCCGACATCGGCCATAGTCCGCAAAAGGGCGGTCGCGGTGAACATGTCGTTGGACGGCATTTTCAGCAGGTGGACGCCCTTGCTGATCGCCCCTCGGACGATCGTGACCGGCGGCACGATCGGGGCGTTGCCGGCCAGAACATGCACCATGCGCGGCGGGAAGGCGCGGATGTCGAAGGCCGTGCCCTGAATGTCGCGTCGCCCCCATCCATCCAGCAGGTCAAGCGATCCCAGCGACTGTTCAGCCTCCGCCTCGACCGCGTCGCGGGCGAAGAACCAGGCGATGTCGCGGTAGCAATTCTCAAGGATGCGCGCTCCCAGGCTGTTACAGCGCAGATTATAGGCGGCGGCCTCCTGAAGATGGATATTCCGGTCGAAATCGAGCGCCTTGCCGACCTCGACGAGAAAATCCACGATCTCCGCAAGCGGCGTGTCGAAGGCGGGACCGGGCTGACTTCGCGGCCAGATCAGCGAGTCCAGATCGATCGACGGGGTCATGACCGTCGAGCCGCTGGCCCGCGACCGGTGCTCCACGGCGGCGTCGAGTTGAACCGCGCCCTTGATCACATGGGGAACGAGCAGCCGATCATTGTCGGCGATGATTTCATGCAGCATGTCTGCCTCCTGTCGTTCAGGCCGCGACCGGCTGCGGTGCGGTGATCGATCCGCGCACATAGGAATCGATCGATCCAGCGCAGCTGAGCTTGTCCTCCCCCTCTTCCAGATCGGCGTAGCGGGCGATGGCATGGACGACCGGCGTCTTCACGCCTTCCAGGCCGGACCCGAATTCCACCTGCACCTTGTCGCCGGAGATGATGCCGCCCCACCGGCCGTCCGCCAATATGTCGAAGAACGCCATGCGGCCTTCGACCCGGCCCGCATCCTTGGTCGTGCCCAGCAGCGTTTCGCCCGGCTTGTCGAGGATGAGGGGAATGATCCAGGGCGGCACCGCATAGGATTCGGTCGGCTGGATCTTGGCGCAGAAGCCGCTCATTTCGACCATCGCATAGGAACTGGTTATGCGGTCCGGCGTGACGCCGAAAAATCCCATAATCTGTTCCTTATAGTCGGCTGGGACCGCTGCCCCCTTGGTGCCGCCGCCAAAGCTCATCAGCGTGTCGGGGTGGAAATCGCCATCCTTAATCCCGCGCGCGCGCAGGGCGTGCACGATCTGCCAGGCGACGCCATACATGACGCCGATATAGAGCGGGCGATCCCGGCGGCTGACAAGCAGGTCCATCCATGCGTCGAACTCGCCTGCCCGCGCCTGCTGGCGGGCTTCGACCTCCGCCTCGTAGGCGGCGACCTCGCCGGGACCGACCCTGCCGGCCGCGAGCAGGCGGCGCAGCTGCGCGGGACGCATGGCGTCGAAGGCGCGCATCGGATAGTCGCTCAGGCGATGAAATTCGCCCGGCGCCGCCCAGCGCGGGAAATGGACGTTGCAGAAGTCGATCATCTTGTGGGTGCCGCGCGGCGGCATCATGGTGAAGACCGAACGGCTATGATCGGGGACATAGGCCGGCGTCGACAGGTCGGCCGCCGCCAGACAAGCGGCGAGCAACAGGTCGCGGTCCTGCGTCGACTGGTTGAGGAAGGAGGATTTGCCCGACGTCCCACTCGACGCGAAGACATGGTGGCCCGCTGCCCTGGCGCGATCCAGCCATTCGTCGATGTCGCGCACGTCCGCAACGTCGATATTGTCGGTGGCATGGCTGCTCAGCGTACCGAGCCATATGTTCATATGCTTCCACTGGCCGTTGTCGACGAACGCTTCGGGATAGCTCTTATAGTTGGTGTGGGCGAACAGGAGCGGGACGAGGTCGGCCAGGCTGTCGATGCTGTCGACGCCAGCTTCCTTCGCCCGCTTGTCGAGCACCCTGATCTGCTGGCGGCGCTCCGCGAAGCGCTCCCGCGCCGCTTCCAGTTGCAGTTCGGCCAGATTGTCCGGGGCATTCCGGAACGGATCCGGTGATCGGGCAAGGGCTATCAGTTCGTCGACGGCGCTCATCAATGAAAACTCCTCTCAGCTTTGCCGCGAAGTATAGGCGACGCCCGATATTTGGCCGCTCGATTCACTGTTATGGGGAGGACATACTATTCTCAGAATGACCTTTCCGCCCGATGGCGTGCCGATCCCTCCATCAAAATCCAATGGCTATCTTTCGGCAGGGCAGAAGGGGACCGCCCCGCGCCATGATGCCCGCGCAACAGAGAAGCAGGGGGGTGACATGCCCGGTCCACTGGACGAAGCATTGGCGTTTTTTCGGGAAAGCGGCGGCTCGCGCGACGACATGCTGTCCGCCATGGAGCGCCGGTTTACGGCGGATACGCGTTGGGAAAATGTCGGCGTGGCGACGACTGTCGGGTTCGATGAGGCGAAGCAGTTCGTCGAGGGCTTTCTGGGCCGGATTCCTTTCGAACGCTGCGAGGTCGTGATCCATCATGCAGCGGCCGCGGGCCATGTCGTCCTGACCGAGCGCAGCGATATTTTCTACGGGCCGGACGGGCAGGAAATGCTCTCGCTGCGGCTGATGGGCGCGCTGGAAATGGACGGCCCCCATATCGTCGCCTGGCGCGACTATTTCGACACAAGCGGCTTTTGAAGGGGAATGGGGATGACCGATCGCAAGGCTGTCTGGGCGCAGATCGTCCCGATGCCGGGCGCCGATCTGTCGGCGCTGGCGCAGAGCTACGAAGCGGCGGGCGTGGAAGGGGTGTGGGCGCCCCAGATGTTCGGCGCGCCCTTCACGACATTGGCCGCCGTCGCCCCGGCCACGCAGCGCATCAAGCTGGGGACCGGCATCGCGCTGGCGTTCGTGCGCAGCCCGCTGGAAACCGCGTGCAGCGCCATCGACCTGGACCTCATCAGCAACGGCCGGGTGGTGCTGGGGCTGGGATCCAGCGCGCAGAGCCAGATCGAGGGATCGTTCGGCAGCGCCTATGGCAAGCCGCTCGCCCATATGCGCGAGATCGTGGGCATGATCCGCGCCATTGTCGCGCGCGGGCATACGGGGGAGCTCACAGAACTGGCGGGCGACTATCACCGCCTCGACCTCTCGCACTTCCGCCTGCTGCATAAGCCGGTGCGCGGCGACATTCCCATCGTCCTGCCGGCGGTGTTCCAGAAGGCCTGCGCGCAGGCGGCGGAAATTGCCGACGGGCTGCTCGGGCACCCGCTGTGGAACGATGCCTGGATCGAGCGGGAAGTGGCCGCCCAGATCAAGGCCGGGCTGGATCGGGTCGGGCGGGCACGCAAGGACTTCTCGCTCAACATTTCGATATTTACGGCGATTTCCGACGACAAGCGCGAGGCGATTGAGGATTGCCGAGGGACCGTGGCCTATTACAGCCAGTCACCCCAATATCTGCGCTATTTCGAGGAAATCGGTTTCGGCCGCGAGGCATCGGCGATCCAGGCCGCCTTCGCGCAGGGCGACATGGCGGGTATGGCGGCGGCATGCTCCGACGAGATGGTGGAAAGCATCGCCGTGGTTGGAACGGTTGATGAGGTGCGCAGCCGGGTCGCGCGGCGCGCCGCCCTGGCCGACGCGATTACGCCGGTGATCCCCCATTATGGCCTGTCGCCCGAAAAAAGCGCGATCTACACGCAGCGCATCGCGGAGACATTCTATGGCTGATCCCGCTGCTGTCGCGGCCATGGCGGGGGACGGGCTATACAACCGCCATTCGGGCCTGCAACAGGCCAATCTGCAATCCGCGCTTCCACTGCTGGAGGCGGCGGCGCGGGCCATTGGGGTCGGTTCTGTCGGTCCCGTCAGCATTGTCGATTATGGCGCGTCGCAAGGACGCAATTCGATGGCGCCGATGGCGACAGCTATCGATCTGGTTCGCGCGCACGACGCGCAGAGACCGGTGCAGGTCGTGCATACGGATCTGCCCTCGAATGATTTCACCTCGCTGTTCGGCCTGCTGGACCGGGATCCGGCGAGCTATCTGAACGGCCGACAGGGTGTCTTTCCATCCGCGATCGGCCGATCCTATTTCGATGCGATATTGCCGCCCGGCAGCGTCGACCTGGGCTGGTCCTCCAACGCGCTGCACTGGATGAGCTGCAATCCGGTCGATGTCGCGGATCATGGCTGGGCGATTTTCAGTCGGTCCGCACAGGCGCGTGCCGCCGTCGAGGCCGTGCTGGCGAAGGATTGGTTGGCCTTCCTGAAGGCGCGCGCTGTCGAATTGCGGCCGGGAGGACGCCTGATCTGTCAGTTCATGGGCAGGGGGCCCGACAGCCACGGCTTCGAATGGATGGCCGGAAATTTCTGGCAATCGATCGTCGACATGGAGGGCGAAGGACTACTCAGCGCCGATGAGACGCTAAGGATGACTGCGCCGTCGGCGGGGCGTTCACTCGATCAGATACGAGCGCCTTTCGATGCCGGCCTGGTGCCCGAACTGGAACTGGAGCATCTCGCCGCGATCCCGTCCCCTGATCCCTATTGGGATGCTTATCAGCGATCTGGCGATGCGGCCGAACTGGGGCGGCTGTGGGCAGCCATGATGGGCGCGGCCAACGGCCCCAACTTCCTGACGCGGGTCGATGCGTCCCGCGACCGGGACGCGTTGTTGGCCAGTCTGGTGCAGCGGGTCGCGACCCGTGTCGAGGCCGATCCTCAGCGCAGCCGTGCCTTTATCCTGATCCTGTCGATCAGGAAGCGTGATCTGCGCTGATGCCAACGTGCAGCAGCCGATCATGAATTAACAAGCGAGAGGAAGCAGAATGACCCGCCTTGCCAACAAGATTTGCATCATCACCGGCAGCGGGAGCGGCATCGGACGCGCCAGCGCGTTGATGTTCGCGCGGGAAGGCGCGACGGTGATCGTCGCGGACATTCGCGCCGAAGCTGCCGAGGCAACCGCGCAGGCCGTCGTCGACGCCGGCGGATCCGCGCGCGCGATGACCGTCGATGTCGGCGAACAGGGCGATCTGGAAAAGATGGTCAGCCAGACGATCGCGGATTTCGGCCGCATCGACGTGCTCTTCAACAACGCCTTGTACGTCAATCAGGACCACGCCATTCGCGACATGGATTTCCTGGCCTTCGATCCCGACATCTTCCTCGCCAATTTGAGGGTGAATGTATTGGGTGCCGTTCTGGCGAGCAAACTCGCGATTCCGCACATGCTGGAGCGCGGCGCGGGGTCGATCATCTCCACTTCATCGGGCAGTTCCATGGGCGGGGATATCACAGCCTATAGCTATGGATCGTCCAAAGCTGCGCTCAACTGGTTCGTGCAGGCGATCGCCGCCACCTACGGCAAACGGGGCATCCGCAGCAATGCGATACTACCCGGTCCGACGCAGACGCCTGCCAAGCTGCAATGGTCCACGCCCGAGATGGATCGGCTGTTTCTGGAGGTGCTCAACACGCCATTTATTGGGGAGCCGGAAGACATTGCCGCCATGGCGCTGTTCCTCGCGTCCGACGAGTCCCGCTACGTCAACGGCATGCTGTATCCGGTGGATGGCGGTCAGAGCTGCACCGTGCCGTTCATCAGCGTCACGCGGGCCTTGTCCCACGGATGAACGGCAAAATGAGCCAGGATGAAATCAGAAAATGGAGAGGATGATGAGCGCGGAACTGGAACGGAAGGTACGGGAATTTTGCGATGCCTGGGGCGATGGCAGCGATGCCAGCAGGCCCGACGTCGAGAAGATCCTGTCAATGATGGCGGAAGATGCCGATTGGCAGCTCTGGGTTCCCGGCGGTCCCGTGGTGAAGGGCAAGACGGCATTGCGCGCCGAGATCGAGCGGCAAATGGCCTTCGCCACGAACAACAAGTGCAATGAGGTGAACATCCTCTCCAACGACCGGATGGTGATGCAGGAGCGGTCCGATACCGCCATCATCATGGGACGGCCCTGTCCGCACCAAATGGTCGCCATCTATGAGTTTGACGACGCCGGGCTGATTTCGCGTTGGCGCGAATATCTCGATATGGCTGACCTCACGCGCAAGATGGGCATTGACGAGGCCGCGGCAGGCGGGACGGAAGTGCCGGCCTGATCGCGTCAGGTGCGAAACAGGGCGATCAGGACCAGGCAGGTCAGGATCGCCCAGCTCTGGAATCCCCAGAGCAGCCAGCGCGGCGCGTGCCGCAACTCCATAAACTCGCGGCCGACGAGCAGAACTTTCGTGAAGGCGATGACGAGGATGACGGAGCGAAGCAGAAAGGCATTGCCCAACGCCATCGTTTCGAATGACAGAAAGGTTGCGGCGATCAGCATCGCCCAGACCCATGTGATGCGGCTACGCCAGATCATGGCCATGAAACAGCTTTCCTAGAGCAGGTAGAGGAGGGCGAAGAGGATGATCCAGAGCAGGTCCACCAGATGCCAGAAGGCGCCGCTCCCCTCGATCAGGGCGACGCCCCCCTGCATCCGCCCGGCCCGGTCGAAGCGCGCCAAGGTGAAGCACAGCACGCCCAGCCCGATCAGCACATGCACTAGATGGATGCCGGTAAACATATAATAATAGATCGAAAAACTGTTGCTGTTGAGCGTGAAGCCCTGCGCGATCTTGGCCGAATATTCGAAGGCCTTGACGATCACGAAGCCGCTGCCGAGCAGGATCGCGCCCAGCAGCAACCGGCGCGCCCTGCCGTCGCCCCGGCGGACGGCCGCGACGGCCTGTGCTACGAACAGGCTGCTGGTCAACAACAGCAGCGTGTTGAGCAGGCCGAGGCGCCGGTCGAGCAGCGCCTGCGCACTTTCGAATAGCGCCAGTTCCTGCTGCCGGGCGAGCGCATAGGTGACGAAGAAGACGGCAAAGACGATGAGGTCGCCGCCGATGAACACCCATACGCCTTCCTCGCCCGGCACATGGCCGCGCGGAGACGAGGCAACCGCTTGCGATGCCGCCATTATTCGCCACCCAGCGCGTCGCGCTTGATCGCGCCGAGCATGGCGACAATCATCAGGTTGAACCAGATGCCGAACACGACGGCGGGCAACCAGAAGGCCAGGGCGCCATTCCAGGCGAAAGGTCCGGTCTTGAACAGGCCGATCGCCAGTCCGGGCAGCAGCAGCACGCCGGTCCACAGGTTCATATAGCCTAGCCAGCGCGGCAGGATGGGTTGCGCGCGGCGATCCCCCAGAATGACAAAGCCGGTCAGCAGCTTCTGCACGAAGGCAGGTACGGCGGGCATAACGAACAGCAGGAAGGCGATATCGCTCAGCGCGCTGACGACGGCGTCCGGCCGGTCGAGCCGATAGGCGGCCGCCGTGAAGATCAACCCGGCGAAGAACAGGGTAACGAAGCCGAAGGCCACGACCATCACGAAGGCCCAGGTCAAGGGCGCAATCGGCCCTTCGATCTTCTTCATGAAGGTGGCGATCGCGGCGAGGAAGGGGAAAAAGAGCACGGAAGAAGAGGCGATCAGGATGGCCCCCGCCAATATGCCGATCTGGTGGCTGCGATAATAAGCTGCCGCCTCTGCGGCCGGCATGGACGGGTCGAGCGGCGGGAACATGTGCGCGACCGGCCATATGCCAACAAACATCATCGTCCCGGCTATTGCGCCCATATAGGTACATAGCTTCATCGTCATGCTCTTGGTCGTCATGCGCTCTCCCCCTCCACTTTCTTGTACGAGCGGAGAGTGTGGAGCGATCGCGCCAGGGCCACCCGCCCATGGATAGGGTTCCTGACGGCGGTTGCGCCTGCACAAGAGCAATAGTCCGCGACGACCGTCGGCGAATTCGGCGGCATAGAAGCATCGGAGAGGGTGATGAGCGATATCGAAGCGAACAAGGCAGTGGCCCGCAGCTACATGCGGGCAGTGGAGGAGGGCGATGTCGAGACGATCGAGGCCCTTCAGCATCCCGATTGCCAGTGGTGGATATTGGGTCATGGCGACATGAGCCGGGCCGACTTCATCGCCAGCGTGAAGGGCGGACTGCTAAGCGCGCAGAAGCGCACGGCCGAGGTGATCGCGATCACCGCTGAGGGGGATCGGGTGGCTGTGGAAGTGCGGGGCGAAATGGTCTTTCCGGACCGGGTCTATCGCAACGACTATCATAATCTGCTGATCATCCGGAACGGGCAGATCGTATCCGGCAAGGAATATATGGACACCCGGGCCGTGGCCGAGGCCTTTTCCGCCGGGGAGGGTGGGCAGTGACGACGGCCGCGCCGCTCAACAATTATGACGATGCCGCGGTCGGCCGAATCACCGCCTTTGTCGAGCAACTGACCGGCGGCAAGGTCGTCGGGCTTGAACGCCTCGTCCGCTGGCGCCCCTCCTGGTTCGTCGACGTCGAAAGGGAAGGGACGGTCCGCCGCCTGCACCTGCGTGGCGATCGGGGCGGCGACGTATCGATCTTCCCTGACCTCAAGCGCGAGGCGGATGTTATCGCCGTGCTGCACGGCCAGGGGCTGCCGGTGCCGGAGATCTACGGCTATCTCGCCGATCCGCCCTGCATTGTGATGGAGGCGATCGAAGGAACGCGCGATTTTTCGGCGCTTGATGCTGCGACGAAAAGCGTTATCGGCCGCGTTTATATGCAGGCCGTCGCCGCGATGCACCGGTTGCCGGTCGAACCCTTCATGGCCGCGGGCGTGCATCGGCCCGAGGGCGCAGAGGCGATCGCGCTGGTCGGCCTGGATGCCTATATGCCGCATTATCGGCGGACGAAGAGTCGACCCGAGCCGTTGCTGGAATTCGTCATCGGCTGGCTGCGCCGCAATGTACCGCGGCACCGCGATCGCGCCAGCTTCATCCAGTTCGATTCGGGCCAATATCTGGTCGATCAGGGGGCGATGACCAAGCTCTACGATTTCGAATTTTCGATGATCGGCGATCCGCTGGTCGACATCGCCACCATGGGGATGCGCAACAGCTATGAGCCGCTGGGTGCGCCGCTGCCGGAACTGGTCCGCTATTATGAGGAAGCGACGGGCGAGCCGGTCAATCATGACGCGGTGGTTTTCCACGTTCTGCAATTCTCGCTGCTCGGCACGATGCAGTTCACCGGGACGGTCGGCAAGCCATGCCCCGGCGATCCGCATTCGGTCTATCTCATGTTCGATCTCGCGCTGCGCCGCTCCATCTTGCTGGCGCTGTCGCACCTGACCGGCGATGCGCTGCCCGAACTGCGGCCGCTGGAACAGCGCACGGGCGACAATGCGCCGCTTCTGGCCAAACTGGTCGATACGCTCGGGACGTTGCCGGTGACGGGGGAGGCGGCGGAAACGCACAAGGCGCAGGTCGCCGAACTGATCGAATGGGTACAGCGCGCCGACGATCATGGGGCGGACATGGTCGCGCGCAACATCGCCGATGTGTCCGCGCTTCTCGGCCGCGGCTTCGAGCGCTGGATCGACGCCGCCGAGGCGCTGGAAGCATATATCCTCAAAGCCGGGCCGGAGGAGGACGCCGCGCTCATCGCTGTGCTCGCGACCATCGAGGGACGGCGGCTGCAACTGTTCGGACCGACCGCGCTGGGCGAGGCCGCCCGCCATGTCGTCCTGCCGGCGACGCGCTTCGACTGAAGGGCGGTCACCCTCTGCCATGGGACAGGTCAGGCCCTGTCCCTAGTGGCGATGTCAATATTAAGGACAGGAGCAGGATATGAGCGAAAAGATAGTACTGGTGACAGGCGCGACGCGCGGGCTGGGGCGCGGCATGGCGCGGGGCCTGGCTTCGCGCGGTCATGTGGTGGCGATCACCGGACGCGACGAGGCGCAGCTTGACGCGGTCGTGGGAGAAATCGAACAGTCGGGCGGCAAGGGCATCCCGCTGTTATGCGAGCACCGGGATGATGATGCGGTCGAAAGAGCGTTCGCGCAACTGGCCGAGCGGACGGATGGCAGGCTGGACCTGCTCGTCAACAATGCCGCCGCCGTTTACGGCCTCGACCTGGTCGCGCCGGGCGGCTTCTGGGAAAAGCCGCTCAGGTTGGCGGACATGATCACCATCGGCCTGCGTTCCAGCTATGTCGCGGCGTATCATGCGGCGCCGTTGATGGTGGCGGCGGGCAGGGGGCTGATCGCCAGCATTTCCTTCTATGGCGCGGTATCCTATTTTCACGGGCCGGCCTATGGCGCGGCCAAGGCGGGAACGGACAAGATGACCGCCGACATGGCGGTCGATCTCGCGCCGCACGGCGTGTCCGTCGTGTCCTTCTGGCCGGGCTTCATCCTCACCGACGCGGTGAAAGCCATGCCGCCTGAAATGATCCCCGAAGACCTGCGCGCCGCCATGCCCCATTGGGAAACGCCGGAATTTTCGGGCCTGGTCCTGGATCGCCTGGCGCAGGACCCGGACCTTGCCGCCCTTTCGGGCCAGGCGCTGATCGGCGCGGAACTGGCGGAGCGGTACGGCATCAGGGACACGGACGGAAAGCAGCCCCTGTCCTATCGGGCGACGATGGGCGCGCCGACGTCTTTCGTGCCGCCCGTCCGGCAGGGCTGAGAGAACAAAAATCAGGAGAGGAAAGGCAAAAGCGATGATCGATGCCGTGCTGGTCGTGCTGACCAAAGCCGTTCCGGGCCGGGAGGCCGATATGGAGGATCAGTACAGCAACATCCATATTCGCGATGCGCTGCGCTTCCGGGGATCGGTCACGGCACGGCGTTTCCGACTTGCCGGAGAGCAACCCTGTCCGCCCGACGGCTTCGACTGGCAATATCTCGCCCTCTACGACGTATTCGATCCGGTGCGCTTCAGTCGCGAGCATCTGGACAATGCGCTGACGTCGCGGATGCAGGTATCGGGCGCCATTGATGACAGCCTGCTCTATGACTTTCATTATTATCCGCTGCTCTTTCAGGACAATGATCCGGACGTCGGGCATTCCGGCGGCGTCATCCTGGAGGAACTGAACCCGCGGACGACGACGATTTCAGACGATTTTATGCGGAAAACTATTTTCGTGAAGCGGCCGCTCGACCCGGCGTCAAATCGGCTGCTTTCCTGACCTTTCGCACCTTTGGCCAGATGATCCCGATGACGCCCGACCATCGCTATGTCGCGATCTACAGAATCAACGATCCGGCGGCGGCCCTGGAAGCGTGGCGAGGCGCCGACACCCTGCTGGCGACCAGCGGCCTGTCCCAGCCTGATGGGATACGCATCACTCAATGGGATCCTGCGACACCCCGCCTTACCAAGGACGATGTTCAGCATCCGACCGCCGTCGGCCTGGCGGAGGAGGAGCGCGCCCGCGCGCATATGGGAGATCGGGTACGCACGGGCGGCGCGGAAAAGCTGGCGATGCGCTGATCTGTCAGGCGATCGGGGGATGATCGACAATGGCGCGCATCCGGCAATAGGCCGGACGCGCCGTCATCCGCCCGACATAGGCGGCGATGCTCTTATGTCCTTCCACGTCGACGGACATGAACAATCGCGTGGTGGTGAAGGGAAAGGTCATCATGATGTCGGCCGCCGTGAACCGGTCGCCCGCCATATAGGGGGCATGCGTTAGCCGGTCGTCGACAAGTTTCAGAAGGCGCAATGAATGAGCCCGACCTGCGACGCGGGAGGGATGATCCTGCGCGATGCCTGCCCGTTCGGCCATGATCTCCGTCACCAGCGCAGGCATCAGGGAGGATTCGGCGAAATGGAACCAGAAAAGATAGTCAGCATAGTCCGGAGCGCCGGGATTGGCGCGGAGCGCACCGTTCCCCTGTGTCGTGGCGAGATAGTCCATGACCGCCCCGCTTTCGGCGATGCGTTGTCCGTCGGCCTCGATCACTGGCGAAGAACCCAGCGGATGCAAAGCCTTGTAGGCCGGCTCCGCCGCGAGTGTTTCCAGACGCGCATAGAAGTGAATATCATAGGGACACTCTACTTCCTCCATCAGCCAGACCGCACGTTCAGAGCGGGACCGGTCGAGTTGAAAGATGGTGACGCTCATGAAGGGCTCTCCGCTTGAGGAGCGCCATAGATGCGCGGTTTATCAATTCCGCCAAACCTATCTTTGTCTAGGTATCGCCGGGCACCTGCCGTGGCAGCGTCCCGCTGCGGCGGAAGCCCGATGGTGCCGCGCCCATGACAGACAGGAGAGAAGATGCCCATGACGGATTTATCGGGACGGGTCGCTATCGTCACCGGATCGGGGGCCAATATCGGGGAGGCCTGCGCACGGGCCTTGGCAAAGGCTGGCGCGACGGTGATCCTGGCGGATATTGCGGCTGAACGGGCAGAAGCCGTCGCCCGGTCTATTCAAGCGTCGGGCGGGCAGGCGCAGGGGATGGCGCTCGACCTCGCGCAGGAGGACAGCATCACGGCGCTGGTAGCAGATGTGATGCGGCAGCATCAGGGCATCGACATCCTCCACAACAATGCCGCCGACACGCGGCTGGAGCAGATGGCGGCCGATGGTTCGCTTCTCGATCTCGACGCCGCGACCTGGGATCGCGCCTTTCATGTCAATGCGCGGGGCACGATGCTGATGATCAAGGCGGTCGCGCCACACATGATTGCGGGCGGCGGCGGCTCAATCATCAACACCTCGACCGGGGTGGCGCTGACCGGCGACATCAACAATCCGTCCTATTCCGCGTCCAAGGCAGCCGTGAACGCGCTGACCCGCAATGCGGCGGTGCAGTTCGGCCGATTTAACGTCCGGGTCAACGCGGTCGCGCCGGGCCTCGTGCTCTCCCCGCTGGCCCGGGAGATGATGACCCCTGAGCAGATCGCCATGATCCAGCGGCATGTCCTGCTCCCGCGCGAGAGCGTGCCGGAGGATATTGCCGGTGCGGTGCTGTTCCTGGCGTCGGATAGCGCGGCCTTCATCACCGGGCAGGTGATCGGCGTGGATGGCGGGATCGTTCATCATACGCCCTATGTCGCCGATATGCTGGAAGGCATGAGCCGGGCGCACTGAGCAGATAGAGGGCAGGATGGGCATCTTCACGCATGTCTGCCTTGGCAGCAACGATCTGGAGCGGTCCGCCCATTTCTACGATGCGGTGCTTGCGCCGCTGGGGATCGTCAATCTCGGTCCGTTTCTGGATCAGGGCGTCGGCTATGGGCGACGGCTGCCCGAATTGCTGATCCTGCGCCCGCTGCACGGTCGGGCGACATGCAGCAATGGTGCGACCTTGGGATTGAAGGCGCCGGATCGCCGCGCGGTCGATGACTTTCATCGCGCGGGTCTGGCTTCGGGCGGCAAGGATGCCGGGCAGCCGGGGCCCCGCGGCGCCGTGCCCCACGCCTATGGCGCCTATCTGCTGGACCCCGACGGCAACAAGATCTGCGCCTATTGTTTCGATCCGTCCTAGGCGGTTAGGTATCGCTGGTTGGCGCTCAGCGTTTGTCACGTGGATATAAGGAAGCGAAATGGTGGGATCCTTGGTTGGTCGCGTAGCGATCGTGACGGGCGCGGCGCAGGGCATCGGCCTGGAGGTGGCGACCGTGCTGGCCGAGAGGGGGGCGACCGTGATCCTTTCCGACATATTGGCGGATCGGGTGGAAGCGGCGGCGCATTCGTTACGCGGCAAGAATCTCCGTGCCGAAGCGGAGACGTTCGACCTGACCGGCGAGGACAGCATTTCCGCTGCGGTTGCGCGGATCGCCGGCCGGCACGGGCGGATCGACATCCTCCACAATAATGCCGCCTATCAGACGACCGAGCAGCGCGGGCTCGATCGTGATGTTGTCCATCTCGACACCGGCGCCTGGGACAGGGCCTTTGCCGTCAATGCGCGAGGGCCGATGCTGCTGTGCAAACATGCGCTGCCCATTATGATCGCCGGGGGCGGCGGGTCGCTCATCCATTCCGCGTCCGGTTTCGGCCTGTTGGGGGAAATGACGCTGACGGCCTATGGCGCGTCCAAGGCGGCGCTCATCAACCTCAGCCGCTTCCTCGCGACCCAATATGGCAAGCAGGGCATCCGCTCCAATGTCATCGCCATCGGCTTCGTCCTCAGCGAGACGGCAGTCGAAACGACGCCGCAAGCGGTCAAGGATGTGCTGCTCGACCATCATCTCAACCCCGAGTTGGGCAGCCCGCGCGACATCGCCCATGTCGTCGCCTTCCTGGCGTCGGACGAGTCCCGCTTCATCAACGGCGCGCTGATCCCGGTGGACGGCGGCTTTACCGCCCACCAGCCTACGATGGTCGATTTCCAGCGGCTGTTCGCCGCATCGGGGAGCAATCAGTTGTAGTCGGTCAGCGCGCCGTCAAAGCAGCGCGTCGACAAGCTTTGCGGTTTCGAGATCCTCATAGGCGGTGGTCAGCCGCAGATGATTCATGACGTTGATCTCCCAGCCATAGTTGACAACGGGGGTCGTCAGCCAGCCGATATAGACGCCCCATATCAGGGTTCGCCGATATTCGGCCCAGGCATCGTCGAAGGCAGAAGGGCGTGCGACGCCTTCCTGCCCCAAGCGATCCAGATAATAGCCCAGAAGATCGCGCTCATGCGCCCGCCGGTCCGCAATGGAAAGGCCCGTGGTCACGATATAGTTGACGTCGTGCATCGCGTAGCCGCGCACCATGAGCTGCCAGTCGAGCAGGCCTGCCGTTCCGTCGGGCAGGCGGTAGCTGTTGCCGAGATGCGTGTCGCCATGCAGCAGCGTCTGGGGCAGGGTCGATTGATGTCGCTGAACCGCTTGCACACCCGCAAGCAGTTTGTCGGGCGTGGTGCGGAGCCGCTGCACCATTTCCCGTTTGAAATTTTCGGTCTCGACCTCATGCGCGATATAGGCGGGCGCGAGTTCGTTCATCATCGTTGCGACCGCGCCTTGGACATGGGTTTCGACCCAGGCCAGATCCGCGCCGAAGCGGGGTGATTCCCAGAAGCGCGCGTGCAGCCGGGCCAGCTGATCCAGCAAGGCCCGCACATCGTCCGGCCCGGTCCGCATGGTCGTGTTGGGGAAGGTCGCGCCCCGCACGCCCAGATCTTCGAGCAACAGCCCGAAATGCGTGGTGGAGGCACTGAAGTCGCCACCGAAACAGCGCGGCGCCTCGATCGCGAGTTCCGGCCGAATGCCCCGGTAGAAGCCCACTTCATTGGCGTAGAAGGGGGCCATGATCTCATCGACCGCCCGGGTCAGCTTGAGCACCAGGCGGTTGGGCAGGTCAGGGGCCGTGTCATCGCTATAGTCGACCTCAATCGCCACGCGCCCCGCCGTCGACACCATCTGCTCGCCATAGGTTTTGGCGTCGATGATGCGCATGTCGGTGACGGTTGCGCCCGTGCCCGCCGTGGCCAGTAGCTGATTGATATAATCGACGGTGATTCCGTCCGTGGATGTAGGATGTTTCAAGGCCATAAGCATACTCATCGGAACCGAAGGCTATCAGCTTGCCGGGACTATGACAGTGATGACCCTATCCAATTGCAGGTTCCTTGAACTGTGATGTGGCCAGTCTGATTGAAAAGGAGCCTGCGGGCTTTGATTCAGGAGAGAGCTATGCGTGAAGCTGCGTTGGAATTGCTCAACCGGACAATGGACGAGCAGTTGAAGCGATCCGAGCATCCCAGCGATTTTCCGGCCCTTCCTCCGATTCCAGCCGGGCGCTACACCGACCCGCATTTCGAAGCGCTGGAAAAGGACAGGCTTTGGAATCGCACCTGGCTGCTGGCCGGCATTGCATCCGACCTTCCCGCGCCCGGTTCCTACCGCCTGTTCCAGCACCTGGACCGGTCGGTCATTCTCACCCACGGCAAGGACGGTCAAATCCGCGCCTTTCACAATGCCTGCCGGCACCGCGGTTCCCCGCTTCTGCTTGAGTCACAGGGGCGCGCCATGCGCTTCATCTGCCCCTATCACGCCTGGGGCTACGACCTTGAAGGCACCCTCAAATCGGTTCCCAGCCAGCATGATTTCGCTTGTCTCGACAAGGCGGAAAACGGTCTGATCGAAGTGAAGTGCGATACCTATCGCGGCTTCATCTTCATCAATTTCGAGGACGACGCTGAGCCGTTGCAGAATTTCCTAGGGGAATTCGTGGCGCTGACGGAAGGATATCCGCTGGAGCGCATGGTGGTGAAGGATCATTTCTTCGTCGAAATGGCGTGCAACTGGAAAATCGCCTATCATAATTTCCTTGAGATCTATCATGTCAACACGGTCCATCCCACGACGCTGGCGCCGCATCTGGATTCGCGCAGTTTCGTGATCGCGCTTTATGAAGGCGGTCATATGCGGTTCGGAACGCGGAAGAAGGGCGGGGAGTCGCTGTTCAAGACCCCACCGGTCAAACCGGACGACATCGCGCCGGTATTTCTGGAAAATACGGTTGCGCTGCCGACCTTTCCCAACACATTTTTCTCGCTCGATCCGGTGGGGTTCAACCTGCAATGCTTTTGGCCGATGGGATCCGATCGGTCTGTCATGGAAGTGCGCCAGATGGGATGGGCGACAGACAGCGAGGAGGACAAGCTCTACTGGCAGGGGATGCGCACGGCGACCGAGCATATCCTGTCCGAGGATTTGTGCCTGTTCGAAAATATCCAGCAATCGCTGCGCAACGGGACGATCCCTTCGATCTGGGCCGGCTATCAGGAGCGCGCGCTTTACTGGTTTGAGGAGGAAATCGATCGGCGCATTGGGCCGGACCATGTGCCGGCCGACTTGCGCGTTCAGCCGCGCATCGCGTCCTTCATGGCGCCGCGCAGCGCCTGACAGCGCCTAAACGCCGCCGTTAAATCGATGCCCGTGCCGCGGTTCGAGCGCGGCACGGGCATGATCGTCATTCGCCCAACAATTTCCAGCTGCCCAGATCTTCGCCGGCAGCGAAGAACCGCTCGTTCATCGGCAGGCCGTTCTGGCCCCAATAGTCCATGTTCGCCACCCAGGCCTGGATGCCGTACATCACCCAGCGCGGGACCTGTTCCTTCCAGATGGTGTCTAGGTCGATGACATTGGTCGCGCCCTCTTGGATCAGGCAGTCGCGGTAATGGGCGATCAGGTCGCGATGATTTTGGCGACGCTCCTCGATCGTCAGCGATCCGACGGTGAAATAGGTAAGGTCGCGCCATGGCCGCCCGCGCCGGCCCAGTTGCCAGTCAACCCACATGCGCTCGCCATTGGGCAGGATGTAAGTGTTGCCCTGATGGCAGTCGCCCAGGATGATGCAATAGGGCGCGTCGAAGGCGCGCTCGAAGGCGACCAGCCGGTCATAGGCGCGCTCAACCCTGCGCGCGTCGTCCAGATAATGTCGGGGTGCGATGGCGCGGAAATTGGGGTCTTTCAAATTTTCTTCGATCCACTGCCACATGATGCGGACCTGATCATAATCGACCGGCACCGCCATGGATGTCGGCAGCCAGGGCGCCGCTTCGGGCGTGATCAACGGGCTTTCCCACAGGCCCGCATGCAGCTTTGCCAAATCCGCCAGCGCGGTCGCGACCCCGTCGACACCGGCATGCTGGGTCGAGTGGCCGAACGTGCCGCCCCGGTCGATAAGGTCTTCCAGCACGATAACGCCTCGCGCCGAGCCGTCATCGTCCCAGTCGGCATAATAGCATGTGGCCGTATTGGCTGTGAGCTTGTCCGTCAGGAAATGATAGAAGCGCGCTTCGAGCGCATGGATGTCGACATCATCGAACATGCCCGACCAGTTCGATTTGATGCACAGATTGCGCGGCAAGCCGGCGGCCCGCCCGGCATCATTCCAGTCCACCGCGACGCGCAATTTTGTGGTGTGGCTGTCGAACAGCTGCACGACCTCCATCGATTGCGCGACGACGCCCGGATATTTGTTGGCCACCAACGATCCCAGCCATGCGGCGTCGGGCGTGAAGCGACCGTGGGGCAGGGACGCGGTGCGGGCGGGATAGGGGCGGGGGACAAGATGCCGATCGATGACGGCAGGGGGGGCGATGGCAGGCTCGCTCATGCATTATCCTCTCTCTTTTGGACCGCGCCGCCGCTTTGCATCGGTGCAGTCATCCGGCACGATCCCGATGCGGAGGCGATTTTGATCGACGGAGGACGAATCGAGCCTGCCGTGCGGTAGGGGGATTGCGGCAGGCGCTACCCTTGCATCGCGCCGAAGCAGGCCCGCAATTCTGCGACGAACAGCGCCGGCTGCTCGAAGGCCGCGAAATGGCCGCCGGCATCCAGCTCGTTCCAATGCATGAGGCGCGGGTAGCTGCGTTCGGCCCAGCGCCGTGATGGACGGAAAATCTCCTGCGCGAAGATGCTGACGCCGACCGGCAGGTCCAATTGACGCGCCTGAAACGCATTGGCGCTTTCCCAATAGAGCCGCGCGGACGACGCGCCGCTGTTGGTGAGCCAGTAGAGGCTGATCACGTCCAGCATTTCGTCCCGTGTCAGAGCATTCTCCGGCACGCCCCGATTGTCTGTCCATGCCTGGAACTTCTCATAAATCCAGGCGGCTTGCGCCACGGGCGAGTCCGCCAGCCCATAGCCGATCGTCTGCGGTCGGGTGCCCTGCAGCTTGGCGTAGCCGGAATCATGTTCCTGATAATATTGCATCCGCTCGACCGTTTTGGCCTCGGCCGGGGTCAGGTCGGCAAAGTCGCTTTCCTCCGGGAATACCAGCGGCATGTTGAGATGGACACCGATACATTCGGGCGGCGCGGCCATGGCGATGGCGGTTGTGATCGCCGCGCCCCAGTCGCCGCCCTGCGCGGCGAAGCGGTCATAACCGAGGCGGCGCATGAGCTGGATCCAGCTTTGCGCGATCCTCTCGACGCCCCAGCCTGCGGCCGTTGGCTTGTCCGAAAAGCCGTAGCCTGGCAGCGAGGGGATGACGACATGGAAGGCTGGCGCGTCCGGCGCGCCATGGGCGGCGGGATTGGTTAGCGGGCCGAGCACCTTCAGAAACTCCAGCACCAATCCCGGCCAGCCATGGGTCAGGATCAACGGCAGCGCGTCCGGCCGGGGACTGCGTACATGGATGAAATGGATCGAAAGATCATCGATCGCGGTGGTGAACTGGGGCAGGGCATTGAGCGCCCCTTCGCACCGCCGCCAGTCATAGCCGTCCGCCCAATAGGCGCACAGATCGCGCAGCGCCGCCAGCGGGACGCCCTGACCCCAGTCGCTGACCGTCTCCGCCTCGGGCCAGCGCGTACGGCGCAACCTGAGGCGCAGATCGTCCAGTGCCGCCTGCGGAACATCGGCGCGGAAAGCCGTGACGGCGTCGCTCATCCGGTCATCCCTGCGTCAAAATTGCACGCCGAGCGCGGCGACGGTGCCCAGATCCTCGCCCGCCACGAAGATGCGCTCGACGATGTGCATGCCCTTCTGCCCCCATTCGTCCATGTTCGCGATCCACGCCTGCATCGCATAGGGCGGCCAGCGGCGATAATATTCCCAGAGCGTGTCGTCATCCGGCACGCCCAACGCCCCCGTTTCGACCAGGCAGTTCCGGTAGTGGCGCAGCAATTCGCGGTCATGGGCGCGCCGCTCCTCGATCGTGAGCGCTCCCAGAATGAAATAGGTGAAGTCGCGGATCGGCCGTCCCTTGCGGACCAGCTGCCAGTCGAGCCACACGCGCTCGCCATCGGGGCGGACATAGCTGTTGCCCTGATGGCTGTCGCCATGGACCAGGCACCATGGGCCCTGTTCCTTGGTCTGCGCGAAATCGATCAGTGCGTTGTAGACGCCATGCAGGCGCGAGAGATCGCCCTTGATCCAGCCCGGCAGGAAAGCCTGATAGTCCGGCTTGGCATGGTTTTGCTCGGCAAAGCCGTACATCATGGTCAGCTGCTGCGTGTCCACAGGTGTCGCCATGGAGACAGGCAGCCAATCGGCCGCGTGAAGGACCGGACTGTCCCAGAAGGCGCCATGAATGCGCGCTAAGCTGGCGACGCCGCGCGCGGCTTCCTCCACGCCCATATGGTCGGTGCTGATGCCGAAATGACCGCCCTCAATGGACAGATCCTCCATCACGACCAGTCCCTGGCCGCTGTCGGGGCGCGGATCCCATGCCTCGAAGTAGGAGCGCGGGGCGGGGAAGGCGACGTGGCGGCGGAAATCCTCATAGAAACGTGCTTCGAGGCGGCAGATGCCCTGGCTGTCGAACTGCGCCCAATTAGCCTTGAGGCAGACATTTCCGGGGATGCCGGCCGCCTTGCCGACGTCGTTGAGGGTCAGTTTCACCTGATATTTGGTGGTGTGGCTGTTGCGGAGGAATACCTCCTCCATCCCCTCGACCACGATGCCGGGATAGCGCGGTTGCATGATCTGGGTCAGCCATTGCGCCGTCACATCGTCGAGATGGGCGGGGATGCCGACAGGATTAGGTTTGCTCGACATCGCTTATTTGATCTTCTTGAGTTCGCGCAGCGCGCGGTTGGCCGCGATCCGCCCGGCAATGCCGGATACGCCCCCGCCCGGATGCGCGCCGGCGCCGCCGATCAGGAAGCCAGGGAAGGGCGGCTTGGGACCGCCGAAACCAGTGGCCGGGCGATGGACGCCCGAACGCAGCGCGCCGAAATCGATATGGGTCACGCAGCCATTGGTGACGTTGAGCCGCTTCTCCCGCTCCCGCGCGGTCTCGACGAAGCGGCCCACTTCCGTGTCCAGGCCGTCGTAAAATTCACCCAGATGACTGATGACAGATGTCATGGTCCGATCTTTGAGCGCGGGCGACCAGCCCTCCCGCGCGTCCACGGCGACGCCCGGCAGATAGACATAGGCGAGCGACCCGCCGGGAGGCGCCTGCGTCGGATCGGAATTGGACAATGGGCTCAGCGACATGGCGTGCCGGTGAGGGATGTCGCCGCGCCGCGCCGTGGCGAAGGACTCGCGCACTTCTTCCGGCGTGCCGATCAGGCCGACCGCCTTGTTGAGATCGGCGTCGTCATGCCGCAAATCCTGATGCTTCTTCAGGCGGAGCGGCCCGGACATGGCGATATTGGCAAGGAAGGGCGCCGCGTTCGAGCGGTTCGCGGGGGCATGTTCGATCCGCTGGGTCAGCGCCCGCGGAACGCCGCCGGGCGTCGTGAGCCGCATGGCGGTCCGGGGATCGCAGGCGGCGATGACCATCTTCGCGCGGATGACCCGGCCGTCCTCCAGCCGCACACCCTTCGCCGCGCCGTCATCGACGATGATCTCCGCGACGGGCGCATTGAGCTCGATCGTTGCGCCCGACGCCTCGATGCTGCGCGCGAGCGCGTCGGAGAAGGATTGCAGGCTGCCGATCGGCTTGCCGGTGCCATATTTGTGGGTGACGGCGAAGATCATGTAGGCGGCGGCATTGCCGTCGTCATCGACCGGACCCGCCCCCGCCGCGATGCCCAGCAGCAGGGCGATCGTCGCCGGATGCTCGAACCGTTCGCAGGCGATCTGGTCCGCCGTCGCCTTCGACATGGCGACCAGCTCGTCCTTCAGGCGGACATTGCGGACCGCGCTGCCGATCATCTTCGACAGGTTCTTCACGTCCGGCCGCCCCGGCTCCGCCATCATTAGCGGAAAACCGATGTCCATCATGACGTTCAGCGTCTTCATGAACTCCAGATAGGCCTTGCCATCATTGCGGTTGATGCGGGCAATATCCTCCGCCGTGCGGTGATAGTCGTAGAAGAGCGCGATCGAGCTGCCGTCGGGATGAAGATAGGCGTAGGTCGGATCGGGATCGACCGTGCGCAGCCCATATTTGGGCAGGTCGAAATCCTCGATGATGCCCGATTTACGGGCGAACAGCAGCTCGACGGCGCAGGGCGTCACCAGATGGTCGGGGGCTTCGGGGATCATATAGCCCGAACTGGTCATGCCGCCGACCTTGGCCAGACGCTCGACCACGACGACCTTCTTGCCGGCCTTGGCCAGATATCCAGCGGCGGCCATGCCATTATGTCCTGCGCCGATGACGACGACGTCGACCTGATCCGTCATTATCTCTTCCCCTTTTTTTTGCCCGGTCAGCCGTTCGCTGCGGCGGTATAGGCCTTGCCCCATTCGGCCAGCGCGACGAGGCGGGTCTTGCGATCGGCCTGGATCTGTGGGATTTTCTCCTCGTCCGGGCCATCGGGAACGATCACCAACGGTTCCTTGCCCAGGCTGGCTAGGGCGAGCGCGCAGACATCGGCCGGATCATAGGCAATGGAATAATCCATCCCGAGCCCCTCGGTCGCGCGGCGCAGGGTCGGCGTATCCATGATCGGGGCGGCGACGCCGACGATATCGACATTCTGCCCTTCCAGTTCGGCCCAGAGCGATTCGACGAAATTGAGCTCGAACGCCTTGGTCGCGGAATACATGACCAGCCAGGGCTGCCCGCCAAGGCCGGCGCCGGACGACATGACGACGACGCCACCCTTGCCGCGCTTCAGGAAGCGATTGCCAAAGCCATGCACCGCTTCCAGCACATTGGCCGCGTTCATGGTGAGCAGCCGAAGCGAACGATCGACGGGTTCGCCGAAGAAACTGTTGCCTGCGCCGTCCGCGCCGGCATTGGAAATGTAGAGGCCGATGTCCAGATCGGCGGTCGCCTCTACCAGTCGGCTTCCGGCGCCCTGTTCGGTGAGGTTGGCGGTGATGGCACGATATTCGACGCCATGCTCGGTTGCCAGCCGCTGACCCAGCGCATCGAGCGCTTCCTGCCGACGCGAGACCAGCACCAGATGGATGCCCATGGCGGCCAGCTGTTCCGCATAGCAGGCGCCGGTGCCTTCGGACGCGCCCGCGATGATGGCCCAGGGACCATATTTGTCGGCGAAAGCAGCGCGGTCAAAGGGCGGAAGGTCGATTTTGCGCATCGGGTGCAAGTCCTCTCTTGGTGCCGGCCTTACCGGCGCGGTTTGCGATTGCGCAGACCCTAGAAGAGGAGCGTCTGCCAACAGCCTATCGGGAGGCAGGGCGCGTCGAAACGAAAAGGCAACGGTCCGCAGGATGGCGGGACGGCCAAGACCAGTCGGACCGCGCTTGCGGTATAATGACAATAACGTCATTATACAGGGGAACGGGAGAGGAGCGATGATTCTGATGCGATCTGAAACGGTGGAAGAACGTCCGGCGTACGTGCGGCCCGTGGCCTTCGTGGCGGACCCTGTAGTCGTCGCCGCGTCGCTGCGGCCCTTGCTGGAGAACCATGCCGCCGCCTGCGAGCGCGAGCGGCGGATCGTTCCGGCGGTGATGGAGGCGTTGCGCGCATCCGGCCTGTTCCATATCACGGCGCCTGAACGCGCCGGTGGGCCAGGCCACAGGCTGACCACCCATATCGAGACAGTTGCCGAACTGGCCAAAGGCTGCGTCGGCACTGCCTGGTCCTATGGGCTGCTGTCAGGAATTACCGGAACGGCGTTCGCGCTGCCGCCGGCCATGACGGAGCGGCTGTTCCAGACCGGCGAGGAACTGTTTTGCAGTGCCTCCGCGCCTTCGGGCAAAGCGGTTGCGGTGCCGGGTGGCTATCGCGTGTCGGGGCGCTGGGGTTATGGATCGGGGTGCCTGCACGCCGATTGGGCGCTGAACGGCGTCATGATCGAAACGGATGCGGGTGTTGAACCGGCTCTGGCATTTCTGGATCTGCGCGACCCTGCCTGTTCGATCGAGGACAATTGGCATGTCGCGGGCATGGCCGGTTCCGGCAGCAACATGATCGTCGCGCGGGATCTGTTCGTGCCGGACAACCTGATCCTCTGGTCGTCGCGCACGCCGCCGGCCGAGGCGATCCTGGCGATGGAGGGGCTGGAGCCGCGCGACCGATGGCCGATGGAGCCGCTATTCCCGCTGGGCGTGCTCGCGCCGATGCTGGGTGCGGCGACGGCATTGCTCGAAGGCGTAGCCCAGGCGATGCCCAGGCGGCAGATAGCGGGCTGGACCTATGCCGGGCAGAGCGGTTCGGAGGCTCTGGTCGGCATGACCGGCCGCGCGGCGATGGAGATCGATTCGGCCTGGTTGCATGTTCGCCGTGCCGCCGGGATGTTGGACGAAGCGGCGCAATGCCGCGGGCTCACCGGCTTCGACAAGGCGCGGATCCAGGCCGATTGCGGCTATGCGATGGAATTGCTGCGCGCGGCGGGCAACCGGTTGATGGATGTCGCCGGGCCGGGCGCCTTCGCCCTTTCCAACCCCTTGCAGCGGATCTGGCGCGACCTGAGCGTCGGCACCCGTCACAATGCGTTGAACGGACAGCTTTCCATCGAGCTATATGGCCGGGCGATCACCGGTCTGCCATCCAATATCGCCCTGCTGCCCGATATCACGCCGGCCCCGACCTGGGCGAGACCGAAATGACAGGAGAAGCACATATCATGACACAACCGACCGCACAGGAAATCGCGACATTCCTGAAGGCTCAGGCCGAGATGTTCAGCGAGGGCCGTATCGACGATTTCATGGCGGCCTTCCGCGCGATCGCGCCGGGCGGATTCAAGGTGCAGGACCCGGCCACCGGCCCGGTGCAGGAAGGATGGGACAAGCTGGAGGCTCTGTGCGCGCAATATGTCGGATGGAAGCTGTTCGTCGAGGATGTGAAGGTGAGCGGCAACGAGGCGGTCATATATGTCCGCAACGAAGGCGAATATGAGGGGCATCCTGTCTGCGTGCACAGCATCGAACATTATATATTCGGGGAGGATGGCAGCCTGCTTGCGCGCTATTTCCACCCGATGCAATAGGGCGGCGATGTCCGACGCCGCGCCTGCACCCGCTGATGTCGATCCGCGCACGGCGGCGGCTGCGATCAGGCGCGCCCGGATGCGCGAGCGGCTGCTCGACGCCGTGCTCGACCTGTATCAGCCGGGGCAGGGCAGCGGTAGTCTGGTGATCGAAGACGTGATCCGCGCAGCGGACGTATCGCGCGGCAGTTTCTACAAATATTTCGAGTCCCTCGACGCTGCGGTGAATGAACTGGGCGAGCGGATGACCGCGGACCTGATCGCCGATTTCCGCAGGCTGTTCGACGATGTGACGGACCCGCTGGTCCGGGCGGTCGGCGGCGCGGCGATGGCGATGGCGCGGGCCTGGCATGATCCGCGATGGGGCGGCTTTACCTGCCGCGTCGACTATGTCGATTATTTTGCGCGGGCGAGCATGTTCGACCTGCTGGTGCGCGATGCGCTGAAGGCCGCGCGGGATGGCGGGCGGATGCAGTTCCGGTCGATCGACGTGGCAGTGGACCTGATCGTCGGCATGACCATCGAGGCGCGGCGGCGCCTGATGCTCCGGTCGGTCGAGCCCCGCGCCTATATCGACGAGATGGTCGAACGCACCTTCGCCGGTCTGGGAGCGGAACCAGCCGCCATCGCAGCGGCGAGCGTGCTGGCATGGGATATGATGATGCGGGCCGCGCCCGGCCTTGGCTGGTGGCGGAGCGGGGAGGGGCTTGGCTGACCGGCCGACCCGGACTGCAACCAGAGAGCATCGACTCCAGAAAAGGCCGAGGCGCTAGAGCTGGGTCCAGCAGGGCGTGCCGGCCTTGTTCAGCGGACCGCAGCTCGCGATGCGCGTCGCGCCGTTGGACGCGATCAGGACCAGCCAGTCGCCGCTATCTTCGCAGCGCAGCGCCCAGGCCGCGTTGGGGCCGATATCTCCCCTGAACAGGGATTTGGACGTGCGCGAACATGTCTGCCCTGCATCATGCATGAGCTTGGCAAAGGCAGCGCTGCGGCCGCTCGCATTCTGGGTTTCGATGGCGTTACTGTAGCTGTTGCGGCTGCTGCCCTGCCGCGTGATTTCGGCATAGCCGATCCGCGCGAGCAATAGGGCCGCGATCATCGATGTGGGTATCAAAGTCCACAGCATCGCCCGGCGAACATTGCCGCCAGCATGGCCGCCAGCATGGCCGCAAGCGCGGCACCACCCGCCATAACCGTTCTGCGGCGTTTTGCATTTCGGGCATTTCATGCAGTGGCCCTATAGCGGTTCGCTGTCCCGACACCCTATCCTTGGAGAGGAACGGACCGTGTCCCCGTGCTGCATTCTATAGAATATGGAATCGCAGGATACAGCCTCCATGGACTATTGGGCATCGGCCCTTGACCGGCTTGCGTCGCCCGAGATTTTGCAATCCCCGGCGACGCGGCGCCAGGCCGTAGCGGCGGTGTTGCGATCAAGGATCGTGGCGGGTGTCATTCCGCCCGGCGCGCTGCTGCGGGAAACGGCGCTGGCGCAGGATTTGAATGTCAGCGCGACGCCGGTCAGGGAAGCGCTGGGCACATTGGCGTCCGAAGGGCTGGTGGAAGTCGAAACCCACCGGTTGAAGCGGGCGACGCCGATCGACCCTGACGTGACCCGCGACCTGATCCGTGTGCAGGCCGAACTGTGGCGGCTGGGTTATGGCTGGGGCATGCCCCGCATCGGCGCAGCGGAGATCAAGGCGCTGAAAAGGGCGATCGCGCGCTATAGCGCGGCATTGGCGAGCGGCGAATATATGGCCGCGATCATGGCCGGGCTCGATTTCCACACGATCTTCATCAAGGCCTCGGAAAGCCGCGAACTGTTACGGTCGACGCTGGACCGGCGCGGGCTGATCGCTCGCTTCATTTTTCTGCATGGCATCACGACCCTACGCGAAAGCGGCCTTCGCGAGCATGAGGCGATACTACAGGCGTTTCTAGCGGGCGATCGGGATGCCGTGCTGGCCTGCCTCGACCGGATGGCGGCGCGCCTGATCGCCCTGTGCGATGCCGAGGCCATGGCGGGCGCCGATCTGGACCGACTCCAAAAGGATTGACAATGGATTTCGAACTGCCCGAAGAATATCGCTCTTTCCGCGACATGGTGCGCCGATGGGTGAACAGTGAAGTGCCCAAGGACTGGGCGCGCGCGCTAGAAAAGGACGAGCATCATTATCCCTTCGCGCTGTGGGACAAGTTCACCGAAGCGGGTTTCCACGGCATCGGCATAGCGGAGGATTATGACGGGCAGGGCGGCGATGTCGTCATGCAGATGCTGCTGGCGCGGGAACTGGCCCGGTCGCTCGGCGGGCTGGCGTGGATATGGGGCATCACCAGCTTTGCGGGGTCCAAATCCATCGGGCTTTACGGATCGGCCGAACAGAAAGCGAAATATCTCCCGCTGATTGCGACGGGCCAGCTGAAGGCCGCGATCGCCTTTACCGAGCCGGGCGGTGGCACGGACCTGCTCGGCGCGATGGCCACCACGGCGGACCGGGTCGATGGCGGGTGGAAACTCAATGGCGAGAAGATCTGGTCCTCCTCCGCGCACGTCGCCGATTATCTACTGGTGATCGCGCGCAGCAGCAGGAGCGTCGAGAAGAAGCATCAGGGGTTGACCCTCTTCTGGGTGCCGACGAAGACGCCGGGCGTGACGATCACGCCGCTGGCCAAGCTGGGTATGCGATCGATGGGCAGCTGCTCCGTTCACTTCGAGGACGCGTTTGTCGCGGAAGAGCATGTTCTGGGTGAACCCGACAAGGCCTGGTACATGCTGCTGCCCACGCTCAACAACGAGCGCATCATGGTCGGCGCCTTCTGCCTGGGCGTCATCGATGGCGTGCTGGAGGACGCGCTCGACTATATGAAACAGCGCAAGGCCTTTGGCGGGATCATCGGCCGGTTCCAGAGCTTGCAACATTATGTCGCCGACATCGCGACCATGCAGAAGACGACCGAACTGATGCTGCATTATTGCGCCGACAAGCAGAGCCGGGGCGAGAATGTCGGCGTCGAGGCCAATATGCTGAAGCTCATGGCGTCCGAAAACGCCAATGCCGCAGCGGACATGGGCATCCAGATATTGGGCGGCATGGGCTATTCGGCGGAGACCGACATGCAGCGTTACTGGCGAGACAGCCGCCTGTGGCGCATCGGTCCCATCACCAACGAAATGGTGCGCAACGGCATCGCGGAAAGCCTGGGGCTGCCGCGATCCTTCTGAAGGACAGGTGCCTTGCGGGTGGCGGGCGGCCCAATGTCCGCCCGAAATTTCCGGCAAAGACGACAAGGAGAGCAAGTGCGATGATGTTTCCCGAGCAACCGATCCCCGATCATGTTCCGCCCGAACTGGTGAGCCGGGATTTCCCCTTCATCTTCGGCATGACGACGACAGAGGATCCGTTCGACGATCTGGCGATGCAGGTGCATGAGGGGCCCGACATCATCTATGCCGCCCACGCCTATCCGGGGGGCACGCCCGCCTGGGTGCCGCGGCGCATGGCGCATTTGCGCGAGATATATCTCGACACCGATCATTTCTCCTCGACCGACTTTTCGCCTTACTCGAAGCTGGTGGGGGGGAACTGGATCAACTCGCCAGCGGAACTTGATCCGCCTGCCCACGGGCCTTTTCGCCAGATGGTCAACCCGGCCTTCACGCCCAAGGCGATGGCGGCGCTGGAAGACAAGATCCGGCACTATGCGGTGGAATATATCGACGCCTTCGCCCCGCGCGGCCAGTGCGAGTTCATGGGCGATTTTGCCTTTGAATTCCCCATCAAGGTGTTCATGGAACTGATGGGCCTGCCGCACGATCGGATGAGCGAGTTCATGGAGTGGGAAATGAACCTGCTCCACAATCACGACCTGTCCAAGATCGCGGAGGCGACGCGTAGCGTGCTTGCCTATCTGGGCGGAGAGATTGAGGACAGGCGGGCCAATCCGCGCAATGATCTCATCAGCTTCGGCGTGCAGGGGCGGATCGATGGTCGGGCGCTGACCGACGACGAACTGCTGGGCTTCATGTTCAATCTGTTCATTGGCGGGCTGGACACGGTTTCGACCAATATGGGCCTACACTTCCGGCATCTGGGCAGCCATCCGGAGGATCAGGCCCATCTGCGGGCCAATCCGTCGGAAATCCCGCACGCCATAGATGAGCTGATGCGGGCTTATGGCGCGGTGACCACCTTCAGAACCTGCAAGAAGGAAACCGAAGTGGCCGGCATCCGCTTCATGCCCGGCGACAAGGTGGCGATGTCAACCACGCTCGCCGGCCGCGATCCGGCCGAGTTCGACGCGCCTGCCGAGGTTCGGCTCGACCGGCGGCCACGGCATGTCGGTTTCGGCTTCGGCATCCATACCTGCGTTGGCATGCATCTGGCGCGGCGCGAGCTGCGGATCGCGATGGAGGAGTTTCTCGCCCGCATTCCCGACTTCCGCATCGCCCCCGGCCATCAGGTGGAATGCCATCTGGGGATGATCCAGCCGGTCGCGCTGCCGCTGGTGTGGACGCCAGCAAGCTGAACGGGGAGGAGGCGTTCGCCTTGCGGCGGACGCCTCGCCCGGCATCAGAGGTCCAGGCAGGCCTCTTCGAAATCCAGCCGGGGGTTGCGGGGAAAGAGCCCGTCCGGGTTGCCATAGCCGATATTGCACAGGAAATTGCTCTTCCACCGGCCGTCCGGGAAAAATTCCGCGTCGGTGCCGACCTGATCGAAGCCGGACATCGGGCCGCAATCCAGGCCTAACGCCCGCGCCGCCATGATCAGATAGGCGCCCTGGAGCGTCGAGGAGCGCGCCACCGTATCCGCAATCAGCGCTGCCTTGCCCTCGAACGTGCTGCGCATGTCGCAGGAGGGGAAAAGTTTGTCATAAAATTCGTAGAACCGGGTGTCGCCCGCGACGATCACGGTGCAGGGCGCCTGCATCACCTTGTCCACATTGCCCGCGCTTAGATGGGGTTTGAGGCGTTCTTTGGCGGCGGCGGAACGGACGAACACGAAACGGCCCGGATTGCTGTTTGCCGTCGTCGGCCCCCATTTGGCGAGATTGTACAGGCGCCGGACGGTCTCGTCCGTAACCGGCCGGGCGGTCCATTGATTATGGGTGCGAGCATCGCGGAACAGCAGGTCCAGCATGGCGTCTCTGGCAATATCGGTCGTGTCCGGCATGATCGCTCTCTTATCCTGTGGTGGCTTCGCCGATGCCCCGGTTATCCCAGCCTGCAGCTTCGCGTGCAAGAATGGCATCGGCTTCGCCACCCAGCTTCGCCATGTCGGCATGCTCCCAGATGCGATGGGCGCCTGTGGCATAAGCGCGCCCATTGTCCCGATAGAGCAAGGCATCGACGACGTTCGCGCGCAGCTTGTCGATGCGGCGGACAACACGGCCGGGCGTGCCCATGACAAGCGAATGGGGTGGGATCACGCTGTCGGGCGGCAGGAAACTGTGTCCGGCGACGATCGAGCCGTGCCCAACGACGCAGCGCTCCATGATGGTCGCGCCGATACCGATCAGGCAGGCAGGCTCTATGGTGCAGCCATGGACCACCGCGCGATGGCCGATGGTGCAATAATCGCCGATGATCGTGGGATCGTCCCAGCCGATATGGATCATCGCATGATCCTGTACGCTGGCGCAGCGCCCGATCGAGACATGCGCCCGTTCGGACCTGAGGACGGCATAGGGCCAGAGGCTGCAATCGTCGCCCAGCCGCACATCGCCGAAAATGCGGACGGTAGGGTCGATAAAGGCAGGCGCGTCCATGGGATCAGCGGGTGATGACGATCTTGCCATGGGGACTGCCGGCCTGCGCCGCCCAGGCCTCGGCGGCATCGGCAAAGGCGTAGCGGGTTGTGTCGACGGTCAGGCTCCGCGTCATCGCCATGGCGATCAGCCGGTCATAGGCGGCGCGGCGCTCGCTGGCGGGGCGTTGCCCGGTGCCGACGCCGATATGGCTGCGGAAGACGAGATCGCGTAGGGACAGCGTGACCGTCGGTCCGGCCTGCACGCCAATGCTCATCATGCGCGCGCCGGGCCGCGTGGCGCGCATCGCCGCTTCAGCCGGCGGACCATAGATGATGTCGAGCACGACGTCATAGCCACCTTCCGAGACCGCTTTCAGCGCCGCCTCGTCATCGCCCTCGCCCAACAGGGCGATCGCATCGGCATGACCGGCGGCCTGCATGGCCTCCAGCCGTTCGCGGCCGCGCGCCGCCGCCACGACGCGGCCCGCGCCCAGCAGCCGGGCGACCTGCGCGCCGATCTGCCCGACAGGGCCGGTCGCGCCGAGAATGAGGACGGACTCGCCCTTCGCGATCCGCGCCTCTTCCAGAGGGATCAGCGCGCCGGTGCCGGAGATGGCGAGGGCGATCAGCTGGTCGTCGGAAAGGCCGTCTGGAGCAGGCCAGATTTCCTCCTCGGCCACAAGCGTGCGTTCCGCGATCGCGCCGAAGGGCGGCCTGCTATGGCCGAAGTAGACGCGGCTTCCATCATCCAGATGCCCGACACCCTCGCCGCCGGGCACATAGGGCGCATCGACGGGACCGAAAAAGCCCTTCGCGCGCATGAGGTCCGTGGGCCCGATTCCGGCGGCCGCAACGTCGATGACGCGATGGCCGGGCTGCGCGGTCGGTTCGAGATGATCGGCCAGCGCGAAGCCGCCATCGCTGTCGATCAGGGCGGCCCGCATGGCATTCCCCTATGGTAGTGATGGATGCGGCCTGGCCGCGGAGAAGAGAAGGTCGCCCGTTGGGAAAGGGGCGACCCTTCTTTCGACCTCAATAGGCGCCCGGGGGAGAGATCGGATCGGCGCCGGTCAGGTTCCGGCCATAGATTTCATAGCCGATGGTCGGGATATTCTGGATGTGCCGCAGCGCCATCGAAATGTCCCGCCAGTAGCGGTTGATCGGCTTGTCCAGCGCAAAGCCGGAGGAGCCGGCCTGGAACATCAGCGACTCGCTGGCGCCATGAACCAGTTCGATCATCTGCGCGCCGCCTGCGCGCTGTTTCGCCTTTTCCGCCAGGGTGAATTCTTCGCCCAGACCGACGCGATCCAGCTTGGCAGTCAGGTCGAACAGGATCAGCTTTGCGGTGTCGATCATCGCCGCCGCTTCGCCCAGATCGCGCATATAGGCGCCTGACTTGGTGCGCGGGCCGATAATCGTCGTCAGCACCGGCTTTTTGGGAGCCTCGGCGGTGACGATCTCCAACATGGCCTCGACCGCGCCGATCAACTGAGCGATGCCCGTGGTGCGGACGACCGGGACGGCGGGCAGCAGATCGGAGGGCGCGCCGAAATGGCGCTTGGTCCGGTCGATCTGGCCGGCGCGTTCATCCATCAGCACCATCTGGGCTTCGGGAATGAATACATCCTTGGCGACCGCCGTGTCGGAGCCGGTCCCCTGCATGCCCGAAACGAACCATGTGTCCTGGATGGTCATGCTGTCCATCGGCAGATAGCACATGCTGATGCCCGGAACGACCGGGCCGTCATACCCCTCCAGCACGACGCCCTGCTGCGCCCATTTCGACTGCCGCGACCCGGACATATAGGGCCATGAGCCGTTGATGATCCAGCCGCCGTCAACCTTGCGGGCCTTGCCCGGCGGGTTGTAGGCGCCACAGACCGGCTGGGGACCGTCGCCGAACACAGCGTCCTGCACGCCGTCGGGCGCAAGGCTGGTGATCCAGCTTGTGCCGTTGATGATCTGGATCACCCAGCTGATCGCCGGATCGCCCTTGGCGATTTCCATCTGCACCCGGCAGAAATCTGTCGGGGAAAGGCCCATGCCGCCCAGCCGTTGCGGCAGCAGCATGCGCAGGAATCCCTCTTCCTTGAGCATCTTGTCGACGGCGGGCGTGGGGCTGCGCCGCTTTTCGCCCTCGGGCGCTTCGCCCTGCAGGAAAGCGCGCAAGCTGCGCGCCTTTTCCACCATCGCGTCAGCGACAGCCTTTTCGGCAAAACCGCACTGGATCTCATTATCCACCTTGGGGGCAGTAGCCATCAGTTCATCCTTTCTCATGTTCGCTATGGTGTCCGGCGATCTGCAATGCCCAGTCGCACAATCGATCGGGGGCGCTGTTCCAGATGGCCAGCCAATCCGGGGTGGCGGGAATGATGAGCGTGCTCAGTTGCAGGCGGACCATGGTGTCGCAGAAGGCGTCCCGGTTGACCCGCTGGCCGATCAGGCTGTCGAAATGGTCGAAGACGGGCGCTAGCGCACGCTGGACGGCGGCCTTGTGGCGGCCGAAATGACTGCGCAGGAAATTGAGATGGAAGGCAGGTTCGACCTCGAAAATGCCTTCGGGCGAACGCTCGATCGTAAAGCGGCCGTAAAAGCGCATCACCGCGCGAAAGCGCTCGATCGGTTCGGCGATGCCTTCCCCCGATTCCACAATGCCTTTTTCAAAGCTGCTGCAAACATATTCGCTAAAGGCCGCCAGCACTTCTTCCTTGGATGCGAAATAACGGTAGAGCGTGCCGCGCGAAACGCCGCTGCTTTCGCTGATGTCGCTCATCGACAGGCGCCGCGCGCCGATGGAGTTGATCGCGCGCAACGTGCCGTCCATGATCTTCTGGATGCTGCCGGACTGATCCGTCGCGACGATTTCACTCCAGTCGTTGTGCGGCATCAATTTCATGTTTGTGCTTCCATCTCGGCGAGGTTGTGCGGAACGCTGACATAGCCCGGCAGATGCTGGCCGCCATCCACATTGATCAGCTCGCCATTGACGAAGCGCGACATCTCGGACGCCAGGAACAGGACGACGGGGCCGATGTCCTTTTCGGGATCGCCCGCGCGTTTGAGCGGGTTGCTGGCGGTCGCCATCTCAAGGAAGCCGGGGACGTTTTGCGCCAGGTCTGCGAACACCTGCCCCATGCCGGTCGGCGCGATGGCGTTGGTGCGGATGTTGAAGCGGCCCCATTCGACCGCGGCGGTCCGGGTAAGCCCCAGGATCGCACCCTTGTTCATATTATAGTCGGCGTGGAGCCAGGCGCCGGTCTGGGCGTCGATCGAATAGAAGTTGATGATTGAACCGCCGCCGCGCGCTTTCATATGCGGGAAGGCGGCGCGCATGGCCCACCAACTGCCCCAGGTGCCGATCTCCAGCGTCCGCTGGAGCATCTCGTCCGTCTTCTGTTCGAGGAGGACGTTCGGCGAAAGCTGCGACGCATTGTTGACCAATATGTCCAGCCCGCCAAATTCGCCGACGGCGCGCTCGATCATCGCTTCTACTTCGGTCTTGACGCCCATGTCGGCGGACATGCCGACGGCGCGGACGCCGAAGCTTTGCGTGATGTCCGCGGCGACCGTTTCAGCGGCGGCGCCATCCCGGCCGGTGATCAGGAGATGCGCGCCCGCCTGTGCAAGGCAGCGGGAAATCCCGTAGCCCAGCCCCTTCGCGCCGCCCGTGACGATTGCGACCTTGTCCTTCACCAATCCCGTCACGCTGCCGCTCCTGTCATCTGCTCGCTCAGGGCACGGTCCATGTCCATGCGGTCCTGGCAATAATCTTTCGTGAAAACATAGCCGCGGATCGCTCCCTCCGCGTCGATATAATGATATTTCAGCCCGCGCTCGTCATTGGCGACTTCCTGCCATTGCCCGTCCACGCCGACAGGCGCGGGCAGCAGGACGACAGGATAGGCGGTGGTCTTGACCTGGACCGACAGCGGCGGAAAGCGGATCTCCGTCGGCGTGCCCAACGCACTGGGTGCGATGGCGCGGGCCGCCGCCATGATCGGGGTGACATAGGCCACCAGTCCCTGCGGATATTCGGCGCAATCGCCGATGGCATAGATGGCAGGATCGCTGGTGCGGCCGGTCTGATCGACCTTGATGCCGCGCGCGACCTCCAGCCCGGCCTCCTGCGCAAGCGCGATATGTGGGCGCAACCCGACGGCGGACAGGACCGCCGCCGCCTCGATCACCAGGCCGTCGTCCAGTTCAGCCCTGATCCCCTTTTCGCCCTTGTGGATGGCCAGAACCTTGCGGCCCAGATGCCATTCCACGCCCTTTTCGGACAGGGCGTCGCGGATCATCTGACCAACCCCCGGCGGCACGAGTTGGGCGAGAGGATGGCCGAGCATGTCGACGACCACCGGCTGATAGCCGCTCGCGGAAAGGTCGTTGGCAAATTCGGTGCCGACGAGGCCACCGCCCATCACCAGCACGCGCGCGCCGTCCGGCAATCTTTCGCGAAATTCGCGATAATTGTCGAGATTGTTGACCGCAAGCGCGCGGTGCGCGGCGTCCCCGTCGATCGGCGGGCGAACCGGATCGGCGCCCAGCGCCAGCACCAGCCGATCGTAGAAGATCGGCCCGCCGGTCGTCAGGACGGCCTTGTCCTGCCGGTCGATCGCTTCAACGATACGGCCGGCCCGAAGGTCGAGCTTCAACTGCGCGACCATCTTTTCCGCCGGCGTGGTGATCAGCGTATCGGCGACCTTGCCCTTGGCGAATGCGGTCGACAAAGCGGGCTTGGAGTAGAAATGCCCGTCATCCTGCGTGACCAGCGTCAGCCGGGCGTCCGGCGCGAGCTTACGAAGCTCACGCAGAACGCCATAACCGGCAAGGCCGCTGCCGACGACCACGATATGCGGGGTTCCCGTCACCTAAGCCGCTCCGGTCAAAGGAAGATGGCGAAGTTGGACATGCCCAGCGTCGACTGGTCGACGATGATTTCACGGCTGGCCAGCTTGTAAGCACCGTCGACCAGCCGCCAGATGTCGCGGCGTTCGGCGCTGATCGTCTCGTTATCCGGATTGTCCAGGCGGCTGCGCTCGACATAGAGGTAGCTCACCACCTCGTACTCGCCAGCCGTTTCGCTCTCGGCGACGCGGACATTGGTGACGAAGCGGCGCGTGCGCGATGGTGGATCTTCGGCCCAGGCGCTCTTCGCCAGGCGACCGGTCCGCATCAGGATGGAGCCGTAATTCTCGTCGAAATGCTTCATCGTGCGCACCACGTCGCGGTCCTTGTTCGGGCCGTTGCGGGTGAGGCGAAGGGGCGCGGTATAGCTCAGATCCTGCTCGAGATACGCCACCCAGTCGTCGAACCGGCGTTCGTCGAGCGCGGCGGCTTCGTCATAGAGGGTTTCGAGCAGGCGGTTATAGACTTCCGACCCGAGCGGCACCCGCTTGGTGGAGACAAGACCGCGCAGCACGCTGGTCTTGTCGATGGCGGCGGTCGCGTAGTTCACCATGATATCTGTCCTCTCTCGTCGCGACGGCTCACGCTTCGGCCATCAGATTATAATAGGCCATCCACCAGGCCCACTGCGTGTCGTCCTTGGTGAAGCCGGGATAGAGATCGCCGCCGCCGACCCAGCCTTCGGGACGCTCATGGCCGTGCAACGCCTGATATTTGAGCGTGACGGTCTTGCTCATATGACCACGCGAGTTGCGCATGATCTGCGGCCAGGTGTCGGCATCGTCCTGCTCGATCGTGCCCGATGTGCCGGTCGACCAGATGGCGTTCTGGAGCATGTCGCGCTTCACGTCTTCCGGTGCGTCCTTTTCCGCGAAGATGAAATTCACGAACTCCACCTTGTCCGGCCCCTTGGGCACATAGGTGTGCAGCGACAGGGCGCCCGACGCGCCGCCATCCGTGCGGGGGGCGAAGATGAAGGCGATCAGAATGTTCGGGAACATGCCGCCCACCTGGGGTGGGATGTTGGCCAACTGCTTGACCTGATCCTCCGACAGATTCTTGAACAGCTGCGGGATCAATTCCTTGGTGATGCCCGGCGGCGGCAGCAGGTGGAGCCGCTCCTCGGTCGACTTGCCTTCGAAGCTGACGTCGGCGAACATCTTGAAGGTCTGGGCCGCCTCCAGGCAACGCAGCGTATGGCCCTGCGGCACCGAAAGGTCGACGCCATACATGCCCGGCGCGGTGTCATAGATCGACTCGGCCGTGCCGCCCATGATGCCGCCTTCCATCAGCGAACGATGCAGGGTCAGGGTATGGAAGCCGTCCGATCCGGACTGTTCGCCGGGAATCTTCCAGTTGCACGGCAGCACGAAACGCTGCGGCGGGCCAAGCATCTCAAGGCCGTTGTCCGTACGGCAGAAAAGCTGATCAAGGTAGAATTTGGCGTCGCCCAGATAATCCTCGAACGACAGATCCTTGTTCCAGGTGGCGAAGATCAGGCCGCCATAGAGATGGACGCGGGCCTTCTTCAGTCCCAGTTCGTCCTTGGACCGCTTGTTGCCGTGCATCTGCTCCTTTTCGATCGGCGCGCCGATGAAGCTGCCGTCCGCGCGGAAGGCCCAGCCATGGTAAATGCAGCGATGGGCGTGGGCATTGCCCGCTTCGGCCGTGCAGACCTTCATGCCGCGATGGGGGCAGACGTTCAGCATGACGTGGATTTCGCCACTGCGGTCGCGCGAGACGATCACATTGTCTTCGGCCATGTCGCGCATGACATAGTCGCCGGCCTTGGGAATTTCCGACTCATGGCCAAGGAGCAGCCAGGTGCGGGCGAAAACCCGCTCCATCTCCAGCTCGTACAGCTCCTTGTCATTCATCACCCTTAGCGACACCTCGTTCATGTCGCGGTTGATGAGATCGTCAAGCGTTGTTCCGTCGCTCAGCGTCAGCCCGGCATTGTGCAGCATGTTGCTCTCCTGGAGGATTTCCTTGATTGAGTCGTGTTATACATATTGAACTAAATCTGTTCAAGGTGTAATGTTCGGCCAAGAAGGAGAGGCAGGATGAGCCAGAAACTGAAAGTGGCAATCGATAAGGCGGCATGCTGCGGTTATGGCGTGTGCGCCGAAATTTGCCCCCAAGTGTACAAGCTTGACGCCAATGGCATCGTGTATGTCGACGACGAAATCGTTCCTGAAGGACTAGAGGAGCAGGCCCGGGAAGGCGCGGAGGCCTGTCCGCAGTCCGCCCTTGCCGTCAAAGCCGCCTGAGTCGACCCGAGCATGCTCGGGTATTGGGCGCGGATGTCCTGTCAGAGGATAGGTTTTCGGGGCCCATCCGCGGATGCACGGTCTTTTGACAGGCAGAGGAGAGGATCGCTTTGATGGGGCAGGCCGAGATTTTATACACACCGTTCACGATGGGCTCGCTGCACCTGCGCAACCGGTTCGTGATGGCGCCGATGACGCGCAATTTCTCGCCGGGCGGCATCCCCTCGGACGGCGTGGCGGGCTATTATCGACGACGGGCCGAAGCCGATGTAGGCCTGATCATTACCGAAGGGGTGGGCGTGGATCATCCCGCCGCCGTGGGACGTGAAACCATGGGGGGTGGCGCTTCGCCCGTCCTGCATGGCGACGAAGCGCTCGCGCGCTGGCGCACCATCGTGGACGGCGTGCATGCGGCGGGCGGCCTCATCATCCCTCAGTTGTGGCATCAGGGCGTCATACGCGTGCCGGGCACAGGCTATCATCCCGACGCGCCCTCGGCGCGCCCCTCGGGTATTTGGGGGCCGACCGACAAGGCGATGGTCTCTCCCGACTATCTGGAACAGGTGCGCGTGCCCACCGCCCCGCTGACCGACAGCGAGATCGGCGACCTGATCGCCGCCTTCGCCCGCAGTGCGGCCAACGCGAAGGCGGTGGGTTTCGACGGCGCGGCCCTGCATGGCGCGCATGGCTATCTGATCGACAGTTTCCTGTGGCGCCATACCAATGTGCGGGAAGACCGCTGGGGCGGCGGGATCGCTGAGCGCGCGCGCTTTGCGGTCGAACTGGTGCGGGCGATCCGGGCCGTGACCGCCCCGGACTTTCCGGTCATCTTCCGCTTTTCCCAGTGGAAGCTCCAGGATTATGACGCCCGAAATGCTGAGACGCCTGCGGAACTGGAAGCGATGCTCGCCCCGCTCGTCGAGGCGGGGGTGGATATATTCGACGCCAGCACCCGCATTTTCACGGCGCCGGCCTTCGAGGGTTCCGACATGGGGCTGGCGGGTTGGATCAGGAAGCTGACTGGCAAGCCGACCATCGCGGTCGGCGGCGTGGGCCTCAGCAAGGATCTGCAATCCTCCTTCGCGCAGCCGACCGTCATGACCGACAATCTGGCGCTGGTGGCCGACAGGATGGCGCGCGGCGAATTCGACCTGATTGCGGTCGGCCGCGCCCTCCTGATGGACGCGCAATGGGTGGCGAAAATGCGCGATGGCGGCGCGGTCAATCCGTTCCGGCTGGACGCCTACGCCACGCTTGACTGATGGCAGGACGCTCCGGCACGGGCCGGGGCGTCAATGGCTGTCCGCTGCGGCATAGACCTGAATGCGCGCGATGTTGGTGCGTTCGGACTGTTGCGCAATGACGGCGACGGCTTCGGCAATGTCGCGGGGTTGCATCGGCGGGATGAAGCTGTCCCAGGACGGCTGCCCCCTGGCCTTCATATCCTCGAAAATCTCGGTGCTGGTCGTGCCCGGCGCGACGATCCCTACCTTGACGCCCGATCCGGCAAGCTCGACGCGAAGACAGTCGGTAAAGGCCTCCAGCGCGCGCTTGAGGCCGCCATAGACGCCCACGCCGGGTGCGGTGATGTTCGCCCCGATGCTGGATATGTTGATGATCTGGCCTTTGCCGGCCGCCTTCATTGTCCGCGCGAAAAGGGTGCTGGCGCGCACCACTGCCTCATAGTTGATCGCGATCATGGGGCGGAGCTGGTCGAGGTCGAATGCGTCGATCGGCGCGGCATGCAGCATACCGGCATTGTTGACCAATATGTCGGCCCGGCTGAATCGACCCAAGACGAAATCGTGCAGCCTTTGCGGCGCGTCCGGATCCGCCATATCGGCTGCGTACGCCGTGCTGCCACGGCCCAGTTCATCGGCCAGTGCGGTGAGGCGATCGGCGCGGCGTGCGACCAGCACCAGGGTTGCGCCCGCTTCAGCAAGCGCACGGGCGCTGGCCGCGCCGATGCCCGACGATGCGCCGGTGACGATGGCGATTTGCCCTTCCAGATTCTCCATGACGTGGTGTCCTCTTCCCAGATCAGACGAGACGGACGAGCCGCTTGCCGTCGTTTTCGCCGCGATAAAGACCGGCCAGCGCGGCCGGGCAGGCCTCGATCCCCTCCAATATGTCCTCGCGCCATGTGAGGCGGCCCTGCGAGATCCATGTCCGCAATTGGGCCGTCGCTTCGGCATAACGATCGAGATGGTCGAAGATGACGAAGCCCTCCATGCGGGCGCGCTTGACCAGCAGATGCCGTTCGACGCGCGGCCCCATCGGCCATGGATCCCAGCGGTCGATCGATGCCGTTCCGCACACTATGACGCGCGCGCGTTGGGCCAGATGCGGCAGAACCGAATCGCTGATCGCCCCTGCGACATTGTCGAAATAGATGTCGATGCCCTCCGGCGCGTGCTCGGCGATCGCTGCCTCCACATTCCCGGCATGATAATCGACGGCGTGGTCATAGCCATATTCCTCCACGCAGCGCCGCACCTTGGTCGGCCCGCCCGCGATTCCGATCGTGCGGCAACCCAGGATGCGGGCGATCTGGCCGACGGCCGAACCGACGGCGCCGGCCGCCGTCGATACCGCGATGGTCTCGCCCGCGCGGGGCTGGCCGACGAGTGTGAGCGCGAGATAGGCCGTCATGCCGTTGATGCCCAGAATGCCGAGCGATGCCCGCATCTCGGCCGCGGTGGTGCGCTGCACGACCTGATCGGCTGCGACGCAGGCATAGTCCTGCCAGCCGAACCAGCCGGATACATGCTCACCGACAGTATAGTCGGGATGTGCGGAGGCCACGACCTCGCCCGAGGCGAGGCTGCGCATGACCGACCCGATGGCGACGGGCGCGGCGTAATTGCCTGCATCGGCGATCCAGCCGCGCATGGCGGGTTCGATCGAGAGATAATGATTGCGCACCAGGATCTGGCCCGGCGCGGGCTGTTGGATCGGCGCATGCCCGATCGCGAAATTTTCGGCCTGCGCGATTCCCGCCGGACGCGACGTCAGCAGAACCTGACGGTTGAGTTCAGTCATCCAGCCCTGCCTTGACCATGGTGAATTTCCGACGGGAAATCTTCCAGCCGTCCGATGTGCGGACCAGGCAATCGTCATAATAGCCGGCCGCGCGATGGGTGACGCCGCCTTGGGCCGCCTCCGGCAGGATTGCGTCGACATAGCTGCGCGCGTGCACCTGGTCGTCGCGCTTCTCTATCACGATATTGGTGATGCGGTGCAGCGTCGGCCCCATGTGGCGGTGCGCTTCGGCCATATATTCGGCGATTTCGCGCGGCCCGCGCCAATGTCCGAAGCTGCCGTAATCGGTCTCGCAATCCTGGGCGAAGCAGGTCCGGAAAAGCGGCCAGTCCCGCGTGTCGATGCCGGTGGCGTAACGCAGCAGCACATGTTTGATCGCGCGTTCATCGTCGGCGCCGACGGGCAAGCGTCTCACCAGACTGCCATGTGCAGACATGTTTTTCTCCCCTTGTTTCTCGAAGAAACATAAATCCCCCTTGGCCAATCTTGCCCGCCAAAGGATAGGATTGGGCGGCATCTACCCGCGACTCGTCGCGTTTGCTTGGCTGGTGCCGGGGCGCCCGTTTCTCGCTCCCCGCTATGGCTTAGGCAGGGCATAGGCGATCAACGCGTCGCTCGCACCTGACAGCATGGCGCCGTGTCCGCCCGCTGCGATGACCACGAACTGTCGCCCGCTGGCATTTGACCAGTAGGTGGTGGGGGAGGCGTTGCCACCCGCCGGCAAGCGCGCCTTCCACAGCAGCCGCCCGGTGGTGGTTTCATAGGCGCGGAACATATGCTCCTGGGTCGCGCCGATGAAGGTGAGGCCGCTCGCGGTCGCGACCGATCCGCCGATATTGGGCACGCCCATGGGGATGGGCACGAAGGTCGGCAGGGCCAGCGGGCCACTGTCGCGCGAGGTGCCGAACAGTCGGCTCCACACCAGCTTCCCTGTTTTCAGGTCGACCGCGTTGATGCGGCCATAGGGGGGCTGCTGGCACGGAATGGCGAGCGGCGAGAGGAACGGCGCGATATGGGCGGCATAGGCGACGCCCATCTGGGCGACGGGGCCGCCGACATCGCTCATATGGGCGGCGGTCATCGGCCTGATGCCCTGCCGGTCCGCAACGGCGCGAGGGATCAGGCGGTTATAATTGCCGACCTGATTGTTGTTGACGATCATCAGGCCGCGCCCGGGATCGACCGATACGCCTCCCCAGTCGATGCCGCCCAGATAGCCGGGCCAGGTGAGGGTTGGATGTTCGGTCGACAGCGGGGTCATGTCCCCGTCGAAACGGGCCTGGCGGAAGCGGATGCGGCACATCGCCTGGTCGATCGGCGTCAGGCCCCACATTCCCTTTTCCGTAGGGCGCGGACCGCCGAAACTGGGCATGCCAACCGAATAGGGCTGGGTTTTGGAAAGGCGTTCGCCCGGAACGGCGCCCTGCGGGACGGGGCGTTCCTCCACCGGCAGAATGGGCTTGCCAGTCGCCCGGTCGAGGAAGAAAATTTCTCCACGCTTGGTCGGCTGGAGCAGGCCGCGCACGCCGCCGGGCAGGTCGACCAGCGTGGGCTGGGCGGGCACGTCATAGTCCCACAGGTCATGATGGGTCGTCTGGAAGGACCAGCGCACCGACCCGTTCTCCGCATCGAGCGCCAGCACGGCGCTGGAATAGCGATCGTCGTTCGCGGTCCGATGTCCGCCGAAATAATCCGGCGTAGCGTTTCCTGTCGGCACATAGACGAGGCCCAGCCTGTCGTCCGAACTCATCGGCGCCCAGCTATTGGGGGTGCCCGGCGTAAAGACGCCGCCGGGCGGCGGCAGGCCGTGATCGTCGGGCCGACCGATGTCGAAGGCCCAGGAAAATTTACCCGTGACGGCATCGAACGCCCGGATCACGCCGGAAGGCTCCCTGATTTTCTGACCGTCCATCACCCAGCCGCCCAGAACCAGGCGGCCGCGAACGAGGGTGGGGGGCGAGGTCACGAAATAATAGCCCTTGTCGACCGTGCCCAGTCCCGCTTTCAGATCGACCTGGCCGCTCTTACCGAAGCTGGGGCATAGCCCGCCGGAGGCGGCGTCGAGCGCGATCAGCCGCGCGTCGAGCGTCGCGGTGTAGATGCGTTCAGCGCAATAGCCATGGGCTTGCGGGACGCGGTAATAGGTGACGCCGCGGCAGACGAGACCATAGACGCCGGCGAGATCGGTCTTGGGTTGGTGCCGCCATAATTGCCGGCCCGTTTCGGGATCGAGCGCGATCACATCATTATTGCCCGCGCACAGGAAAAGGCGGTTGCCCACCTTCAGGGGGTTGACCTGAAAGGCAGTGCCCTGCTTGCCGTCTGTCAGCTTGCCGGTGTGGTAGGTCCATGCCCTTTCGAGATTGCCGACATTCGCGGGCGTGATCTGGGCCAATGGCGAGTAGCGCGACCCGCCCCGGTCGTTGCCATAGGCGACCCAGTCGCCGTCGGCCGGGCTTGCCGGTCCCGCTCCCCAGCGCGCGCTGGCAGCTGGGGACGAACGATCCGCCCAGAAAGCGCTGCCGATCCCACCCATGAAGAGCAGGAGAAGAGCCGGCCACAGGACGCGGCCGCCGGGCAGGGGGCGGCCAAGACCGACATGCTGCCGATAAAAGGGCGTGAGCATGTACAGGCCCATGGCGACGGGCATGGCCAAGCGAGGCGCCAGCGCCCAGCCGTCCAGTCCGACTTCCCAGAGCGACCAACCCAGATTGGCGACGAGAAAGGCCCAATAGAGGGTGATCGAGAGCGGCGAACGGCGCCAGCCGAGAAACGCGGTGACCGTCATGACGAGGCCGGACACGCAATACCAGATCGACCCGCCGAGCAGCGCGAGCTGGCCGCCCAGCCAGAGCAGCGACAGACCTGCGAGTAGCAGAAGCAGAACGAACAGCATGTTCAGAAAGCGGCGCATCGAGCTCCCCCTCGAAATCCGGAAAGGCGTGGCAGGAATTCAGGCGGGCAATTGGGCCGCCAGCCAGTCCGGCACATTCATCCGATAGCATTTCTGTTCGTAGAGGCGGCTGATCTTCCAGCCCTGCGCGGTGCGGACGAAGTCGTGATGATACCAAAGGCCGAAGACTAAAGTATCGGTCGTTTCGCCATTGCTGACCGTCATCGGATTGTAGCAGGCGGTTTTGGTCTGCGCCCGGTCGCCCGCGATTTGATATTGGGTGGTTGACACAGCATGTTGAAAGGCGAGAATTGGCGTCAGACTTGCCGAGAGAAATGCCTTGATGTCCGCAAGGCTTCCGACGACGCCCACCATTTCGGAATAGTCGATCACCGCGTCATCGGTAAAATAGCGGTCCAGCGTGTCCCAGTCGCGCGTATCCACCGCATAGCAATAGCCTACGATCAGGTCCTGAATTTCGAACCGGTCCGACATCTCCTGCAGGGTCAGTGTCATGGCCTCTCCTCCGTCTCACGTCATTCTATAGAATCGCTGCTTGCACAGGGGAGGAGGTTCGCCGCCTTCCATTAGGTAGGTGCCGAGTGCGGTGGCTAAGGGGAAGAAACCACAGCCCTCGGGATCGATCCCGCGGACCGTTTTTTGATCAAGGAGACTATTATGGGCCTCGCCCCCTTCACGGAAGCCGATTTCGTCCTGTCCAAGGAGAAGCGGGCAGACATCACAGCCGGGCTGACCGAGCGGCAGGCGTTCATGGTCAATCACTGGATGGACCTGCATGAGGTCATCAATCGCGGCGATTGGGATGGAATGGACGCATTTTTCAATACCGACACGATGACCTACGACAACCCGAACCGACCCGACCTTGGCACCTATCATGTGTGGAAGACCTCGCCGCAGGGTCTCTACAAGACCTTCCCGCCCAGCATCTATCGCACGCTGAAGGCGTGGGGACGCGGCGAGGACGAGATCTGCGTGCTGTGCCATCATCATGGCAAGCATACCGGCGGCCCCTATATGGGCGTCCAGCCCACCGGGAACGACCTCAACGTCCTGTGGTTCTCGTGGCTGCGTTTCCGGGGCGACAAGATCGATCACATCTATTCGATCTCCGACGTGCTGACGATGCTGAAGGATCTGGAAGTCATCGACGTTCCCCAGCCCGTCGACCCCTATAAGTGATCGACAGGCCGAACCGGCGCGGCGAGGGCGCGCCGGTTCGGCAAAGGAGGACGTCGGTGTTTGGCATGCAAGGATGAGCAAGGGCATGAAGCGCTCGGTCGAACTGAAGATCGATGTCAGCGAGGCGGCAGCCCTGGGCATGACCGCCCATGTGGCGATCACGGTTCATCTTCCGGATATGACGGCACTGGCCAATCCCACGACCGTCTGCTTCGCTTTCCCCGGCGGTGGCTATTGCCGGCGCTATTACAGCTTCGACATGCCGGATGGATCGGGCGGCGGGGAGGCGGGTTTCCATTGCGATCGCGGGTGGATTTTCATCGCCTGCGATCATCTGGGATTTGGCGAGTCCACTATCCCGGAAGGCAATGCCCTCAATCTCGATAATGTGGCGGCGGCCAATGACGCGATGGTGCGCCAGGTCATGGCCCGGCTGGAAGCGGGCACGCTCGTCGATGGACTGGACCCGATCGTCGACGCCACATGCCTTGGCATCGGCCAGTCGATGGGCGGATGCTTCACGGTTGTCGCGCAGGGCAATCACCAGACATTCCACGGCATCGGCGTGCTGGGCTATAGCGGCGTCCATACTGTCGTGCCGACCCGGCCGGGCCAGCCGCCGGCCTCGTGGCCGTGGATTTCGCGCCGTTCATCGCTCGATGCGCCGCATGTCCTGAACGCGGCCGCGCTGGCGCAAGCGCCGGGCGTGAAGCTGGGCGACGCCGAAGCGCTCCAGGCGGCGGCAAGGGCAGGCGAGCATCCCTTCCAATGGTCCTTCCATCATAATGATGAGCCTGCGGACATCGTCACGCTCGACATGATGGCGTCCGCCGGGCTGGTCGATCCGTTGCCCGAATGGCGTTCGGCGACCACGCCGCCTTGTGGCGTCTACATGGTCGCGCCGGGCGCGGTGGCGCTCGAAGCAGCGGTCGTACGCGTCCCCGTGCTGATCGCGATGGGCGAGCGCGACGTTGTCCCCGATCCCTTGGGCGAACCCCGGGCCTATAAGAGCGCGGAAGACATCCAGCTCTTCATATGCCCCCAAATGGCGCACATGCATAATTTCGCACCGACCCGCGTCCGCTTCTGGGAGCGCATTCACAATTGGGGCGATGGCGTCGCGGCGCAGCGGCGGCTGGGTTGAGCGCGGCCGCCGATATCAGAGGCTGAAGCCGCCATCGACGATCAGGGTCTGGCCAGTGATATATTGCGCCTTGGCCGAAGCCAGGAAGGCTACGGCCTCGGCAATATCCTCGCCGCTGCCGAAGCGTTGCAGGGCAATGCGTTTGCGCTGCGTTTCCCAGATTTCCGGCGAATAGAGCGACGTGAGGAACTCTGCGCCAAGCCCGGCGTCGATGATTCCCGGAGCGACCATGTTCGCCCTGATGCCGTAGCGGCCTTCCTCCTTGGCGATGGCGCGGCCCAGCGCTTCCATTCCGGCCTTGGGCACGGAGGACAGGGCGTCGCCGGGGGGGAAGCAGTAGTTTGCGACCGACACGACGGTGACGAAATTGCCAAAGCCCTGGGCGCGGAAATAGGGCAGGGTGGCGGACACGATACGGGTGAAGCCGACCAGTTCGATCTCGATGACTTCACGCCATTGCTCCTCGCTGATCTGGCTGACGAAGGGCTGGGCTATGTCGACCCCGCTGGCGAAGACCATCGTGCCGATGGCGCCGAATTGCTCGACCGTTTCGCGGATGCCGGTCTCTATCGAGGCGCGATCGGAAAGATCGCAGGCGACGGACAGCGTCTCGCAAGAACCGTTTGGCAGGGACGCTGCGACCGCCGACGCCTTTTCACGGCTGGACCGATAGCCGATGGCGAGTTGATCCCATTCGGTCGACAGGCGTCGGCAGATCGCGCTGCCAAGGCCGCCGGTTCCGCCGACGACGAAGGCCGCGCCTTTCGTCATAGCGGCAGATGAAGTGCGAGGTGGTGGAGCAGGCGATCGGCAAAGGCGTCGTTGCGGTCGCCGGTGAACATATGGCCGACGCCGTGGGCGATCTCGACCTCCAGTTGCGGGGCGAGCGAACGAAATTGCCGGACGCTTTCATCCGACACGATCTCGCTCAGCTCTGCTTTCACAAGCACGAGAGGCGATTGCGCGCGGCGCGCTGCGGCGATGAGCGCTTCCCCTTCCGACGGGGGATGCAGAAATTCCGGCGCTGTCGTGCGGGGATCCCAGTGCCAGAACAGCCGCCCATCCGTTTTGCGCATCGATTTGGCCAGGCCCGACACGTCAGGCAGGCGTGGCTGGCCCAAGTGGGCTTGGAGCGCGTCGGCCGCTTCCTCCAGCGACGCGAAACCGCTGTCGCTGGCGCGGAAAAAGTCGCGGATGTCATCAACGCCGTCATCGACCATATAGGGCGCGACGTCGGCGAGCATGATGAGGCGCACCAGATCGGCATGGCGAGACCCACCGACCAGCGCGGATTGGCCACCGCGCGAGGCCCCCACCAGCGCGATCGGCCTGTCGAAGGCCTGGATGATGGACTCGACATCGCGGCCATAGGCTTCCAGCAGATAGTCGCCGTCGGCGGCCCATCCGCTTTCGCCATGGCCGCGCAGATCGAAGGTCAGGCCGTAATAGCCGGCCCGCGCCACCCGCTTGGCAGACCCGGCCCAGGAACGGCGGCTCTGGCCGCCGCCATGGAAGAAGCATACGGGTGGCGCGGCAGGGTCGCCATAGGCGTCCGCAACCATCTCCAGCCCGTCACCTGGCACGCCTATCCGCGTGGGAACAATCATACCGGGCTCCTGTATTACTCAGCGGCGACCGGCGGAACGATTTCCGCGAATGACGGATGCTCACCGGGGCCCTTATAGGCGAATTTGCCGGGTGCATGGTGCCACTTGCCGTCGTTGCGGCTCTCATAGGGCGAAGCGACCTCGATCAGCGCGCCGTGTGTACTCTTGTGGCCGACCCAGCTCCATTTCTGCCATGTCATGTCCGGATCGTTGAAGGTCTGACCGCCGCCGGGTAGGTGCAGCCCTTCGGCCCGCAACTTTTCCATTGCGCCCGGCACATCGTCGGTCGCATAGCAGAGGTGATGGACATGCTCGCCGACCTTTTCGAGGCGATCGCCCATGGGGGTGCCAGGGGCTGGTTGAATGAACTGGATTTCCGTGCCGCCATTGTTGACGAACGTCGCCCACCTCATGCCGGCGTCGTCGCCGCTGGAAAATTCGTCATATTTGACTAGGCGCTCTTCCAGCGACGCAGGATCGAGCACGCGCAGGATCTTGGTCCAATCCTCAATCGCCTTGTCCAGATCGCGCACAACCATGCACACATGAGCAAAAGGTCCGCTAGGCATTGATATTCTCCTCTGATCTATTTAAATTTCCACCAATGCAGTGCCGGAATTGACCGTGCCGCGGCCATCGACATCCAGCGAGAATTCGCAGGTCACGATATTGCCTTCGATCATGGTGATCCTGCCCGTCACCACCGCACGGTCCCCGCCATAGACATTGTCCAGAAAGCGCGAATCCATCGATTTGATCCGTCCGCCGGGAAAGGCGCGCATGAGCATGTTCATCATATATGCAACGTTGACTGGGCCCTGGTTGATGACCCGGTCGCCCAGCCCTTTCGCCTTCACCACCTCGACATCGAGATGGATGGGATTGGGGTCAGCCAGGAAAACCGCCCACTGCTTCATAGCTTCCGGGCTGACGCTCTCGATCGTGAAAGGCGGCAGCGCGTCTCCGACGGCATGGCTCATGCGGCGAACTCCTTGCGGGGCAATACCCACACATTGTCTGTTTCCAGCACCTGCATTCCGTCGAGCAGGTGCAGGCGCAGACGGTAGGTCAGCACGTCCATGACGCCCAGCTTACGACTGCGTTTGCGGACCAGGCTGAGTATCTCGCCCGTTACCTTGTAGCTTTCGCCGACTCTCAGCGGTGCGTCCAACCGTACGCCGCTGCTGCCCATCATCGGGCCATCCTCGACATCGAATTCACATGCTTCGCAGACGCCCGCCACCGTCTTGCCCATCGCGACCTGGGTGGCGATATAATAGTAGATGGGATGAGCGCTGCCGTCGGCGGCTGGTTCGACGCCGGTCGACCGGCACAGCGCGGCATTCTCTTCCGTCGTGATGGTAAAGACCTTGTCGCCGTCCAGCGAGGTGCCGGCGGCTGCGGGGGCAGGGGGAAGATCGTCAAGATCGCTCATGGTCGGTCCTTAGAAAGAACGCGGTAGGCCGAGGCTCTCGGCAATCGTGTTGCGCACCATTTCATTGCTGATCGGCGTCATCCGCAGGATGCGATGGTCGCGCCAGTAACGCTGCATGTCGGTTTCCGCCGAATAGCCCATGCCGCCCAATATCTGGATGCCAAGGTCTGCGGCTTTCACGGCATTTTCCGTGGCGACCATCTTGAGCATGTTGGCCTCGGTTCCGCACTTCATGCCGTTGCTCTGCATCCAGGCGACATTGTAAAGCAATAGCTCGGTCAGCTTCTGCCACGTCGCGATATCTGCGACATAATGCTGCAAAATCTGGAAGCGGCCGATAATGCCGCCGAACGCCTTGCGCTGCTGCATATATTCCAGCGCATCTTCCAGCACACCGTCGATCGCGCCCAGACATTGCGCGCCGACCATGATCCGCTCATTATTGAGTGTGGGCAACATCGCATACCAGGCCTGTCCAGGCTCACCCAGCACGTCTTCGTCGGGAACGAAGACATCCTCATAGTGAACCTCGCACGATCCCATGGCGCGCATGCCCAGCTTGGGCAGGAGCGAGGCGGTGATGCCGGGCGATTTGGCGTCGACGAAGAACATGGTGAGGCCATGATGCTTCTTTTCGGCATTTTTATCGGTGCGGGCAAGGACGAGCAGCCTGTCGGCGGCTTTGGCCCCCGTGGTCCACATCTTGGCGCCGTTCAGCTTCCAGCCGCCGTCGACCTTTTCGGCATGGGTCTTCATCGCGCCCAGAACGTCGGTGCCGCCGTCGGGTTCGGTCATCGACAGCGAGACGCGCAGCTTGCCCTGCGCCATGGGGCGCAGCCAGCGATTCTTCTGCTCCTCCGTGCCGACCGCGCCGATCGTCTTCGCCCCGCCGAAGGAGGTGAGGCCCCAAACCCACAGCAGGCCGCCGGCCGTCCGCGCGAATTCGCGGGCGAAGATCATTTGCATCATGACGTCGCCGCCCAGGCCGTCATATTCCTCGGGAATCCCGATGCCGAAAAATCCCTGCTCGGCGATCTTGTCCCACAGCGCATAGGGATAATTTTCTTCGTCGGCTTCCAGCGCGCGCATCCAGTCCTTGGGCGCTTCCGCATCGACCCAGCGGCGGACAATGTCCCTGAACGCCTGCTGTTCCTCGGTGAGTGAAAAATCCATCGTCGTTCCCGTTAGTGGTACTGCGATTAAGCGCCGGGCAGACGCATTGCGAACCTATCCAACTATAGGGCAGGCCGTCGGCAGAAGCTGAACAATTGGTCCACCATCATCCTCAACTGGTCGGGGATAGGCGCGTTTTCGATTGGATCACCTTCGCCGCCGATGGTGTTGATGGCGATGCCCAGTGGCGTCGGCCAGCCTCGCAGCGCATGGGTAATGACCCGCAGTTGCTGGAGCGTGGCGACCGCGGCCTGCCAGCCGGCCGCTGTTGCCACGCAGCCCACGGGAAGACCATCGAAATAGCAACGCTCGTCCCGGCTCATATCCTCGACATAATCGAGCGCATTCTTCACAAAGCCGGAGATCGCACCATGATAGCCTGGTGAGCCGATGATCACGGCATCCGCCGACCGCAGGATGTCGACATAGTGTCGTGCCGCATCCGGACGATCCGGATTTTCGGGCGCATAAGACGGGAAGTCGATGTCCGCTCCTGCAAGCAGCGTCGTGCGTGCGCCGCGTTCCTCCGCGATGGCGAGCGCCTTGCGAAGCGCCCGCTCGGTGGAGGAATAGGCGCGCATTGTGCCGCCAACGGCGACGAAATGAAGTTGGGTCATATCAGATCGACAATCCTCCCTCGACAGGGATGACCGATCCGGTGACATAGGCGCCCGCCCGCGAGGCGAGATAGATGGCTGCGCCCGCCAGATCCTCTGGCGTACCGACGCGGCCGCGGGGCACCATCGATTCCACCATCGTGCGCATCTCGCTGGAGGTAATGACGGTCATCTCCGATTCGAAGAATCCGGGTGCGATGACGTTGACGGTGATGTTGTCGCGGCCCAGCCGCTTGGCGAGGCCTTTCGCCATCCAGTGGATGGCGCTCTTCGAAGCCTGATAGGCGTAATTTTCCTTGGGGCCGACCTTGAGCGCGCCGACCGACCCGATGTTGATGATCGATGCAGGGCGCTCCGCCGTGCCGCCTGCGCGAAGCAGGGGCAGGAATTTTCGAAGCGTGAAGAAAGGAGCCTTCAGGTTCAGGTCGATCACCGGATCCCATTCATCCTCGCCATAATCGTCGATGGGCGCGTCGGCCATGGTCCCGGCGTTGTTCACCAGGACATGCACGGCCTGTTCTTGGGTGGACACCGCCGCGACCAGAGCCTCGATCCCAGCAAGTGTCGAAAGATCTGCGACCAGGCCGGTACAGCGGCCGCCAGTCGTAGCAGAAATTTCCGCCGCGGCCGCCGTCACCTTGGCCTGCGTCCGGGCACAGATATAGACTGTGGCGCCCGCCGCAGCCAGGCCGGTCGCGATATGGCGGCCGATGCCGGTCGACCCGCCGGTAACGACGGCGACGCGGTCCTGTACCGAGAACAGCTCGGCGGCATTCATGCCGGAGCTCCCGCGCCGGAAATCTTCAGAATGAGGTCGGTCGTTCCCTCCGGATCGCCCACCAGCAGGGCGTGATCGCCCGGATGGTCATGGATGGTCCAGCCCAGTTCGCGCGCCCGGTCGTGCATCGCCGTCATCACCGTGACGGCCGCCGCGATATAGTCGACGGGCCGGTCGATCGCCTCGGCGCCAACGGGAATGACGCAGGCGGTCGCCTTCATCGGCTGGTCCGACAAATTGTCGAGCAGCCATTTCTCCCGCGCCGGGTCCATGAGATGGGGATGCTCCTTGGCCGCCGCCCGCTGCATTTCATGCACGCCCGATCCTACCGGGCCTTCGCCTGCTTCGAGCATCGCATCCAGCGCGGCGAGCTGGTCTTCCGGGACATAGCCCATGAGGGATCCGATCCGTTCCCCCGACCGGGGCACGATGGCGTCAAGATAGATTATGGATGCGATGCGGTCGCCCACCTCCGCGATCACGCCGGGCGCGACCGTGCCCGCATAGCTGTGCGCGACCAGCACGACGTCGCGCAGATCCTCATATTTGAAGACATTCACGATATCGCGCACATGAGTCGCATTGCCCACATCGCGGCCGATCAGATGCTCGCGCTCGCCAAAGCCGGTGAAGGTCGGCGTGTAGACCTTGTGGCCCCCGGCCTCCAGAATTTCACGGACATATTTCCATGTCCAGCCGCCCATGCCGCCGCCGTGAAGAAGTACGAATGTGGTCATGACGATCAGGCCTCCGCCGGTTCAGTGTTCTGGATGAATTCGGGGAATGGATCGGGTCCCCACAGGAACATGCTGTCCTCTGGCGCATGGTTGGCGGCCGGCCAGTCGACGTCATGCGGGATGAAGTCAATATCGGCCGAATATTCGCTGAAACTGCCCCAAGGATCGCGCACATAATAGAAATAATTGGCGCCCAATACATGCTGGCCCACGCCCCAGTTGGGGCCATAGCCGGCCCGGGCCATGGTCGCGCCGCCCAGGCCCACTTCCATCACCGACCCGACGTCCCAGCTATTGTGATGCATGCCCCGCCGATCGGACAGGACGAGGGCCAGCAGGTGATGATCGCTGCCATGGGGGCCGTGCAGGAAGGCGACGGCCGGCTCGCTCTTGTCGGACAGGCGCAGGCCGAGCGTCTTCTCATAGAAGTCGATCGCGGCATTCACGTCGGTCGCGAAGATGGCGAAATGCGAAAGGCGGCGGGGGTGAACCTTGGGCGCTTTGCTGTTAGGGATCGCGCCGGATTGGCCCGGCGCCGCGCTGACGAAAGTGAAATGGCTCTTTTCCGATGGCGTCGCCTTGTCTGCGACGCGGACGTTGATCGGCAGGCCATCGAAGCCTGCGAACCAGATGCCGTCGGCTTCCGCGCCTTCGGGCGGATCGATCCGTGTGACGCCGCAGCCGTCGAGATGAGCGGCAAAGGCGTCCGCTTCGTCCGGATAGATGCCGAAGCTCAGATAGCGCAGCCGCTTGGCGTCGCCGCCCTGGCTCAGCACGGCCCAGCGATGCGGATTGCCGAACGCATATAATTCCAGCGTGTCATCCCGCTCGCGGACGTCAAGTCCGAAGAGCGTGTAGAATGTCCGCGCGGCTTCCAGATCGGGCACTTCGACCGCGAAATGATCGATGGAATGGACGCCCAAACTATTGGCGCGGCGTCCCGACGGGCTGTTCTGGTTCATCCTTCGCTCCTTGGCTGGCCGGGCGCCGACAGGACGGCGCCGGCCTTTCGATCATGCTGCCTTGATGGGGTTCACCAACAGGCCGATCTTTTCGATTTCCACTTCGCACACATCGCCATCCTTCATGAACAGCGGAGGCTTGCGGGCAAGGCCGATGCCCGACGGGGTTCCCATGACCAGAACGTCGCCCGCTTCCAGCGTGAAGCAGGTGGACAGGAGGGCGACCGTGTCGACGACATCGAACACCATGTCGGATGTGTTCGCGCTCTGCACCACCTGGCCGTTGAGGCGGGTTTCGATCTTGAGCCCGGCGCCGCCCGCAGGCAGCTCGTCGGCCGTTACCAGCCAGGGACCGAAGGCGCCGGTATCGTCGAAATTCTTGCCGACCGTCCACTGCGGCGTCTTGAGCTGATAGTCGCGGATCGAACCGTCGTTGAACACCGAATAGGCGACGATATGCGACAGCGCGTCGTCCTTGCTGATATCCTTGCCGCCCTTGCCGACGACCGCGACCATTTCCGCCTCATAATCGAGTTGATCGGAACAGGGCGGTTTGATGATCGGTGCGCCATGGCCGATCAGGCTCGAATTGAAACGGCCGAATACCGTCGGGAATTCGGGCACGGTGAATCCGCCTTCGGCCGCGTGATCCTTGTAGTTGAGACCCAGGCAAAGGATCTTGGGCGCCTTGACGAGGGGCGGCAGGAAAGTGAGGTCTTCAACCTGAACTTCCTCGCCCTCTGCGCTGACTTTCGCGCCGGCATCCGTCAGGGCGCTGCCGCCGCTGGCGATCAGCGCATCCAGATCATAGAGTGCAGCGTCGCCGAACAGCGCCTTGACGCCCGCGCCCGTGTCCACTGCCAGACCGACCGCGCCGTTCTGTGTCACCTTGGCCAACCGCATATGCAAACCTCCTGAGAATCTGTCCAACCCACCGAACCGCAGGCATGGAATTGAATGAAATATATTTCAAGATATAAAATACATCCTGTCGAATTGCCATGGGTGACGAAGCTGATATAGCTCTTGCGATGACCAAAAAGCTGAGCCTGACCGAACGCGCCTACCGGCAATTGCGCGACGATCTCCTGACCTGTCGGCTGGTGCCCGGCGCCAAAATCAACATCAAGGATATCACCGAAACGCAGGGCTTCAGTCTCGGGGCGGTGCGCGAAGCCCTGTCGCGGCTCACGTCCGAGGGCTTTGTGACGCAGGACGATGCGCGGGGATTTCGGGTGACGCCGATATCGATCGGCGATCTGACGGATCTGGTCAGGGTCCGCAGCGATATTGAGGGGCAATGCCTCCGGCGCGCCATCGAGAAGGGAAGCCTGGACTGGGAAGCCTCGATCGTCAGCGCAGCCCATAGGTTGAGCAAGACCCCGACCCGCGACCCGCGAGAGGCGGCCCGTCTGAACGAGGATTATGCCGACGCCCATGCGGCCTTCCACCACGCCCTGGTCGCCGCGTGCGACAGTCCATGGTTGCTCAAGATGCGCGACTGGCTCTATGCCCAGTCGGAACGCTATCGCTATCTCACCGTGCCTTTGGCCCATGGCGACCGGGATTTGGTTCATGAACATGCGCAGATCGTCGACGCGGCGCTCGCGCGGGACGCCGACCGCGCCGAGGCGCTGCTGACGGACCATTTGATGGCGACGGCGCGGCTGCTGATCGACCCGCAGAATGCGCGGGGCGGGACCGATATCGAATGGGCGGCTGGCGCGGATCGGGCCCTCTGATCCCATATCAGCTCTGCCGGCTCTGACCGGTGCCACCGCCGCTGGCGGGCATCAGCATGTTGCTCATACCGCCATCAACCAGCAGGTCGACACCGCTGATGTGGCTTGCATGAGGGCCGATCAGAAACAGGATCGCCTGCGCGACATCCTCGGCCACGCCGAGTTTGCGCAGGGGAATATTGGCTTCCCGCTGGTCGCGCCGCGACGGATCTTCATATCCCGCAGCGGTCATCGGCGTGTAGGTGGGGCCGGGCGACACCGTATTGCATCGGATACCGTCCGGACCCCATTCGATGCTGAGCTGGCGTATCATCATCAGCAAGGCGGCCTTGCTGGAGGAATAAAAGCCAAGCGCGGGCGTAGGCTGGGTGGCCGACATGGACGCGGTCGCGACGAAGGCGCCCTTGCTCTCTTTCAGGTGAGGATGGGCCGCCTTGCCCAACAGCCAGGACGAGCGGGTGTTGATGGCGAAGATGCGATCGAAATCGCTGATCGGCAGTTCAACCAGCGCGCCGCCCATGATGATGCCGGCATTGCTGATGACGGCGTCGATCCCATCCATATGCGCGAGCGCCGCCGCGACAATCCGGTCGCCGCAATCCGGTTCGGCCAGATCAACCACGCAGGTCGCGGCGGCGGGGCCGACCGCATCGGCCACCACCTGCAGATTGGCGGCATCGCGATCCGCGAGCAGCATCCGGTGTTCACCCGGAATCATCGACCCGGCCGCCAGCAGTTCGGCGCATGCTCTGCCGATGCCGCTTGCAGCACCCGTGATGATCACCCGCATGTCACTCTCCCTACACTTTCATGGCGTCGATGCGCCGTGTTTCAGTCCTTCAGGCCCAGTTCGTCCATCAACGCGCCGCGCAGCTTGAACTTCTGGATTTTCGATGCCGACATCGGCCATTCGTCGATGAATCGGATATGCCGCGGAACCTTGAAGGAAGCGAGGCGCTGCCGGGTATAGGCGATGAGTTCCTCCGCCTCGACCTCCACATCGCCTTCGCGTTCGATGTAGGCCGCGGGGATTTCCGCCAGCCGCTCGTCAGGCAGCCCGACGACCTGCGCGAGACGAACCGCCGGATGGGTGGCCAGCACCGCTTCGACCTCGGCCGCCGCGACATTTTCCCCGCCCACTTTCAGCATATCCTTGAACCGGCCGTGGAACATGACGTGGCCATGTTCGTCGATCGAGCCGATATCGGCGCTATGATACCAGCCATCGGCATCGAGCGCCTCTGCGGTCTTCTGCGGGTCCTTGTAATAGCCGTCGAACAGATTGTAGCCGCGAATGAGGATTTCGCCGCGTTCGTCCACGCCCTTTTCCTCGCCGGTTTCGGGATCGACGATCTTCATCTCTATGCCCGCAAGGGGGAAACCGAGTTTCTTGAAGCCCATTTCCGGGTCCATCGCATAGCCGCCCGTGGTGACGATGCCGGTTGCCTCGGTCATGCCCATGGTGCCCACTTGGAGCATGTTTGGGGCTTTCTCCCGATAGGCCTGGCCTACGCGATCAGGCATGAAGGCGAAGCAGCTATTTTGCAGGCGCACCGACGACATGTCGGTCTTGGCCCAGTCGGGATGGGTGATCATGGCCTGATGGAAAGTGACGAAGGGCAGGAACATCATCGTCACCCGTTCATCCTCGATCTGCCGCAGACTCTCCCCGGCATCGAAATGCGGCTGGCCGATGAAGGTGCCGCCCACGTCGATCGCGCCCAGCATGCAGAGCATCGCAGCGATATGGAATAAAGGCAGCGGCGACCAGGCGCGCTCGTCGGGCTGGAAGGACCAGCGATAGCGAGCGAGATTCGATGCCTCCCGAGTGACGGCCTCATGGCTGAGCAGGCACCCCTTCGGGTTGGCCGACGTCCCTGACGTATACAGGATCATCGCGGTGTCGCGGACTCTGACGGTCAGACGGGATGCATGTACCTCTGCTTCCTCCACTTCCTGCACCGCCGCATCGAAGGTTGCCTGATCGACGAAACCGGGGACCGAACGGCCACCCAGCATCACGATCCGCTTGAGCAGCGGCGCGCCCGCAAGCGTGAGTGAGGAGGAGTCGGCGGCATCGGGCAGGTCGGGGAAAGCCTCAACCAGCCGCCGACCGAAATCGATATGCTCGCTGATCATATCATTGGTGATGATCGCCGCCAGATCGGCATTGTGCGCGACATAGGCCATCTCGGGCGCCTTGTACCGTGCGTTCATCAGCACTGACACGGCGCCGCACATCGCGTTGGCGAACAGGGTTTCGACAAATTCGATGCTGGACGGCAACAGGATGCCGACATGGTCGCCGCGCCGGATGCCCAGCGCCTTCAGGCCGCGTGCGCGCTTCAGGACGCTCTGCACGACATCACCATATGTCTTGCGTTCTCCCGGAAATACCAATGCTTCCTTGTCGGATGCCTTGTCCCACCCTTTGAGAAGCAGATCGCCCAGAGTGGTTGCAGAAATACGGAATGGGGCGCAATCTTCGCCTTGTGTGACCACGGATGTCCGCTCCTAAAATGCCGGTCAGCTATCGATGATGATCAGATTGCAGCCATCGCCTCTGCCTGCGCCTTTCGTTGGATAGGTGCAGCTTTGCCTTCCGGGTCCAAGAGCAAGGGCAGAGATTTTGTATCACTGTGCGGGAATTCACGATGGAAGCCTATGTCTACGATCATGTCCGGACGCCGCGCGGGAAGGGCCGCCCCGATGGCGCGCTGCACGAGATCACCTCTGTCGAAATGGCGACGCAGCTGTTGAAGGCGCTCCAGAGCCGCAATGATCTCGACACTGGACTGCTCGACGATGTGATCATCGGCATGGCCCAGCCCGTCGGTGAACAGGGCGGCGTGCTGGCGCGCGCGGCGGTGTTGCAGGCCGGCTATGCCCAGACGGTCGCGGGCCAGCAAATCCATCGCTTCTGCGCCACCGGCCTGGACGCCGTCAGCCTGATCGCGGCGCAGGTTCATTCGGGCATGATCCAGGCCGGCATCGGCGGTGGCGTCGAGTCGATGAGCCGCACGGTCATGGGGTATGACTCGGGCGCGTGGACGTCGGATCCGTCGGTCGCCTTCAGCAATTATTACGCCCCGCAGGGCATCGGCGCCGACCTGATCGCTACCCTGGACGGCTACACGCGCGAGGATGTCGACAATTTCGCCGTCGAGAGCCAGCGCAAGGCTGCCCATGCCTGGGAAAACGGCTATTTCAAAAACTCGATCGTGCCGATCAAGGATGTCCTGGGCGACGTGGTGCTCGATCATGATGAGCATATGCGGCCCGGCACCACGCTGGAAAGCCTCGCCAAGCTCAAGCCCGCTTTCGAAGGGTTCGGCAAGGCCGGGTTCGAGGCAGTGGTGAAGGCTAAATATCCCGAAATTGAAGAGCTGAACTATGTCCATCATGGCGGCAACAGCTCCGGTATCGTCGACGGCGCCGGACTGGTTCTTGTCGGGTCGAAGGAATTTGGGGAAAAGGCAGGCCTCAAGCCGCGCGGTCGCATCCGGTCCTACGCCAATATCGGGTCTGAGCCGACGATCATGTTGACGGCGCCGGCGGCGGTCTCTCGCAAGGCGCTCAAGGCGGCCGGCATGACCGAGAAGGATATTGATCTCTGGGAACTGAACGAAGCCTTCGCCAGCGTGGTGATGCGCTTCCAGCGGGAGCTGAATGTCCCCGACGACAAGATCAACGTCAATGGCGGGGCGATCGCGATGGGTCATCCGCTGGGCGCGACCGGCGCGATGATCCTGGGCACCGTGCTGGACGAGCTGGAGCGGCGCGACGCGGAGACCGGCCTTATCACCCTGTGCGCGGCCAACGGCCTGGGCACGGCTGCCATCATCGAGCGCGTTTGAGCGCGAACAGAACTTTAGAGCGGGACATCCCATGAAGACTATGCGACTGGAAAAGGCCGAGGACGGCTTTGCGATCCTGACCCTCGACGCCGAAGGCTCGATGAACGTCGTCAACGACGCTTTCATCGCCGACATGGAAGCGGCGACGAAGCAGATTGTCGTGGACGAAAGCATCAAGGGCGTCATCCTGACGTCGGCCAAGAAGACGTTCATGGCCGGTGCGGACCTCAAGCAGCTGGTGAACGGGTTCGGCACGCTGACGCCGCAGGAAGCCTATGCCTTTTCGAAGCGCGCCACCGACATGCATCGTGCCATCGAACAATCGGGCAAGCCCTGGGTGGCGGCGATCAACGGCCTGGCGCTGGGCGGGGGTTTCGAGCTGGCGCTGGCGTGCCACCGGCGCATCCTGGCGGATGATGCCAAGGCGCAGGTCGGTTTGCCCGAAGTCAATGTCGGTCTGCTGCCCGGATCGGGCGGCACCGTGCGGTTGGGCATTATCGCAGGCATGAAGATCGCGCTGGACCTGCTGCTGTCGGGCCGCTCGGTGGGGCCGCAGGAAGCGCTCAAGCTCAAGATCGTGGACGAGGTCGTCCCGGCGGACAAGCTGATCGACGCGGCCAAGGCGTGGCTTGCGACCGGGCCGGATCCGGTCAAGCCCTGGGATGTCAAGGGTTGGACGCCGCCGCAGAAGAAGGGCATGACCGTCCCTGAGGATTCGGCCGCCTACATGATGTATACAGGTGGCCTGGCCAAGGGGGGTTACAATCAACCTGCGCCCGCCGCGATCCTGAACTCGGTGTTCCACGGCTTGCAGTTGCCCTTTGACAAGGCGCTGGCGGTGGAGGGGAAATATTTCGCCAAGCTGCTGACCGATCCGGTCGCGCGCAACATCATCCGCACCACCTTCATTTCGAAGCAGGCGGCCGAAAAGGGCGCGCGTCGTCCCGAAGGCTTCCCGAAGTTTGAAGCGAAGAAAGTGGGCGTGCTGGGCGCGGGCATGATGGGCGCGGGCATTGCGTTCGTGTCCGCCAATGCGGGTATCGACGTCGTTCTGATCGACCGCGACACCGCGACCGCGCAGAAGGGCAAGGACTATTCGGCCAAGGTGCTGGGCAAGCTGGTCGAAAAGGGCAAGCTGACGCAGGACAAGGCGGACGCCGTGCTCGCCCGCATCACCCCGACCGACGACTTCGCGCTGCTCGATGGCTGCGACATGGTGGTCGAAGCGGTGTTCGAGGATACGGCGATCAAGGCCGAAACCACGAAGAAGGCCGAAGCGGTGCTGCCGGCACAGGCCATTTTCGCGTCCAACACCTCGACCCTGCCGATCTCGCAGCTCGCCCAGGCGTCGCGGAGCCCGGACCAGTTCATCGGCCTGCACTTCTTTTCGCCGGTCGACCGCATGGGGCTGGTCGAGGTCATCATGGGCAAGCAGACCAGCAAGGAGACGCTGGCCAAGGGCCTCGACTTCATCGCGCAGTTGCGCAAGACGCCGATCGTCGTCAACGACAGCCGTGGCTTCTACACCAGCCGCGTGTTCCAGATGCTGATCCACGAAGGCGCGGCGATGCTGGCGGAGGGCGTTCCCCCCGCGGTGATCGAAAACGCGGCCAAGGCTGTCGGCATGCCGGTCGGGCCGCTGGCGCTGCTGGACGAACTGACGCTCGACCTGCCGCTCAAGATCGTCGACCAGGCGATCGCCGAGGAAGGCGATAAATATACGCCACCCGCAGGCACTGCCGTCATGCGGCGGATGAAGGACGAGATCGGCCGGTCCGGCCGGAAGACCGGCGGGGCGTTCTATGATTATCCCGAAGGCGGCAAGAAGCATCTGTGGAAGGGCCTGGCCGATCATTTCCCGGTCAAGCAGGACTGGGATGTCGAGGAACTGAAGAAGCGCTATCTCTATGCGCAGGCGATGGAAACCGCCCGCTGCCTGGAGGAAAATGTGCTGGAAACTCCGCAGGACGCCGATCTGGGTGCGATCTACGGCTGGGGTTTCCCGGCCTGGACCGGCGGGACGATCAGCTACATTGACACGATCGGCATTAAGAAGTTCGTTGAGGAATCCGATAGGCTCGCCCAGCTTTATGGCCCGCGCTTCCTGCCGTCCGCATGGCTGCGCGACAAGGCGGCAAAGGGTGAGGATTTCTACACGCCCGCGAGCGAAACCAGGGTCAAGGAGCCAATGCCGGCATGAAGCGCCTGATTTTCGAGCAGGAGCATGAGCAGTTCCGCGACTCCGTCGTCAAGTTCATGACGACGGAGGTGGGCGCTCACGCCGAACGTTTTCGCGAGCAGGGCATGGTCGACCGTGAGCTGTTCCTGAAGGCGGGCGAGCAGGGCTTGCTGTGCACCTGGGCGGACGAGAAATATGGCGGGGCGGGGATCGACGATTTCCGCTTCGAGCAGATCATCATCGAGGAGAATATGCGCCACGGCGACATAGGCTTCTACATCAACCTGCATAATGATCTGGTCGCGCCCTATATCGCCAAGCTCGGCACCGACGAACAGAAGGACCGCTGGATGCCAGGCATCGTCAGCGGCGAGAAGATTCTGGCCGTCGCGATGACGGAACCGTCCACCGGCAGCGACCTGGCGGGTATGCGCACCAGCGCGGTGGACAAGGGCGACCATTGGCTGTTGAACGGCGCCAAGACCTATATTTCCAATGGCATTTTGGCCGATCTGGTCGTCGTGGCCGCGCGGACCGACCCCAATAGCCGCCACGGTCTGGGCCTTATGGTCGTCGAACGCGGCATGGAAGGGTTTGAACGCGGGCGCAAGCTGGCGAAGATGGGGCTCAAGGCGCAGGACACGGCCGAGCTCTTCTTCAACGATGTCAGGGTGCCGAAGGGGAATGTGCTGGGCGATCCGGCCCAAGGCTTCAAATATCTCGCCCGCTTCCTGGCGCAGGAGCGGCTGGTCGCGGCCATCGGCTTCATGGCGACGGCGCAGACCGCATTCGACATCACGCTCGACTATGTGAAGGAACGCCGGGCCTTCGGAAAGCCGATTGGCGCGTTCCAGAATACGCGGTTCAAGATGGCTTCGATGCGGGCCGAACTGGACGCGCTTCAGACCTATGTCGACCAGTGCGTGATGCTGCTCAACGCGGGCGAGTTGACCGCAGAAGACGCGTCGGCGGCCAAACTGCTGACCAGCGAACTGGAAGGCCGGGTGATGGACGAATGCGTCCAGCTTCATGGCGGGGCGGGCTATATGGAAGAATATCGCATCAGCCGCATGTATACTGACGCCCGCATCAGCCGCATCTTCGCCGGAACCTCGGAAATCATGCGCGAAATCATCGGTCGCGGACTGGGCCTGGACGAGCGTAAGCTGTCCTGACCGCAAAACCGGGGGTGGGTCGAATGCTTGATGTCGAACGATTGCGCGGCTTCCGGGTGCCGGAAGCACAGGATGTTTGCGATCCGCGATCCGCTATTCTCTACGCGCTGGGTGTCGGCGCTGGGCTGGGCGCGATCGATGAACGGCATCTGGTCTTCGAACGCGATCAGGCCGTGTTGCCGACCATGGCGCTGGTTCTGGGAACACCTGGCTTCTGGCCGATGGCGCCGGAACTGGGCTGGGACTGGCCGCGCATCCTGCATGGCGAACAGACGCTGAAACTGTTCCGGCCGCTCGAACTGGGTCAACTGGTGAACGGCCGGATCGAGATTGTCGGTCTCGCCGATAAGGGGGTAGGCAAGCCCGCCCTTGTGCGGGCAAAACGCGTGATCACCACGCCGACGGACCGGCTGATCGCCGAGATGGAGGAAGTGTGGGTCTTGCGAGGAGCGGGTGGTTTTGGCGGGCCGCGTGATCTGGACGGACCGGCGCCGGTCGTCATGCCGGATGCGCCCGCGGACGCCTGTCTTGACCTTCCGACGGCTTCCAATCAGGCGATGCTCTATCGCCTGACCGGCGACCGCAACCCCCTGCATATCGATCAAGGCACGGCGCAGGCGGCGGGTTTCGATCGGCCGATACTGCATGGCCTTGCCACCATGGGTCTGGTTGGGCGCGCGTTGATCCATCTGTGCTGCGGCGGCGATCCGGGTTTGTTGACCGACATGCGGGTGCGTTTCACCGCGCCGGTCTGGCCGGGTGAAACGGTTCGGACGGAAATCTGGCGCCGGGGCGACGCCGTATCGTTTCGGGCTAGCGTGCCTGACAGGAATAGCATCGTCATCGATGGCGGCGAGGCCCGCATCGGTGGTTTCAAGGAAGAACGGGACGTATTGAAGTGAATATATTGGATGGCAAGGTCGCACTGGTGTCCGGCTCAGGACGGGGCATTGGGAAGGCTATCGCGCTGAAACTGGCAAGCGCCGGCGCCCATGTCGTGGTGAACGACCTGGACGAGGATGTGGCAAAGGCGACGGCGAGTGAAATCGAAAGCCTTGGCGTCCGCGCCGTGGTGTGCGTGGGCGACGTGACGGATGCCGATTTCGGCGACAAATTTGTAGGAGCGGCGGTCGCGCATTTCGGCACGATCGACATCATCGTGAACAATGCGGGCTATGCCTGGGACTCGGTTCTTCAAAAGACGAGCGACGAGCAGTGGATGGCCATGCTCGACGTTCATCTCAATGCCCCTTTCCGTATATTGCGCGCCGCGCAACCGGTAATCGCCGCCACGGCGAAGAAGGAGGCTGCCGAACATGGTCGTCCCACACGCCGCACGGTCATCAATATATCGTCCGTGGCGGGTCTTGGCGGCAATGCCGGTCAGTCGGGCTATGCGGCGGGCAAGGCGGGGATCGTCGGTCTCACCAAGACGGTGATGAAGGAATGGGGGCGACATAATGTCACCGTCAACGCGGTGGCTTTCGGCGCCATCATGACGCGCATGACCGCGGGCGAGGCGGGCAGCACGACCATCAGCGTCAAGGGTCGGGACATCAAGGCCGGCGTCAGCGACGAAATATTGGAAGCCATGGAAAAGGGCATTCCGCTGGGCCGTGCCGGCACGCCGGAAGAAGCCGCCGGCGCCGTCTACCTGCTCTGCCTGCCCGAAGCCGATTATATCACCGGCGAGGTGATCGTCGCGGGCGGGGGCTGGAAACTCTGACGATATGATGGGCGGGCCTTGGCGCCCGCCCTCGGTCAGGCGGGCCAGCCAGGCGTGCGGCCCTGCATCGCCTGAAAGATGGCACGCATGGGATCGGGTACGGATCCGGCGCCGATGCCAGTGCCGAAATTGATCCCCCGCCGCTCATATATCCGCCATCCCTGGGCCGTGCGCCGCAGCCTGTCCTCATAGCCGCCCACGGCCAGAAGGTCCGTCGGGCGCAGCGGATCGGCACCGGGGATATCGAACCACTGCCAGGCCATGACTCGGCTGGCTGCGCGCGCTTCGTCGCCATTCACCTCTATCACCACATTGGTGATGTTGTGCGAACAGCCCATTAGAGCGCCCTGATAACCCATGCACTGGGCATGGATGGCTTCCCGTCCCACGGAACGCGCGCTGCCAAAGTCGATCGATCCATCCTCCGTGAATACTTCCTCAGCAATACGGTGAAACTGCATCGAATCTACCAGATGGGCGTAAAGATAGAGGCATTCCTCGATCGCGAGGCGGTCCGCCAGCATGGCGAGGTCGATCATCATGGCGAATAGCTTTCTTTACCTGACGTGAGCGTGGGGGGCTTATTTCAGCCGCAGCCAACGACCCCGCCGTCGACCGGAATCTGGGCGCCGGTGACATATGCGCCCGCGCGCGAGCACAGGAAAATGACGATGCCGGCGATATCGTCCGGTGAACCCAGGCGTTGGAGCGGAATATGCGCCAGCAGGGCAGGATCGACCTGATCCTCATCCCGCATATGCGCCGTCATTTTGGTTGGGAAGAAGCCGGGAATGACCGCATTGACGGTGATGTTGCGCGCCGCCAAATCGCCGGCCAGATCGCGCGTCATCATATGGACCGCAGCCTTGCTCGCAGCATAGCTGTACGCGCTGAGCCGCTCTGTCTTCATCCCCGCGACCGAACCGATGTTGATCACCCGCGCCGGATCGCCAGCCTTTCCGGACGCGCCGAGTTCGGGCAGGAGTTCCCGGACCATGGTGAACGGCGTCTGGACGTTGACGGCCATCACGCCCGGCCAAGCCTTGTCGGGGAAGCTGTCGATCGGCCCGCCCCAGGTCTTGCCCGCATTGTTGACCAATATATGGCATTCGCCGACCGCTTCGCGATAACGGGCGACGAGGTCGACCGCCGCCTCGGGCGTTGACAGGTCGGCGGGGAGGGGGATGCACGATCCCAGCGCCGCCATTTCCCGTGCCGCCTCTTGGCAGATGTCGACCTTGCGGGATGTGATCGCCACTGTCGCGCCAGCCCGCAGCAGACCTTCGGCGATCATGCGGCCCAGACCTTGCGCGCCGCCGGTAACCAGCGCCTTTTTGCCAGTCAGGCTGAACAGATCGCTCACATCGTCACCACGACTTTGCCGAACTTGTGCTGGTCGCGCAGATGCAGAAGCGCCTCTTTGGCCTGGGCAAGCGGATAGGTCGCCTCGATCACCGGCTTGATGGCATGTTGCTCGGCAAAAGCGAGCATTTCCTTGAAGTCCTGAGGATCGCCGACCTGGCTGCCGACGATGCTGGCGCTCTTGAGGAAGATGTCGGTGGCGTTGAACTTGATCTCATTGCCGGCGGTGGACCCGTAGATGACGATCCGCGCGCCCGGATTGATCGCGCGGACATAATTGGCGAAGCTCGGCGATGGCGCGCCGTCCAGCACCACGTCGATGCCGCCGGTGAGTTTGCCGACCTGCTTGCGCCAGTCGGGATCGGTGTACAGCAGGCCGCCCTTCGCCCCCATGGCCACGGCACGATCGATCACGTCCTGGTTTTCGCCGGTGACATAGACATTGGCGCCCTTGGCCACGGCGAAGGCCAGGCCGAATGTGGCCACGCCGCCGCCTACGCCGCTGATGAGCAGCGTCTCTCCCGCTTCCAGCCGTCCCTTGAACATCAGCGCGCGCCACGAGGTCAGCGCCGTCAGCGGCATGGCCCCGGCTTCCTCGAAACTCATGAAGGCCGGCTTGGGCGCCAGATTGTCGACCGGAACGCAGATATATTCGGCGATCGTCCCAGCGAAGGGCATACCGAGCAGGCCGAAATCGGCGGCCGGCGCGTGGCGGTTCGGCCCCCAGTTGCGTGCAGGATAGAGCACAACCTCATCGCCCTCGCGGACGCCGGTGACGCCTTCGCCGATCATGTCGACCACGCCCGCACCATCACAGCCCAGCGTGATCGGAACCGTCATCCCGGGATATTGCCCGTGGGTGATGAACAGTTCACGATGGTTTACGGATGCGGCCCGCACCGCGACACGCACCTCTCCCGGACCGGGCACTGGCGTGACGACTTCCGCCACCACGACGGATTCAGGGCCGTCGATCCGTTCGAGATAAAGGGCCTTCATGGTCAACCTTTCCTAATATCCTGCTCGGCGCCGCGGTCTGTATGGCAACACCGGCTGCATAACGACCTCAGCTTCCTGGGCGGAAAGCTGGACATTTTTCCATGTCATTGGGAACCTATCTGCCGATAGGAAAAAGGGATTGCGTTATAGATTTATCGCGCAGAATATATTTCGCATAACAAACGAATCGCGCCAAGGGCGTTAGGAGAGAAGAGCATGACCGTCGTGCCCACAGCTATCTTGCCACCGCGTTCGACTCATATGCCGATCCGGCGGGCCGCATTGGTAGCGCTGACGGAGAGAGTGGGGCAGTCGCGCATGACCGCAGTGTCTGCACCAGCTGGGAGCGGAAAAACGACCGCAATGCTGTTCTGGGCGGATGAACTCAGAGCGCAGGGGCGCCCCGTTTTGTGGCTCGCGGCCAGGGCAGGCATAAAAAATAAGCGGTCCTTTCTCCAGGCGCTCAAGGCCGCAGGTATTGCGGCCGGCATGCCGTGGGACGCACTGGACAGTGACGCCTCCGACGAAAGCTGGCTATCCGCCCTCGCGACGATGGGCAGTGCAAAGCCGGTCATCATCGTGGATGACGCGCAGTTTCTGGCCAAGCCCATTCTGGAATTTTTGGCGCAACTATCGTCGAGCGCGCGCGACGCATTGACCATCATCATCGCCGCGCGCGGTACTGTCGGCCTGTCGTTGGCGCGAATGCGTGCGCTCGGATTCCTGGTCGAAGTGGGCGTCGCCGATCTGTCCTTCACCTTGGCGGAAGCGACGGAACTGGTCACGCGGTCAATCGGGTCGCCGGTGGATTCGCGCGACCTTCAGGACATTGTGGGCGATACCCAGGGCTGGGTTTCCGGCATCGTTATTGCCTGCGATCTCTATCGCCGCACCAGCGACAGCGCGGTCAAGCTCCGGCTGACTGGTCTGCGTCCCGAATTTGCCGAATATTTCCATGATGAAGTGTTAAGTTTGCAGCCCGACGACGTCCGCCGCTTCCTCGTCGACACCTCGATCCTTGATGAATTGACGCCCTCCGCTTGCGCCGCGGTCACCGGCGACGAAAATGCGCGCGCGATGCTGGACCATGTATTTCGTGAAGGCCTGTTTCTGAACGCGATTGATCAGGAACATAGCCGCTATGCCTATCACCGGCTGTTCCGCGAAATGGTGCTGGGCCGGCTGATCGATCGGGCGCCGGACCGCGCTGCCGTCATGCATCGACGGGCGAGCGAATATTTTGCCGAAGCCGGCCAGCTTGCCCTGGCGATCGAACATGCGCGGCTGAGCGGGGACAAGGCGTTTCTGGCCGACCAGTTGGATCGCTTGGCCGAGGGGCTGACCTATTCGGGCTATCTCTACCGCATCGACGAACTGGGCGCGGAACTGCCCTGGCCGATCCTCGCCGAACGGCCTAACCTGCTCCTGGCTCTGGCCTGGAGACGCATCCGCCAACTGGCCTTTTCATCGGCCGACAGGCTGATTTCCGCTGCGCGGCTGGCCTGTGAAGCGAAGCGCGAGGCGCAGTCCCTGCCCGCGCACGAAATCGAGCAACTGGACCTGTTGATCCGCCATCGTTTCGTCATGCTTGCGGCGGCGCGAGACGACATGGTCAGGGTCGAGGCTGATTCGGAGCCGCTGCTCGCCGAACTGGCCGATAGCCATGCCTATCTCAGCTGCACCTTGCTGGCGCAGCTCATGTCGGCGCGGCGCGAACTCTATCATTTTCAGGACATGCTCAAGCTGGAGGCGGAAACCAGCCGCGCTCTGTCGCGTCCCGGCTCGGCCTTCGCATCCATCGCCCTGAAGGCCTCGGTCGCGCCGACCATGATGGCGCAGGGCAAGATTCCCTTGGCGCAACGCTTTCTGGAAGAGGCCTTTGCGTTAGCTGTCGAAATCCATGGCGCAGGTTCCGGTCTGGCCGCGCTTCCTGCGTTGCCGTTGGCCGAACTGCTCTATGATGCAGGCGACCTGGAGCAGGCGGCGGAGCTGGCGGACCAATATCTGCCAGTGGTGCGGCAATGGGGATTTTCCGATCAGATGGCGTCGGGCTATCTGGTCAGCGCGCGCCTGCGGGCGGCAAGGGGCGATCTGTCCAGCGCACTTTCGACGCTTAACGATGCCCATCTCGTGGCGATCGAATGCGGGCTTGATCGTCTGCGCTCCTTCGTCGTGGCCGAAGAGGTGCGGCTTTTGATCAAGGCGGGGCAGATCGACGAGGCGGAGCAGCATTTCCTGGCGGGCGATCCGCAACTGGACGGCGAACCCATTCCCACCCTGCACCCGACGCGGCGCAATGAAAATATCGCGATCGCCTGGCTCAGGATCGAGATGCAGCGTCATCGGCTGGGCCGAGCGCGCAAGGTCGCCTATCGGTGGCTGGAATTCGTCAAGCGCGCGGGAGCGGTCCGATCCGCCGTAATCTTCGAATTGCTGCTGGCGGAAATCGCGGTGCTTCAGGGCAACCGCTCCGAGGCGCGCAGGGCCGTTCGCGCTGCCGTAGAGATGGCCGAACCGGCCGGCTGGGTGCGGGTCTTCGTCGATGAAGGAGAAGTGATCGCGTCTCTCATCATCGAAGCCTATTCGCAGGGGCCGGAACTGGAAACGCCGGCTGATCGCTTCGCCGTCCGCCTTGTGTCGATGTTGAGGCGGGGACCGCAGATCGAAGCGGATGAAGAAGAGGAGGATGATTTCGGCCTGACCGGGCGCCTCGCCAACCGGGAAGTGGACATTTTAACGATGGTGAGCGGAGGACTGCGCAACAGGGAAATCGGCGACCGTCTCGGCCTGACCGAAGGCACCGTCAAATGGTATATGCAGCAAATCTACGACAAGCTGGGCGTGCGCCGTCGGCCACAGGCGGTTCTGCGGGCGCGGCAGCTCGGCATCCTGCCCTGAAGCGCCCGCCGCTTCCTATCGAAGGATAGATTGCGCGGTTCGCGCAACCTGCGACCGGCGCAATCTGCGCGAAAGGAAATATCATGGCAAAACGCAAGGTCATCATCAGCTGCGCGATTACTGGCGCAATCCACACGCCCTCCATGTCGCCCTATCTGCCCGTGACGGCGGAGGAGATCGCGGGATCGGCGGTCGGCGCGGCGGAGGCGGGCGCGGCCATCATCCACCTGCATGCGCGCAATCCCGTCGATGGGCGGCCGGACCAGAATCCCGAGCTGTTCGAACCCTTCCTCAAGGTCATCAAGCAGCGCAGCGACGCCGTCTTGAACCTGACCACGGGCGGGCACCCCTCCATGACGGTGCAGGAACGGATCCGTCCCGCCCAGACTTTCGCCCCGGAAGTGGCCAGCCTCAATATGGGGACCATGGGCTTTGGTCTGTTCCCGATGCTGGATCGCTACAAGTCGTTCAAGCATGACTGGGAACCCGCCGCGCTCGAAGCATCGCGCGACCTGGTGTTCAAGAACACCTATGCCGACATCGAACATCTACTGACGACCTTGTCGCCGCTGGGCACGCGCTTCGAATTCGAATGCTATGACACCAGCCATCTCTATAACCTGAAATATTTTCTCGATCGCGGCCTCGTCAAGGCGCCGCTGTTCATCCAGACCTGCTTCGGCATATTGGGCGGCATCGGCAGCCACCCCGACGATATCATGCATATGAAGCGGACCGCCGACCGGCTGTTCGGCGACCAATATGAATGGTCCGTGCTGGGGGCCGGTGCGCGTCAGATGAGCATCGTCGCCATGGCGGCATCCATGGGTGGCAATGTCCGTATCGGTCTGGAGGATTCGCTGTGGGGCGGCCCGGGCCGGCTCGCCGAGACCAATGCAGAGCAGGTGAAGACTGCGCGGCAGATCGTCGAAGGCATGGGTCTTGAAATCGCCACGCCCGATGAGGCGCGCGCCATGCTGGACCTCAAGGGCGCAGACCGGACGAATATCTGATGACGGAAAAAAGCGGGCCGCTGGCCGGTATTCGCCTGCTGGAGATCGACGCGATCGGTCCCGTACCGCTCGCGGCGATGCTGCTCGCCGATATGGGCGCCGAGATCGTCCGCATCGCCCGGCCGCCATCGGCCGCGGCGGGGGACTGGGATGACGTCGGCGGCGACATCCTGCACCGCAGCCGGGTCGTGACCCATCTCGATCTCAAGCAGGACGCCGATCGCGAACAGTTGCTCGCGTTGATCGAGCGGGCGGACGGACTGATTGAGGGATACAGGCCCGGCGTCATGGAACGCCTCGGCGTCGGTCCCGATGTCTGCCTCGCGCGCAATCCGCGGTTCGTGTTCGGCCGAATGACAGGCTGGGGCCAGTCCGGGCCGCTTGCCCTGCGAGCGGGCCATGACATCAATTATCTGTCAATCACCGGCGCGCTCCACGCGATGGGAGAGCGACAGGGTACGCCGCCAGTGCCGCTCAATCTGGTAGGCGATTATGGCGGCGGCGCCATGTTCTTGATCTTTGGTCTGTTGAGCGCACTGCTGGCGGCGCAACGGACGGGCCGGGGGCAGGTCGTCGACGCCTGTATCACGGACGGCGTCGCGTCGTTGATGAGCCTATTCTACGCATGGCAGCCCAAGGGTTTGTGGGAAGATGCGCCCGGCTCCAATCTGCTGGACGGTGCGGCGCCCTTCTACCGCTGTTACGAATGCGCCGACGGTCGGCATGTCGCGGTGGGATGTCTGGAACCGAAATTCTTTGCCCAGATGGTGGACGGATTAGGTCTCTCCGACAGATGTTATGACCAGAATGATCGTGAAGGCTGGCCTGCGATGCAGGTTGAATTGGCCGCGGCATTTCTGACCAAGAGCCGGGATGAGTGGGCCGCTCTGTTTGCTGCGAGCGATGCTTGCGTGACGCCGGTTCTGTCGATGGAGGAAGCGCCCCGGCACGCGCATAATGAAGCGCGGGCGACTTTCGTACAGCGTCATGGAGTGGTCCAGCCATCGCCGGCGCCCCGCTTGTCCCTCGATGCGGGCGCCATTGGCGAGCCGTCCGTCGCGTCGGCGGCGGACCTGATCGCGGCTTGGTCTTAAGGCGCGGATCGCGCCAGGACAGCGGCATTCACCTTCGTAGAAAACTTGCTTGGATCAGGACGGGGCGTTCGTCAGGACGCTGGCTGTATCGAACGGCAAGACCGCAGCGCGGCAGCCTGTCGCGCCGCTGCGGCGCAAATGCCACATCGAGATCAATTATTTCTGGTCGATATGAATCCTGTCCAGCGATAGGTGGTAAATCGCGACTAAAGTCGATTTTGCCACAGGCGATCAGGCCTGCGTCGCACGCAGGTCACACGGAAAAACTGATTAACTGGGAGGATATTTATGCGATTGGCCGCACTGAAACTGGCATTGGTTGCGAGCGCCGCAGCGGTGGCATTTCCCTCATGGGCGCAGTTCGTCGCTTCGGCCGCGCCGCAGGCGGATAGTGCGAATGCCGGTGACATAGTTGTCACGGCTCGCCGCCGGGAAGAACGACTGCAGGACGTTTCGGTTTCCATTTCCGCCTTTTCATCAGAGGCGTTGGAACGCAGCACCGTCCAGACGGTAAGCGATGTTAAAACGATCGCCCCCGGCTTCACCTTCTCCTCCGAAGGGGGCAAGGACAATGTCGCGCTGACCCTGCGCGGCATTGGCCAGTTGCCCCTGGGCGAGGTGACTCCCGGCGTTGTCATCTATCTCAACGACACCCCTTTGCCCTCGGTCGGATCGAACGTCCCGACTTATGACATTGGCAGCATTCAGGTGCTAAAGGGGCCGCAGGGGACGCTGTTCGGCCGCAACACTTTGGGCGGCGCGGTCGTGATCGGCAGCCAGAAGCCGAGCTACGCCTTCGAAGGCTATGTCGAGGGCACCTATGGACGCTTCGATTATCGCGAACTGGAAGGCGCGGTGAATATTCCGATTATCGAGGATAAGGTCGCTTTCCGCGCTGCAGGCCAGATCCGCCGTCAGGATCCCCGGACGATCGCCTTTGACGGCGGCCCGGGATTCGATAATATCCATCAGGACGCCTACCGTCTCTCGCTGCTGGTCGAGCCGTTCGAGGGCCTCAAGAGCACCACCATCTATGAATATTTCAAAGGCGACGAACTCGCCGGCGGCCTCTATCTGCTGCGCGAGAATTTCCCCTTTGCCGCGCTGGGCCTGGGGGTTGTCGAGCCACAGGTGCAGGCCGCTTTGCAGGCACAGAAAGCCAATCGTCGCGGGTCGTTCGACGGCGGCATCAACGGCGGCGCGGCCTATCGCAAGACCACGTCGATCACCAATGACACGTCCTTCAGCTTCGGCGATCTGACGCTACGCAACATTTTTGGCTATCGAAAGAATTACAGCTATCAGTTGATCAACACCGGCGGGCTGCCGCAACTGCAAATCCCCACGGGTCTGCCGTCTCCCGCGCCCTCGGCCGTGCCGTTTACCCTTTTCACGGCGTCTTCCGTGCTGGATCGGCAATATCTGACAAATGAAACCCAGTTGCTGGGCGATTTTGGGTCGTTCAACTTCATCGTCGGCGCCTTTTATAATAATGATAAGCCTCACGGCCCCAGTGGATCGCAGTTCACGGCATTTTCGTTGGGCGGAGTTCCGGCGCCTGCGGTGTCAGCCCATGTCCGCAACAAGAACTGGGCGGTCTACGGTCAGATCGGTTATGAATTCACCGACAAGCTGAAGCTCAATCTCGGCGCGCGCTACAGCTGGGACAAAGTGTCGGCTTGCGGCGGCACCATCGGCACGGCCTATGTCGACGAATCCACCTGCCTCAGCACGGCAGCCCTGGGTCTGGCCGACGGCGTCGGCACCGTATCCAACAAGGGCGAGGAGCCGAGCTGGACCATCGGCCTTGATTATAAGGCGACCCCGGACTGGCTGCTCTATATCGTGTCGCGACGGGGCTATCGGGGCGTCAATGTGAACACGCCGCTCTTCGAAACGCCCTTTACCACAGGCGGCACGAACCCGGCCTGCGTGGCGACCGGGGGCGTCTGCGCAGACCTTCGTCCCTTCCAGAAGACGGGGGAGGAAACAATCACGGACGTCGAGATCGGCTCCAAATATGACTATCATGTCGGGTCCGCGCGCGGGCGTCTCAATCTGGCCGCCTATTACAGCAAATATAAGAATGCGCTTCAGTTCCTGAACACGCAGACGACCGTCCCGAACGGCACGCCGGATTCGCCGACCAACGGCTCCCTGGCCGCCAACGTCGCCGATCTGCGGATCTGGGGCGTCGAACTGGAGGCGTCCATCAGCCCCGTGCGCAGCCTCACCGTCGGTTTCAATGCCGCCTATACCAATGTGAAGGTGGAAAGCCTGACCATTCCTGCGGGACTGCCATCGACCATCGTGCTGGGCGAGGGCCAGATCAACAAATATTCGCCCAGTTTCTCCGGCACGGCCAGCGTGAGCTGGACCCTGCCGGTCCGCCCGGCTGACGGCGATGTGGTGGTCAACGCCGACCTGTTCATGACCGACGATTTTGGCGGCCAGAATGGCGAAAAGCTGCCGGGTTACCAACTGGCCAACGCGCGTCTGGATTGGCGCGGGATAGGCGGCACGGGCCTTGATCTGGGCATTTATGTGAAGAACCTCTTCAACGAGAAATATTTCTCGGCTTCCAGCGTTCTTCTGCCGTCCTTCCCCACCAGTTCGGTCTATGCCGGCGATCCGCGGACGTGGGGCGTCACGGCCAAATATACGTTCTGACGCACCCGTGAGAGGGGAGGGGTGAGCGACCTGCCCGCCTCCCCCCCTCTACAAGGACAGGTTTGCAGCGGGACGGCAGGGCGTAGGTAGTTCTGGAGAGGATGACCATGAAGCTCGGCATATGCAGCATGTGGGGGGATCGGCTGGACGGATTTCGCGAAGAGGTCCGTCTTGCCGCCGATCTTGGCTTTGAGCTTATCAGCGTGGGCGATTCGCCGGCGGGTTGGCACGAACTTTACGTGTCGCTGACCCTCGCCGCGCTTGACGCGCCGAAAGCGACTTTGACGCCACTGGTCACCTCGCCTTTCATGCGACATCCGCTGGTGACGGCCTCCGCCCTCAGCACCATCGACGATCTCTCCGGCGGGCGCGTGGCGCTGGGCCTGGCGACGGGCGGGAGCACGGTCATGGCGATCGGCCGCCCGCCCGCCACGCAGCGGGAAATCCGCGCCGAGCTGGCGGTTCTGCGGGACCTGTTCGCCGGACGGCCAACGCAGATGAACGGCGCGCAGATCACACCGCTCCGTTTCGCGCGCCCGATTCCGATCTATTATTCCGCTTTCGGTCCCAAGGCGCTGGCGCTGGCGGGTGAGCAGGCCGACGGCGTCATATTGTTCGCGGGCGAACGCCATCTCGATGCACTGAAGGACCGGATCGACGCCGTCCGGGCCGCGGCGCAGGCGGCGGGCCGCGATCCCCTGTCGATTGATATCTGGGTCGTTTCCTACGCCTCGATCCGTCCCACCCGGGCCGAGGCCGTTGACGATCTCAAGGCGTTCATCGTCGTCAATGGCATGGCCTTCCGCACGCCCGAAACCTTGGCGCTTGTCCCGACGCAGTTTCGCGGCAAGATCGACGCCTTGCACGCGCGCTATGATCCGACCGAGCATGTGGTCGTGGGCGGCAGGAATGTGGCCCTGATGGAGGAATTGGGCTTGACCGAGTTTCTGGCGGACTTCGATACGCTGGCGGGACCGGTCGATGCGGCCGTGGACATGCTGCGGCGCCTGGAGGCGATGGGAGTCTCCACCTTCATCGCGGCCTTGCCTGGGCACGCCGCGCCGCTAGAAACCATTCGCGGGCTTGCCCAAGCGCGGAGTATGATGTGACACTGGATCTACTGCATCTCAGCGAAGACGAAGCAGCGGGCATCGCGACGGTGCTGCGATCCCGGTCGCTCGGCGACATGATGGAGGCGGCGGAGGCGATGACGGTGGCGGCACATGGCCGTCGCGTGACCTATTCGCGCAAGGTCTTCATTCCCCTGACCAAATTGTGCCGCGACGTGTGCCACTATTGCACTTTCGCCACCACCCCGGCCCGCGCAGGCGAAGCCTATCTTGGCAGGGAAGAGGTTCTGGCCATCGCCCGCGCCGGCGCGGCGGCCGGTTGCCGGGAAGCCCTCTTCACGCTCGGCGATCGGCCTGAGGCCCGCTATGCCGCCGCGCGAGAGGCTCTCAGCGGGCTTGGGCATGACTCGACCCTGTCCTATCTGGCCGAAATGGCAGAACTGGTGTTCCGCGAGACGGGCTTGCTGCCGCATCTCAATCCCGGTCTGATGAACGGCGAGGATTATGCGCGGTTGCGGCCTCATGCCGCCTCCATGGGCATCATGCTGGAAAGCAGCTCTGATCGCCTGTGCGCGCGCGGCGGCCCGCATTTCGGATCGCCCGACAAGACGCCCGCCCTGCGCCTGGCCGCCATTGAGGAGGCCGGACGGGCGCGCGTGCCGTTCACGACGGGCCTGCTGATCGGCATCGGCGAAACCCGCGACGAACAGGTGGAGGCGCTGGTCGCCATTCGCGATCTGCATCGCCGCTACGGGCATATTCAGGAAGTCATCATCCAGAATTTCCGGGCAAAGCCGGGGACGCGCATGGCGGATCATGCCGAACCGTCGCTCGACGATCATCTCTGGGCCATCGCCGCCGCCCGGATCATCTTGGGGCCGCAGATGACGATCCAGGCGCCACCCAATCTCCACGACCGGGTCGATCTGGCGCCGCTGATCCGGGCCGGCGTCAATGACTGGGGCGGGGTGTCGCCCGTGACGCCCGATCATGTGAATCCGGAGGCGCCCTGGCCGCATCTGGAGATATTGGAGGACGCCACCAAAGCCGCAGGCCGCATATTGATGCAGCGGCTCGCGATCGGCCCGCGTCATGCGCTTGCTGCGCGGGATTGGGCTGCGCCAGCCATCGCCGCCCAGATCCTGCGCGCCATCGACGGCCGGGGCTTGCCCAAGGTGGATGAATGGTCCGCGGGACATGGCGATCCAGCACCCGACACCATGGTGTTGGAGCCGGTTCTCGCCTCCCGATCGATCCTGTCCATCCTTGACGCTGCGGAGGAGGGTGAACGGCTGAGCGAAGCGGACATCGTAACCCTGTTCGATGCCGACCAGGATGATTTCGCCGCCATCGTCGACCGGGCCGACCGGTTGCGACGACAGGCCGTGGGCGACACGCTGACCTATGCGGTCAACCGCAACATCAACTATACCAACATCTGCCTCTATAAATGCGGCTTCTGCGCCTTTTCCAAGGGGAGCACTAAGGCCATGCGCGGCCCGGCCTACAGGCTCGACATGGAAGAGGTCGGACGCCGCGCGGCCGAAGCCTGGGATCGCGGTGCGACCGAAGTCTGCCTGCAGGGCGGGATCCATCCCGATTATGACGGGCATACCTATCTCAATGTCCTCAAGACGGTGCGCGAGGCCGCGCCGGATATCCATATCCATGCCTTTTCGCCGCTCGAAGTGACGCATGGCGCCCGCACGCTCGGCCTGCCGCTGGAGGATTATCTGGCGCGGCTGAAGGAAGCGGGGCTGTCCACGCTGCCCGGGACGGCGGCGGAGATACTGGACCCTGAGGTTCGCGATATCATCTGCCCGGACAAGGTGACCGCGGACGAATGGATCGAGGTGATGCGCGTGGCCCACGGGGTGGGCCTGCGCAGCACGGCCACGATCATGTTCGGCCATGTCGAGGAATATAAGCATTGGGCGCGCCATCTGCTGCGCATTCGCGGATTGCAGGAGGAGACGGGCGGCTTCACCGAATTCGTCCCGCTGCCCTTCGTCCATATGGAATCACCGATATGGCGCAAAGGGCTGGCGCGATCAGGCCCCAGCTATCGAGAAGCGGTGTTGATGCACGCCGTGGCGCGCATCGCGTTGCATCCGGTGATCCCCAATATCCAGGTGTCCTGGGTGAAGATGGGGCCGGAGGGAGCCGCGGCAATTCTGAAGGCAGGCGCCAATGACATGGGCGGTACGCTGATGGATGAATCGATCACCAGGGCTGCCGGCGGCGTCAACGGGCAGGAATTTGGCCCCAGGGAGATGCATGCCCTGGCGGCATCCGTCGGTCGACCTGTGCGCCAACGCACCACGCTTTACGAGCCGGCGCGCCCGCGTCGCGTCGTCTTGGTTGAACCATCGTGAACGATCTGCAACATCCATCGCCCGCTCAATTGAAGGACAATCTATGACTCTTCCCGCCATTGCCGTCGTCGGCGGCACCGGTAATCTGGGCGCTGCGATCGCCTGGCGGCTGGCGCGTGCCGGCTATCCCGTGACGATCGGATCGCGCAACGCCGAAAGTGCGGAAAAGGCCGCCGCGGAATTGGGCCATGGAATGCGTGCCGGCGCCAATGTGGATGTCGTCGCGAATGCGGACATCATCATCGTAACGGTGCCCTTTGCCGCGCAGGAGGCGACGCTTCGCGACATCGCGCCGCATGTCGTTGGCAAGTTGGTCGTGGATACGACCGTTCCCCTCGTCCCGCCCAAGGTGATGCGGGTCCAGTTGCCCGATGAAGGCTCGGCAGCCCAAAAGGCGCAGGCGGTTCTGGGAGAAGGCGTGACGCTCGTGTCCGCGTTCCACAATGTCGCCGCGCATAAACTGGCCAAGGACATCGATGTCGGCTGCGACGTGCTGGTCTTCGGCGACGACAAGGATGCGCGTGGTCGCATCGTGGCGCTGGCTGATGCCATGGGATTGCGGGGGCTTCACGGCGGCGCGCTGGTCAACTCGGCGGCCGCCGAAGCGCTCACGTCGATTCTCATTTTCATGAACAAGACCTATAAGGTTGACGGCGCGGGCATTCGTATCACAGGAGATTTGATCCCGCCCGAGGCTTGAGGTGTAGTCGATGATCGAAATCGTACCGTTGACCGGAATTGGGGAGGTCAGACCGGGCGATGATCTGGCGGACATTCTGCATGTGGCGCTTGATCGGTGCGGCATTGAACTCCGCGCCGGCGACCTTCTGGTTGTGACGCAAAAGATCGTGTCCAAGGCCGAGGGGCGTTTCGTGTCGCTGGCTGATGTGGAGCCGGGGGAAGAGGCGCGGCGGCTGGCCGATGTCACGCGCAAGGACGCGCGGCTGGTGCAACTGGTGCTGGATGAATCCAGCGCCATCCTGCGCGCCGTGCCCCACGTCCTGATCGCGCGGCACCGGCTGGGCCATGTGATGGCCAATGCCGGAATCGATCGTTCCAACATCGGGGCGGGGGAGGGCGATCGCGCCCTGCTCCTGCCGGTCGATCCCGATGCAACGGCATCGCAACTGCACGCCCGACTGGGACTGCCCGTCGTCATCTCGGACAGTTTTGGCCGACCCTGGCGGATGGGCGTGGTGGCGGTCGCCATCGGCGCTGCCGGATTGCCGGCGTTGCAGGATCGCCGGGGCGAACTGGATCGCGACGGTCGGACGCTGGAAGTCACCCAGGTCGCCTTGGCCGATATCGTCGCGACGGCCGCCTGCCTCGCCACCGGGGAAGGCGCGGAAGGCATACCAGCGGCTCTGGTGCGGGGTTGCCCGCTGACCGGCCCGGCTCGCCCAGCCGCCGATTTGGTGCGTCCCGTTCATGAAGATCTGTTCGCATGAAGCGCGTCGTTGTTCTGACCGGCGGCGTGGGCGGCGCGAAGCTGGTCCTGGGTCTGTCGCGCATCATGGCGGGCGACGGGTTGACGGCGATCGTCAATACCGGGGATGACTTCCGGCATCTGGGGCTGCATATATCGCCCGACATCGACACACTGCTCTATACGCTGTCCGGCACGGCGAACGGCGCGCAGGGATGGGGTCGGGAAGGCGAAAGCTGGAGCTTCATGGCGGCCCTTCGCGAATTGGGCGGGGAGGACTGGTTTCAGCTGGGCGACGGCGACTTGGCGCTTCATGTGGCGCGGACCCATGCCTTGGCGCAGGGGCGAAGCCTGTCGCAGATCACGGCGCGATTTGCCGACCAGTGGGGCATCGCCACCCGGATACTGCCCATGAGCGACCAGGCGGTAGCCACGATATTGGATACGGACCAGGGGCGGCTGGAATTTCAACGCTATTTCGTCGAACAGCGATGCGCGCCGGCCGTGCGACGCATCATGTTCGAAGGTGCGACGCATGCCGTCCCGGCCCCCGGCGTCGTCGAGGCGATCCAGTCGGCCGACGCGGTGTTGATCGCCCCATCCAATCCATTTCTCAGTGTCGATCCGTTGCTGGCCGTGCCCGGCATAGGCTCGGCGATCGAACAGATCAAGGCGCCCGTCATCGCCGTGTCTCCGCTCGTCGGCGGCACGGCGGTCAAGGGTCCGACCGCCAAGCTGATGCAGGAATTGGGCATGGCGGTCGATAATGACAGCATCGCCTGGCATTATGCCGGGCTGATCGACGCCATCTTGATCGATAACGGAGACCGTTGCGATGCGCCGGACGTCGTCGTTGGGCGTTGTGCGACCCTGATGACGACTCTGGATGACAAGATTCGCGTGGCGCAGGCGGCGCTGGATCTTGCGATCAGCTTTCGTTCGTGACGGACTGGGCCGCCCTTGTCCCCTTGAAACAGGGCGTCGACAGTAAGTCGCGACTTCGGGAAGCGCTGGAACCGGCCGAACGCATGGCGCTGGCGTCGGCGATGGCCGCGCGGGTTATGACCTGCCTGTCCAATGTGAATGCGATCGGTTCCCTATATCTTCTTGCGCCGACAGAAGTATCCGAATGGCCATCGCGTTGGTTGCCCGACAATGGTGGCGGCCTAAATCCAGAGTTGGCGCGCGCGCGGGCGCAATTGGGCAATCGTCCCTTGCTCGTGATCCATGCCGATTTGCCGCATCTGACGGTGCAGGACGTCCACACCCTGCTGGCTGCCGCTGACGATCGCGGCTGCGCCTTTGCGCCGGATCGGCACGGCCGCGGCACAAATGCTGTGGCGCTCCGGGACGCCAATCCGTTCCGCTTCGCTTTCGGACGGGATAGCCTTATGCTCCACAGGCAGCAGCGCCCGAGAGCGGCGATTGTGGATCGGGCCGCTCTCGGCTTCGACATCGACACGCCCGCAGATTTGGCTGAACTGCATGATATCGGCCCAGCAAGACTGAAATCTTGACTGGTGCTATCCTTCCCAAGGGAAGGTGTTGTCGAACCGATCCCGGCCATTCTGCCCGCCTATCTGGAAATCAGGGAGGATCGGTCGATGAAACTGAACGTGGGCGTGCCCAACAGCATGCATGTTGCGGCAATGACGCAAGCTTGGGAATATAGCCTGACCGGGGACGACATCGGACAGGCGATGGCGACGGCCGATCGACTGGGCTTCAACAAGTGCATGTTGGGCGAACATTTCATCATTCCGCAAGAGCATATTGGCCTGTCAGGCGACCATTATGTCCATGGCACGGTCGCCCTCTCGTTCCTGGCGGGCCGCACCAAGACGATGAAATTAAGCTCCTCGGTGTCGATCCTGCCGCTGCAGAGTCCGATCGTCCAGGCCAAGGCCTGGTCGACCCTCGATTGGCTGAGCGGCGGGCGAGCCACGGCCCTGTTCGGGGTCGGCTGGCTGAAGGAAGAGTTCGACATGCTGAATGTCGATTTCCACCAGCGCGGACGCATGGCCGATGAATATATCGCCGCGATCATCGAATTGTGGACGTCGGACAAGCCCGAATTTGAAGGCGAATTCGTTCGTTTCAACAATGTCGGTTTCGCACCCAAGCCTGTGCAGCAGCCGCGGCTGCCGATCTGGCTCGGGGGCGACGCCGAACCGGTGCTCAGGCGGGTGGCGAAATTCGGCGACGGCTGGTCGCCCTTCCGCACGCCGCCGGAAAAATTCCCCGAATGCCTCGATTTCATACGTTCACAGCCGGAATATGACGGGCGGCCGATCGATCTGTTCTTTGCACTGGAAATGCTCAACGTCGGCGCCCATCACGAAATCATGGACGACCCGCGCGCGCCCGGAACGCGGGATGCGCAAAAGGTTATCGATCAGGTGGGCTGGTTGAAGGAATTGGGGGTCAATGAAACCATCGTTCCTCTGCCGCCGGGGATATCCGGGCTGACCGAATATCTCGATCGGCTCCAGTGGGTCGCCGAGGAAATCATGCCCAAAATCTGAAACCTGCCGGGGGAAAGGCGCGGAAGGCCGTGCCTTTCCTCAGAGATATCGAAAGAAGGATCGGGAGGACTTGATGGCCCAATATGATGTTGTTGTGGTAGGATCGGGCGCGGCCGGCATGACGGCCGCGATCAGGGCCGCGTCTGCCGGGCTGTCGGTCCTCGTGCTGGAAAAGGCCGCGCATTTCGGCGGCACGACATCGGTTTCGGGCGGCGGTATCTGGATTCCCGACAGTCCGCAGGCCAGAGCGGCCGGTGTCGAGGACAGCCGCGCCGTGGCGCGCCAATATGTGCTGGACGTCATCGGACCGACGGCAGATCCCGCGCTGATCGACGCCTATCTCGATGCCGGTCCGGAAATGGTGGAATGGCTGGAACAGAATAGCCAGGTGCGTTTCCTGCTCTCGCCGCCGAGCAGCGACTGGTATCCGGAAGTCCCCGGCGCGGCTGATCATGGCCGCCTGTTGTCGCCGCAGGAATATGACGGCAAGAAGTTGGGCGATCACTTCGCCGATCTTCGTCCAGCGCGAGAGGAGTTCAACGCGCCCGGCGGCTTCATGATCGATCTGTTCGATCTCCCCTATCTGGCCGAAATGCCCTCGCCCAAGTCGCTGTTCCACTTTGGCAAGCTGGCCGCGAAGTTCGGCCTGGACAAGGTTCGTCGCTATCCGCGCGGCACGCGCCTGACCATGGGTAATGCGCTGGCGGCGCGCCTGATGCGGTCGGCGCTGGATGCCGGTGTCACGCTGCGCAAGGATGCGGCCGTCGATCGGTTGCTGGTGAAGGCCGGCCGCGTGACCGGCGTGCGCGTTAAGGGCGAGGATATCGCGGCGCGGGTCGGCGTGCTTCTGGCGTCGGGCGGCTTTTCCGCCAGCGAGCAGCTTCGCAAGGCCTACATCCCCTATGCCGAGGAGCATGTCTCGATCCTGCCCTATGAAAACACTGGCGACGGGATGAACATGGGGCTGGAAGCCGGGGCATCGCTGGACGGCGACAATCTGGTCAACGCGGTCTGGGCCGTCGTGTCCAAGATGACGCGGTCGGACGGCTATGTCGCGCGCTACGCCCATCTGATTGATATGTCGAAGCCCGGCTGCATCGCGGTCGATGCCAAGGGCGAGCGGTTCGGGAATGAGGCTTCGGTCCATTTCGTGGAGGCCATGCACAAGAGCGGCACCGTGCCCGCCCACATCATCGGCGACGCTGCCTTCATAAAGAAATATGGCATGGGCATGGTCTATCCCGGCGGTGGCGGTCTGAAGAAGCTGATCGCGGCGGGCTATGTCATAGAGGCGCCCAGTCTGCGTGAACTGGCCGCGAAGATCGGGGTCGACACCGATGGCCTGATGGCGACGGTCGCGAAGATGAACCGCTATGCCGAGACCGGCAAGGATCCGGATTTCGGCAAGGGCGACACGCAGATCGACATCGAGATCGGCGATCCCAAGCACAAGCCCAACCCGTGCCTGGGCCGGGTGGAAACCGCGCCCTTCTATGCCATCAAAATCTATCCGGGCGACGGATCGACGACCGTGGGCCTCAAGATCGACGCGCAGTGCCGCGTGATCGGAACCGATGGCGCGCCGGTGGAGGGATTGTTCGCCGCAGGACTCGACGCCAATTCCATTTGGCGCGGCAAGTCGCCGGCCCATGGCTGCAATGTCGGCCCGGCCATGGTGACCGGCTTCATCGCGGGCAAAGCCATGGCCGACACACTGGTGCCGGCCTGATCCTTTTTACGGTGGTGTGAACGGCAGAAGGCGGGATCAGGAATATCCCGATCCCGGCTTCTGCCGTTTCAATTCCTGAGAGCGCCGCAGGCTGCTACGCCGGTTCGGCAACCATGCCTGCGCCCGCCCGGGCGGTCGCCACCAGCTTGAACAGGCCCGCATTATAGTCGGTCAACTGCTCCATGGTGAGATCCCGATAGGGCGTCATCGGGCAGAGTGAATCCACCACGTCCCAGAACGGCTCGATCTTTTCGAGCACTTCGTCCACCGGCCCGCAGGTTACGAAGGCTTCGACCATCTCGTCGGATACATTGCCGATGACCTTTGCGATGTCGCCATGCTCGCCCAGGCTGAGCTGGCAAGCGCGGGCCTGATCGCCAAAGCCGATCGCCTCGAAGAAGGGTTCATATTCCTTGTAGCCGGAATAAGCCGCAACGGTGGCGCGACTATCGTCGATCGCCTTCTGCTTGTCGTCGTTGACCGCGATCCACGGCCACGCGTTGATTTCGATATCCTCGCGCTTGCGGCCATATTTCGCTAGCGTATCGGTGATGAAGGGCAGTCGGCTCCTGGTATAGGCGGCCGACCAGAGCGCGTGGACCATCAGGCCATCGCCAACCTCCAGCGCAAGCGCGGTCATCTTTTCCTGCAGCGCTGCGATCCAGATCGGGATTTCCTCCCGCACCGGCGGGGCGGTCAGCATCATCTCTTCGAAATCGGCGGAGAAATATTCCCCCGCGATCGGATCGAGACCCTTATGCGCATTGGCGATGACATAGCGGATCACCTTGATGCTTTCGCGCAGGTGCGACAGCAGCTTGCGTTCCGGCTCCCCATACATGCCCGTGACGCAGCTCTTGATGCTGGAGCCCAGGCCCAGCACGAAACGGCCATTGGAAATGCGATCGACATCCATCGCCGCATAAGCGGTCTCCACCGGACTGCGCGTTCCCGCGATGGCGACGCCCGTGCCAACCTTCAGGCTGTTCGTCAGTGCGGCGGTGGCGGCCATCGGCACGAAGGGCGGCCCGTAAATCTGGAGCGAGAAGCAGCCCTCGAAACCCGCCTGTTCCATCTGCTGGCCGATCCCCGCCATGGCGGAGGCGGGCAGGGTAGGCATGACGGCCCACCAGCGGCGTTCGCCGCCGACGGCATTGACGAGCGTGGACATGGCGTCTCCAAAAAAGAAAAAAGAGCGGACGCTGCCGTCCGCCCATGGGGGAGATCAGATCAGAACTGGAACAGTTCCTTGCGCAGGCCGATGATGTCGCTGCAATCAGCGCTGACATTGTCACGATAGTCGAAATCGCCCTTCGCCTGCCGGTCCGCCAACTCCATCATCGCCATGCGATAGCGCTGCCCGGCCTGGTCGAACTTGCTGTGCAAATCCTTGCGGTCGGTGTGGCGCATGTAGCGCGGGCTTTGCGGGGACGTCATATAGCTGTCCTGCCGCGACACCTTGTAGCCCGCCTTGGGCATGACATGGCGGAACATCAACCCCGCATTGGACGTGTTCATGACCATTTCCATCCGCGTACGATCCCGCGTTTCGGGCGTGCAGGGGTGGAACAGAGGCACATCGTCGCCGGGGCTGAACCGGCCATAGGCGATGGCGCAGTGCGAACGCAGATAGATGCGGATCACCTGCCGCACATTCTGGGTCGGCTGCTTGATGCCGCTGAAGAACTTCATCACCGGCGCGACCGACTTGTTGACGCAGGTGCGGACCATCGTGACGGTCTCGCTGTCGTAGAAGGTTTCCACCGTCTCGCTGTCCGACCGTTCGTCCCCAACGACGTCGGCGTGCAGGAAATCGGCATGGGTCAGGTCGATCAGGTTTTCCAAGCTGATTGGCGCTGAGCTTTCAAAGCGGACGGTCGCGGTCATGTGGCGCGGCAGGCCGCCCTTGGGCGGGAGGAAGGGCAGGCTGGGCAAATGGCGGGGATCGGCGGCCAGCGGATTGCCGAACCATACCCAGACGACGCCATAATGCTCCATCACCGGATAGCGGCCCTGGGCGTTGGTGAATTCGCTCTTGTCGCGGGTGATCCGCTCATTGGGATGGAACTCGCTCGCCACGGCGACGCCATTGTCGCGCCACAGGAAGATGGGGTGCGAATAGACGGCGCGACGGACGGGCTTGCCAGTCACGGAATAATCATGCGCTACCGGAAACCAGCTGTCGCGCATCACCAGATTATGCGGCACCCAGCGGTTGATGGCGTTCAGCGCGATCGGGCTGCCACCCGATGGCGCGGCGGAATTATCGTCGTGCGAAACGGGACGATCGGCGGTTTCGAGCATCTTCAATTCCTCCTTCAGGCCGCTACGGTCTGATCATGGGTCGCTGGCTTGGTTTCCAGCATCGCCTTGCGCAAATCCTCGCCGTGCAGCGAAACGGTGGGCTTGGTGGCGCGCAATTTCGATCCGTCGATCGACGCGTGCACCGACAGCGGGTTGATCCCGCGCAGCACGGCGCCGCGCACGCCCGGATGGCGCACGCCCAGTTCGGCCCGCCAGCGGACGGCGGTCACCCCCCGCGCCGAAGGCACGGGCGAGAGGACGGCGTGGAGCAGATCGTTGAACTGGTCGTCTCGCAACGTCAGTTGCGTTTCGCCGGTCAGCGGATGGGTTCGCGTCAGCAGGGTGAGCGGAAATTCAGCCACGAAATGCGACGGCCAATGCAGCGGATGCCACTGACAGTTGCGCTCCATCACCAGCAGGCCGTTTTCCTCGTGCAGTTCCGACATCAGATAGGGGCTGAAGCGGACACCGCGGACCGACAGGATCAGGCTGGGGTCATCATAGAGAGCGTTCAAATATTCCTGATGGCTGCAACTGACGTTGACCGTGCCGACATAGGTATATTTCGGGTCGGCGCTGAGCGGCGCCTGCGCCTTGGGATTGAGGCAGACCCGCACGAAGCCGGCCTGTTCGGTTACCGCAAAGGCATTGGCCTTGTAGATCGGCGGAAATTTCTGCTGATCCTTCATGTTCGGAATTTCTTTGAGCCGTCCGGTTTCACCGTCATAGCTCCAGCCATGATAGCCGCACTGGATCTGGCCGTTGTCGCGGATGCAGCCGAGCGACAGAGGCGCGCGACGATGCGGGCAGCGATCCTCCAGCGCGCGGGCGATACCCTGATTGTCGCGCCACAGCACCACCGGCTGATCGCCGATATCGACGGAAAGCGGCTTTTGGGAGGTCACTTCCTCGGACCGGGCGACAGCCCACCAAAGATCAGAATCGAGACTCATAGCGCTATCCACTCTCCTTTCTATTAAATTGACGGATGACAATTTATATGTCAACGTCTTTTCACTATGGACATGCTGATGCTCGACCGTCCCCAGCGCACTCGTGGCCGTCCCGCCCTCAATGCCGCCCATGCCTTAGACGAGGACAAGCTGCTGGCCCTTGCATTCGCGACCTTCGCTGAGCGCGGCTACGAAGCTACGACATTGCGCGACCTGTCCAAGCGGCTCGGGGTTAGCCACAATCTGCTGAATGTCCGGTTTGGCCGGAAGGAGGATCTGTGGATACGCGCGGTCGACTGGCGTATGGCGCAGGCCTCGCCCTTCGTCGAAGCCGCCTTTGACGAACCGGCCGATCCCGAGGTTCGGCTGCGCCACCTGATCCAGCGTTTCTGCCTGTGGGCGACGGACAACGGCGACATCGTGGCGCTGACCAATGTGGAAGGTTGCCGTTCGACCTGGCGGCTGGACCATATCGTCGAACAATTCGTGCTGCCGTTCCAGCGACGGCTCGACGGCCTGCTCGACGCGGTGCGGCTCCAGCGGCCGGTTCATGGGTTATCGACGGCCGCGTTGATGGCGCTGCTGGTGCAGGGGGTCGGCTATTATTTCTGCGCCGTGCCGATGCAGGAAAGGCTGGGGGCCGGGCGGGAAGTGGATGATGTCCATGCCGCCGAACATGCGGACAGGCTGGCCGCCTTCCTGCTCGCTGCCCTCCTTCCGCCGGTCGCCTGACCGGAGCGGAAGAAGAACAGTAGAGTATCTGCTTATTTGTAGGGATCGACCGGCTGGGGGACTTCCACCACGCCGATGTCCTTCAGCATGGTCAGCACGTCGGAAATGCTGAAGATGCTGACGATCTTGTCGTCCTTGAACTTGACGATCGAGAACCAGTTGACCTGAAACTCGTTGCCGGTCGGCTGCACGCCCATATAGGGGCCGCCGACATGCTTGCAGTAGTGGGTGGCGTAGATCCAGATTTCGTCGTCGCCCTTGCCGACCGCGTCGATGGTCTTGTAGGCCGCGGGGAAGAAGGTCTTGTAGAGCGCGACCGGCGACGTCTTCCACTGTTCATAGGTGCCCAGATCCGGCCGGTTGGGGTTGCCGTACCGGAAATCGGGATGGAAAAACCGATCCATGCCGTCAAAATCGCCGGCGTTCAGGGTTTCCTGAAGGTCGGTCCAATGCTTGACCATCTGCTTCTGCTTGTCGGTCAGTACGGTCGAATCCGACACGTCGAGCTGTTCACGAATATCTTCTTTCCAGGCCACGATAGTCCTCTCTCATGCATTCAGGATGGGCATTATGCTCAGTCTTCAGGAGCGATGGTGACCGTGAGGCCCGAGAGGGCTTCCGTCATCATGACCTGACAGGACAGGCGCGAATAGTCGTTGCGGTGCGGCGATCCATCCAGCAGATCGCTTTCGTCGTCCGTTACCGGGGGCAGGGACTGAGCGAAGGCCGGGTCGACATAGACATGGCATGTCGCGCAGGAACAGCAGCCGCCGCACAGCGCCAGCAACTCGTCGAAACCGGAATCTCGTATGGCCTCCATTACCGAGGTTTCGGCGGATGCATTGATCGTCTGCTGTGCGCCGTCACGGGTAATGACATTCAATTCGGGCATGGCGTTCCTCTGGTGGAATCGAAAGCAATGCCCCCTTCTAATCAGGGGTCGTTGATTTCCATCCTGTCGAAAGGCAGGTCGTGAACTCTCCTATTTTACCTCAACCTGCACCGGGAAACGCTCGAAATAAAAAGCGAACGGGCGGCGTAATTCCTCGCCGGTCACATGGAAATCGCGTTCCAGATCATAGACGATCTTGCCCTTGGACTGCTCGCCATGCTCGGCCAGATAGTCGTGCAGATCGGCCAGAGCCTCATCGGTCAGCGGGATGTCGGCAATGCGATAAATCTCTTTCAGGATCGGATCGGGATTTCTGATCCAGTCATGAAAATAGACGTCGATCGTCTGGTCCGGGGGCAGGATGTCGCGATCCCGCACGCAGGCGCGGAGCAGCTTTTCATAGCGGTCGGGCCAGTAGCCGAGCGGCTCCTGAATATCGATTGTCTTGCGGAACATGCGCGCCGCATAGCTATACATGGTGAGCTGGGACCGGATCGACCCGACCGGATCGCGATGGGTCAGGACGAAGGTGGCGTCGGGAAAGGTCTTATAGAGAGCGGGCAACTGCTCCATATGCTGCGGGCACTTGATCACCCAGCGGTTCGGACCCTTCAGGAAGGTCAGAACCTGGAGACCCTTCTTCAGATAGGCATAGGTGCCCGACTGGTCGTGGCTCAGATAATAGTCGCGCCAGCGCGGCACATGCGCCAGCCATTCGATCAGATAGGAGGAGAAATCGACGGCCTGAAGCTCGATATCCTCGCTGATATGATCGGGCGAAAACTCGTGCATGATCGCCATATAGGGCAGGATGGATTCCATCATCCGCCAGCCCTGTTCCGCTTTGGTCCAGCGCGGATTGCTGTCCTCGTCCGTCGGGGTTTCGTCCGGGGCGGGAACCGGCGCGATCGCTTCCCACCAGGGCAGCGAGCGGAAGCGGCGATCGGCCGACAGCAGGCCGAGCAGATGCGTCGTGCCCGAGCGGGGAAGGCCCGCGACGATGATCGGGCGGTCGATCTGAATGTCCAATATCTCCGGGTGGCGCTTCACCATGTCCTCGATCCGCAGGCGCGTTGCGGCAAAGCGGATCATCATCTGGAACAGATTGGCGCGCGTGACCGCAGAGGCGTTGGCATCCTCGTCCACCGCCTGGCACCAGACGGCCAGCCGTTCGCGAAAATCATCTGCCCCAAAATTCGACAGCCCGGTCTGCGCCTGCGCGGCGGCCAGAATGACCTCCGGCTTCAGGACGATCTGGTCCGCCGCCGCCTCGGCCCCGGCGATCACCTGCTTCTGGACATCGGTCAGCACGGGGTGATGCAGGTCGGTGATGTCGATGATGTTACGGCGCGCGGCCTCTTCCTGCACGGCACTGCCCATGGTTCTCTCCTCTTTTCGATGCGCCATCTAAAAGCGTGGACCCTTTCTTCGGCAAGGTGCGCAGCCATCGCCGCTGCGCCAAATGCTCCGCAAAAGCGCCATGCCATGCAGCCATGGCGCCGCGGCAGGCGAAACTGTTCGGAGAGGTCGGATGAACGCTGTTTCCCAGGTCTATGATCTGCCCGTCACACCGACGATGGAATGCACGGTCCAGGGACGGATCGCGCTGCCCGGCGTCGTGATGGAATTGCATCATTATCGCTTCCGCGGCCAGCAGGGTGGGGTCTTTTCGTCGCCACGCAGCTTTCTCGATCTAGCGCTGTCTCCTCGCCCGGGGCGTCCCTGCGGCGGTTATGGCGGGATGGAGAAGGGCGGGTCCAGCGCCCTGGGCGACGTGCTGTTCGTTCCGGCGCGAAGCGAACTGCATACACAATGGGGCGAGGGCGAGCAGACATCCATATGTTGCGGCTTCGACGGAATGGGCTTCGATCTTGACGGGCCGGACCTGTCGAGCGACGCGTTGCAGGCTTCGCTCGACGTGCGCAGTCCGACTGTGCGCGAGGCGCTGCGGCGCATCGCCTGGGAGATTGCGCAACCCGGCTTTTGCAGCGAGATGCTGACGCAGGCGATATGGCTTCAGGCCGCGATCGAATTGCAGCGCTATCTGCGCGGTTCGGCGCGTGCTGGCGGCAGGGGGGGAGGGGGCATGTCCCGTACCCAGCTTCAACGCATCGACGATCGCGTCCAACAGCCGGGCAAACCCCCGTCCGTCGCCGAGCTGGCGGCGGAATGCGGCCTTTCCACCCGCCATTTCTTCCGACAGTTCAAGATAGCCACGGGACAGACGCTCACCCGCTACGTCGCCGACCGCAAGATCGACCGGGCGAAGCAGTTGCTGCGTCAGGCCAGTCCGGCGATCAAGGTCATCGCCTGGGATTGCGGTTTCGACAGCGCGGCCGCCTTTTCGGCCGCCTTCCGCAAGGCGACCGGACTGACCCCGCGGCAATTCCGAGAGGGCGTGATGCATTGAAGCCGGGGCCGTTTCGCGATGGCATTGGCACGATCGCGAAACTTGTGCCGCTTGTTCATCGGTCCGGTCGCCAGCAATGTCGGGCCAAAGCGCCGCCGCCGTTCGAGCGGCCATCGGGAGAATGGAGATGCCGGAAAATCTGTTCGATCTGAGCGGCAAGGTGGCGCTGGTCACGGGCGCCAACTCGGGGCTGGGTTTCGGCTTTGCTCGCGGTCTCGCCCGTGCCGGCAGCGACGTCATTCTCTGGGGGCGGCGCGCCGACAAGAATGAAGAGGCGGCCGCCGCATTGCGCGCGCATGGGGTGCGGGTCTTCGCCGATGTCGTCGATGTGTCCAGCGAGCCCGCGATCGTCGCCGGCTTCGCCCGCGCGCTCGATGCCATGGGCCGGGTCGACACGGTGGTCGCCAATGCCGGCATTGCCAGCCGGGTGCCGTTCACCGACATGGACGTCGCCACCTATCGCAAGCTGATCGACGTGAATCTCGACGGCGCCGTCTTCACACTGCGGGAGGGCGCGCGGCACATGAAGGCGCGCGCGGAAGCCGGCGACCCTGGCGGTTCGCTGATCATCTGCGGCAGCGGCTCGATCTTCCAGGGCGTGCCGACCATGGCCCATTACGGCATCGCCAAGGGCGCGCTGAATGCGCTGGCCAAGGCGCTGGCGGCCGAACTTGGTCCGATCGGGGTGCGCTGCAACGTCATCGCGCCGGGCTTCATCGAAACCGAAATGACGTTCGCCGATCCGGAGGTCGGCAGGATGATCGCGGATGTCGTGGCCGCCAAGGCCCCGCTCGGGCGGGCGGGCAAGCCGGCCGATCTGGAAGGCGCGGTCGTCTATCTGGCGAGCGACATGGCGGCTTACCACACCGGCGACACGCTGGTTGTGGACGGCGGCAAGATGTCCGCCAACTGACCGAGCGGCAGGTGCCGCGCCGGGCCTTTACGGCCTGACTGTCGATATTACAGGAGATATGCATGTTCGCCCGGCCCAACAGCCAGCACTGCCAGGTGGCCTATGTCACCAACAATCTTGACGCGGCGATGGCCACGCTCAAGGATGCTTATGGCACGCCGGCCTTCTTCGAATTTTCGAACGTTCAGCCGGGTGAAGACCCCGTCGGCAAGCCAGTGCTGAATATCGCGCTGGCGAACGTCAATGGCGTGGAGATCGAACTGATCGAGCCGGTGGGCGACACGGCCCCCCTGTTCAGCGATTTTCTGCCGGAGGGAGACGATCTGGCCATCCGCTTCCATCATGTCGCGACCCGGATCGACGGACCGCTGGAGCATTGGGACGCCCATGTCGCTTCCCTCGACCTGACGCGGCACCCGGTCGTGTTCGAAGGCGCGCTGGGCGACTCGCTGCGCTATATCTACACCGACGAGCGCGCGACGCTGGGCCATTATGTCGAGCATGTCTGGATGGCGCCCGACCTGCTGGCGCAGATGCGTGCCGTCGTCCCTGCCTATCCGCCCGTGAAGGACTGACTGCATGACCATCGCCCTGTCCCGCCTCAATTTCCGCGACATAGGCGGCCTGCCGACCGCGGGGGGAGGGCAGGTCCGGTCCGGCATCCTGTTCCGCTCCGAAGGGCCGGCGAGTTTCTTCGAGGATCATCATGCAGAGCTGTCGGATCTGGGCTTTCGCTCGGTGGCGGACCTCCGATCCACGATCGAGAGGGACGCCGCGCCCCATGGCTGGTGCGGCCCGGATTGCCATATGCTCGACCTCGACATGAATACCGACCTGCGCGCGCAGGGCGAGGACATGTGGCTGTCGCTCGGTCGCGAGCCGACCGCCGCGCGCGCCGTCGAGGTGATGACGCACAATTACGGCCTCATGCCGCAGGCCTTTCTGCCGCATCTGTCGCGGATGGTCGATGCGTTGCTGGCGCAGGACACGCCGATGCTGGTGCATTGCACGGCAGGCAAGGATCGGACCGGCGTCGTCATCGCCTTGTTCCTCGACCTGCTCGCCGTGCCGCGTCCCGTGATCATGGAGGATTATCGCAAGTCCGACATATTCGGCCAGAATCTGCGCGTGTCGGGTCATCTCAAGCGCGATCTGGAAAAGACCTTCGGTTTCGTGCCGCCCGACGACATGGTGGCCATCCTGATCGGCGTGCAGGATGATTTCCTCCTGAGCGCACTCGATATGGTCGCGACGCGATGGGGCGGTATTGAAGGCTATTTCGAGGCGGCCGGCGTCGACGCGCAGCGGCGTGCTGCGCTGAGGCAATTGCTTGCCACAGACTAGGCGGGAAATCTGCACGGGACTGCCAGCCGTCCTCGCCGGGCTTTTGCTGTCGGGCGGGATCGCCGGGGCGTCCGCCGTCAACCGGAAGAATAGGGTGGAGAATGAGATGAGCAACAACGGCATTTTCGAATGGGAAGATCTGCTCGACCAGCTTCGTCCGCTGGGCCAGTTGATGCGTGATCGTATCCCGGAAAGGCTGCGCAGCGATCCCCGCGTCATGCAGGAATCGATGCGGCTGCTGCTGTCGGGCGTGTTGCGCACGACCAACGACGCGATCATGCATGATCGCAGTCACCCGATCTTCGTGCCCGAACTCAACATCTGCCAAAATATCTTTCAGCCCAATGCGGACACCATCTACAAGGCGGCGCTGATCGAAAAGGGCGGCACCTATCGCATCCGGGGGGATCGCGGCACGACGCGGATGGTGATCCTGGCGCAGCTCGGCCCGGACACGCTGCGCACCGGGCAGCATCATCCCGCGCAGGATGCGAATGATTTCAACGACCTGCATATCGGTGCCGACGGAAGTTTCGATGTCATCCTCTCGCCGACCCGGCCTACCGGCTATGAGGGCGACTGGTGGGAGCTGAAACCCGCGACCGAGAAGCTGATGGTCCGGATCGTCGCCTGCGACTGGGGCGTCGAGCGCGAGCCGCGCTTCGGCATCGTGCGCCTGGACGCCGATCATGCCGCCAAGGGACGCCCCACGCTGGCGCAACTGTCGCACCGTTTCGCCGAGATCCCGGCCACTGCGGCGGTCTGCGCGCTGGCCTTTCCCGACAAGGTGCAGAAACTGCGCGACGAAAGACTGATCAATACGCTGAAAGTTGTCGACTTTTCGCAGATGACCGGTCTTGCCCGGCAGTCCTATTATGAGGGCGCCTACGAACTGGCCGATGACGAGGCGCTGATTACCGAGGTGCAGATTCCCAAGGAGGTCGACTACTGGTCGCTGATCCTGACAAACGAACTTTATGAGACGACCGACTGGTATCATAACCAGTCCAGTCTCAACGCGGCGCAGGCCGTGCTCGATGGCGACGGCTATTTCCGCGCCGTGATTTCCGCGCGCGACCCGGGCGTCCACAACTGGCTCGACACGTCGGGCTATGCCAGCGGCGCGGTGCAGGGGCGCTGGTTCAACACCGACGAGCGGCCCACGCCGACGATGAAGAAGGTCAAGCTGGCCGACGTGCGCAGCCATCTGCCCGCCGATACCGTGCTGGTGACGCCGGACGCACGCGCGGAAGCGATCCGCGAACGCACCCTGCGCGCGCACACGCGCATCATCTGGTGATGGAGGACTAAATGAGCGACGATCTGGCCCGGCTGCTCGATTATGAGGCGATCCGCAATGTGAAGGCGCGCTATTGCCGCTTTCTCGACACGAAGGACTGGGACGGCTTTCTTTCCCTGTTCACGCCCGATGCGGTGCTGGACGTCGAGGAGGATACCGGCAATCCGCCGATGAGTGGGCATGCTGCCATATTGGAGCAGGTGCGCTCCGCGGTCATCGATGCGCGGTCGGCGCATCAGATCCATTCGTCGGAGATCGACCTGCGCGGCGACGAGGCGGACATGATCACGGCGGTGCAGGATCGGGTGGTCTGGGCGCCGGGCAAATGCCCCATTCCGGGCGGCCAGTCGATCACGGGTTTCGGCCATTATAGGGAACGCTATGTGCGTCGGGACGGACAGTGGAAAATCGCTGCGCTCAAGCTCACCCGCCTCTATGTCGAGGTGCACCCCGGACCTGTCGTTTGACAGGTTCCCAATGCTCCTCCCGACGGCATTGCAGCGGCATATATTTGAGAGGACATGGGAATGACGGAAGCGGTGGAACCGGGCGCACGGGCGCTTTTCGACAAGTTCGGCACCTATATCCTGCCCGGCCGCGTGAACGATCCGCGTCGCGGCATTGATGAAGCGAAGGAGGCGGAGCGCATCGGCCTTGGCTGCGTGTGGATTTCCGAACGCTATGCGCTCAAGGAACCGGCGGTGCTGGCGGGCGCGGTGGCCGAGGCTACGTCGAAGATCCGCATCACCGGCACCATGTATGCGACGATGCGCCATCCGCTCGTCACCGCCAGCGTCGCCGACATGATGCAGGCGATGAGCGGCGAGCGCTTTCGTATGATGTTCGCGCGTGCTGTCCCCGCCTATATGAAGATGCTCGGTTCGCCGCCCATCACCATGGAGCGGCTGGCCGATCTGATCTCGATCTGTCGGCGTCTCTGGGCGGGCGAAAAGGTTGATTATGAAGGCGTGTTGGGAAAGTTTCCCGCGATCAGCCTCACCGATCGTCATGGCGGCACGCCGCCGCCGATCATCTTTACCGCGATTGGTCCGAAGAGCCTGGAATTTGCCGGCGAACATTGCGACGGTGTGCTGCTCCATCCCTTCGTATCGGCGCAGGGGGTGAAAAACAGCGCCAAGATCGTGCGTGACGCGGCTGAAAAGGCCGGGCGCGATCCCATGTCCGTGCGTATCTATCACAATATCATCGTCGCCCCGGACCTGCCCAAGGATGAAGAGGAGGCCGTCGTCGGCGGCCGCGCGATCACCTATTTCGAATTGCCCGGCTTCGGCGACCTGATCGTCGACATCAATGGTTGGGACAAGAAGGTGCTGGAAGATATCCGCGCCCATCCCAAGATCGCAAGCCTCAACGGCAAGCCTGCGGATCAGGCCTATACCCGGCAGGAATTGGTGGATGTCAGCCGCCTCATTCCGCAGGAGTGGCTGGATCAAGGCGCTGCAGTAGGGACTGCCGCCCAATGTGCCGACCAACTGATGGACTTCCTGGACGCCGGCGCTGATGAAATCCTGCTCCATGGTTCGTCGCCTAAGGATATGGGGCCGCTCGTCACTGAGTTGAAGCGCGCTCTGGCGGCGAAGGGGTTGTAATCATGGAATTGCTGACCCCGAAACGCATCACCGGGCCGCTGCAGGGCTGGCTGGCGGGCGAGAAGCCCGAATGGCGCGACATTCGCGTGCGTCCGCTCAACGTGACGCTGGGTGCGGGATTTTCGGCCGACATCTTTTTCGTCGACGTCGATTATGTCGATCCGGCTGGCCCGCAGAGCCAGACGCTCGTGGTTCGCCGTCAGCCGATGGACCTGGAAGTAGTGTTCGGCAGCAGCCTCGCTCTGCAGGGCAAGATGATGGCGGCGCTCGATGCGCGCGGCGACCTGCCCGTCCCGCCGTGGATCGGCATGCATCTCGACCCCGATATTCTGGGGCTGCCCTTCCTGGTGATGGGCAAGGTGGAAGGGGAATGCGCCAAGCAGAAGCCGAACTATAATGTCGAAGGCTGGCTGGTAGAGATGACGCCGGCGCAGCGTCGGCAAAGCTTCACCAACGCAATCAACGCCTTTGCCAGCCTGGCGACGATCGACTGGCGCGATGGCTTTGAATTTCTCGCCCAGCCGGAAAATGGGCCGCCCGGGCTTGATCAATATGTCGGCGCCCTCGAAGCGTGGCACAAGGCGGCCGGACGGGGGCGCGCCATGCCCATCGTGGATGCAGCCATGGCCTATGTGCGCGCCAACATGCCAAACGATGCGGGGGTGAATGTGCTGTGGGGCGATCCCACGCCGTCGAACGTGATGTTTTCCGCCGACGGCCAAGTCAACGCGCTGATCGACTGGGAGCTTGCGGCGCTGGGACCGGCCGAGCTTGACCTCGCCTGGTGGCTCTATTTCGACGATCTGTTCGGCCGCCGCTTCGGCATTACCCGGCTGGAGGGACTGCCGACCAAGGACGAGACGATCGCCATCTGGGAAGCGGCGAGCGGCCGCAAGGCGCGGCATCTGGATTATTATGACATTGTTGCGGCGCTTCGCATGGCGCTGGTCGCGGTGGGCGCGTTCGACCGGCAGGTCGGCATCGGCAACATCCCCGCCACCAACAAGTCGCTCAACGATAATTTCATGACCCTTTATCTGGCGGAAAAGCTGGGATTGCCTCTCCCGGAACTCGGACCGGATTTCGTGGCCTTCATGAAGAATCTGACGCCGGTGGAAGACAAGGCGGCCTGAAAACGGCTCGCTGCTTATAAACGCGATTTGCCCGCTTGACCGACCCCTCGTCCAATAAATATACAGTGTGGAATAATCATATGGAGAGGTGAGTCATGCGGCAGCAACCGGTCGAAGGGCATTCATGAGCAGCGCTGTCGCAGAGCGCGCGCCGCTTTCCGCAGAGGCGCTGATCGCGGAAGCGCGCGCCGCGACCGGCCTGTCGGACTTCGGACCTGACCAGTCCTTCATGACCGGCTTTCGCCGGCTGGTCGATGCCGTCGAGGCGATGGACCCGCCGGCCCAGTTACGCGAGACCGCGCATCGCAAAATCGTCGGCCTGCTCGCGACCCGGCTGCGCTTCGCCGAAGACGAACGGCTGCATCCTGACATCGTGGCGCAGGATGTGGGCGACCCGCTGATCGTCTGCGGCCTGCCGCGCACCGGGACGACGATCACCTACGACCTGCTTTGCCTCGATCCGGCGGCCCGGGCGCCGCGCGAATGGGAATGGTATATCCCCTGGCCGACGCCGGAAATATCCAGTTTCGACAGCGATCCGCGCATCGCGCAGGTGCAGGCCATCTATGAAAACTGGCTGAAGCACGCGCCGCAACTGGCCGACATCCAGCGGATGGACTGCACCCAGCCGGGCGAGTGCAACCATGGCATGATGCTGCATTTCGCCAGCACCAATTTCCCGGCCGAACTGGGCGTGCCCGCCTTTGCCCGATGGCTGCAGGACGTCGTGCCAGAAGGGCAATATCGCACCCATAAGCGGATGCTCCAGCACTTCCAGTGGAAAGGGCCAAGGGGCCGTTGGACGCTGAAATCGCCGCAGCATCTCATGGACCTGCCGGGCTTGGTGGAAACCTATCCGGGCGCGATGCTGGTGTGGACGCATCGCGATCCGGTGCTGACCCTTTCTTCGCTGTCGAGCATGATCGCCGGCTTCCTGGCGGCGGTGGGCGGCGCCAATGATCTTCAGGCGATCGGCCGCTCGGTCGTCGATACCTGGTGCGCGGGGTTGGCGCGAGCGACGCAGGCCCGTGCCAACGATACGGCGATCGAGGGCCGCATCCTGGACCTCGCCCATCGCGATATCGTCGCTGACCCGATGACGACGATTGAGCGCATCTATGACCGGTTCGGCCTGCCCTTCACCGACCCCCATCGTGACCGCATCGTGGAGTTCCTGACGAACAATCCCGCCGCCAGCCGCCTCGGCAAGCACAGGCACAGCCCCGACCAGTTCGGCATCGATCCGGGCGAGGTGCATGAACGGCTCGCCGACTATTATGCGCGCTACGGCCATCTGTTCGACCGCGCCTGACCCCCGATCTTCTGGAGTATCCAGCATGAGTGTTCTCGACCGTTTCCGCCTCGACGGGCGCACCGCCATTCTGACCGGGGTCGGGCCGGGCGTCGGCGAACATGTCGCCAAGGCCTATGCCGAATTGGGCGCCAACGTGGTTCTCTCGGCCCGCTCGCAGGACCGGCTCGACCGGATCGCGGCAGAGATCAACGCTCGCGACGGCGGCCGGGCGATCGCCATCGCCGCCGACGCGGGCGAGAAGGGCGATCTTGAACGGCTGGTGGCGGGGGCGCGCGCCGCCTTCGGTCCCATCCACATCGTGTTCAACAATGCGGCGGCGGGCGTCGTCTATGCCGCAGATGGCGGGCTCTGGGCGAACACGGATGAAGTCTGGAAGACGGCGATGGACGTCAACGTCATGGCGACCTGGCGTCTGACCGAACTGACGGAGGCCGATATGAAGGCGCATGGCAAGGGCAGCATCATTTCGGTCCAGAGCTGCGGCGGCTTCACGCCGATCCCGCCCGCCGTCGCCTATGGCGTGTCGAAGGCGGCGCTTCTTTTCCTGGTGCGCGAGTTGGCCAAGACGCAGGCGCCGCACACCAGGATCAACTGCCTGTGCGTCGGATCGATGAGCCCGGACGGGCAGGAGGCCGCGATCCACAAAGGGCTGGGCCTTGCCGAGCGCAACGCGATCAAGCGTTTCGGCGCGGCGGACGAGGCGGTCGGCGCAGCGATCTTGCTGGCGGGGGATGGTTCCAGCTACACGACCGGCAGCACCATCTTCACCGAAGGCGGCCGGGTGGGGACCATTTCATGACCGCGAACCCCCTCTGGACCGACGATCAGGCAGCGGCGGAAAAGCTGGCGCTGCGCCTCATCGAACGGCCTGACATCCGTGCCGCGCGCGAAGAAGCGCGTCTCATGCTGCTCGCGGACCCGCTCGCAGGCGCGCTCGACGGACGGTTGGGGCTGGATCGGGCGCTTGATCAGTGGGTGCTGGGACTGGCCATGCGCGAAGCCAATGGCGATCCCGCCGATCCCCGGGTCGTGTGGAATATCAGCAACGCCCCGCGGCGCTGGTTCGGCCATATCTATCCGGGCGCGGCGGTGGCGATCGACAATCCCGACAATTTCAACCGCGAAATTCCAATCGACGGCGACGGGCGCTATGCCGTCGACATCCGCTTTTCCGCCGATCCGCCGCAGTTCAGCATCGTGGCCGAGGTCGAGCCCGCGCATCATGCGGGACTGGGACGCAATCTGGGCGCGCTGACGCTCCAGCAACTGAAGCCCTTTTGCGACGCCGAAAGTAGGGTGACGGTGACGGTCAGCCAGCAGGAGGGCGGCGCAACCCATTTACGGACCGAGCCGGGCGCACGGATTCAGGTCTATACCCGCGACAGTCAGCGCGACTGGCGGCAGGTGCCGGCGCAGGTCAGCGTCCGTCGCCTGGATCCGCCCTCCGGCCACCGCCCGCGCGACGAGGAGGAGATCGCCCGGACCATCGTCGCCGACCTGCCAGCCTGGGTCGCCTTCTGGTCGGGGTTCAAGAATGATTTTCTCGGTCATCCCGAACCCAACCGGCTGATCGGACCCAATGGCCGCGACGGGGGCTGGGGCTATCTGGCTGGCGGGCGTTTCGCCCTGGGGGAAGGGCAGGGGTTGCTGGTGACGATCGATCCGGCGGGCAGCTATTATACCGGTATCCAGATCGCCGATCCGTGGACCATCTCGCCCGATCCGATGCTGCGCCTTGTCAGCCTCAACAGCGCTCAGGTTACGCCGGGGGCCGATGGCACGATCAGCTATGTGTTGGCCGGCGTTGATCCGGGCATCGCCAACTGGGTCGATACGGCAGGCCTTGAACAAGGGTGGATGCTGCTGCGCTGGCAGGGCGTACCCGACGGCGCCGATCCCGCCTGCTTCATCCGCGACGTGCGCGTCATCGATCTTGCGGCCATTGATCGCGACTTGGACGCAAGGGTGCTCCGGGTCGACATCGCCGCGCGGGGGCGGCAATTGCGGGACCGCGCGCGCCAGCATGGCCTGCGGACTCACGCCGAGACCTGGGGAGACGCATGATGCAGCCCAAGGGCTCTATACTGGAACTGTGCCAGGTGGTGCGCGACATGGAGCGTGCCTTGGATCACTGGACGCGGGTCATGGGCGCGGGGCCGTTTTTCGTGTTCGACGTGCCCGTGCTGCCGGGCCAGATCTATCGCGGCGCGCCAACGCAGGTGGCGATGAAGGTGGCGTTCGGCTTTTCCGGCGGATTGCTGATCGAACTGCTCCAGCAGACCAATGACGGACCTTCGGTCTTCACCGAAATGCTCGACCGTCATGGCGAGGGGTATCACCATGTCATGCTGCGCATTCCCTATGACGACGGCGTTGAGCGATTGACGGGCGAAGGCTATGCCATGGCCTTCAGCGGCCAGATGCCGTCGGGCGAGCGTTTCGCGTTGTTCGATACCCGCGGAGGCAATGGCGGCTATGTCGAACTGATGGAAATTTCTACCGCAATGGAGGCATCGCTCGACCGGATGCACGCCGCTCATTGCGCGTGGGACGGGATCGATCGCCCCGTCCGGTCCATCGCCGACCTCGGCTGAATCTGGGGCTGAATCTGAGGCTGGAGCTCAGGCTGCTCCCGCGACGGCACGGATTGCGGTGAGCAGCATGTCGGTCGCGCGGGTGAGGGCGGCTTCCACGACATTGCGCTGCATCGCCAGCCGGTTGTCATTGTCGTCCAGGCTTTCCGACACGACGACGTTCCCCAGCACGATGACGGAGAAGATCACCAGCATCTCGTCGCTTTGCTGTTGCGTCAGCCCGGCCTCGGCCAGCGCCTCGAATATGGCGCGGCGGATCGTCAGCGCATTGGGCTGCTCCAGCCGGTTCGCGCTGCGCGACAGGATGAAGGCGGCGGAGCCCGGAAAATCCCGATAGGCCATGTGCACCGCACGGGCGATGCTGCGCAGGCGGCTTTCCCAGTCGGGCGCCGACAGGTCAGGCATCCGGCCGCGCAATATCTCGTCCGTCAGCAGGGCGAGCATCGCCTCCTTGTCGCGGACATGATGGTAGAGCAGGCGCGGGGACACACCCAGCCGCTGCGCGACAGGTCGGATGTTGAGCGCCTCGATCCCGTCGGATCGCGCCATATCCAGCAGCGTTGCGATCAGCCGCGCGCGGTCGAGCGCGGGGCCTTCGGACCGTGGCGGCCGACCCCGCCGTGAAGTCCGTGCGGGCTGTTGCTGGTCTGCGCTCATGCCTCCGCTTTAAGCGGAGGCGCGTCTTGGGTCCATGCCCCGCGGCCCGTCAAAACGCGGGGAAAGGAGTCACAGCTTCTTCAGCTCGGCATTCGACAGGCTGGTCGTCACGCCCTTCTCGCCTGCGGTCAGTGTGGTGGCGGGGATCGAGATGAACTTGCCACGATAGATGACGCGAATGGCGGATACGGCGCCGTCGGCAGCCGTCAGCACGCGATCGACCTTGCCGATCTTGGTGCCGTCTGCGGAGTAGATCGTCTCGTTGCGATCCACCGCAGGCGCCTGGGCAAAAGCAGGTGCGGTCAGGCCCAGAGCGGCGAGCGCAATGATGATCGTCTTCATATGCTGAGATTCCTTTGTCGAAAGATGACGATCTGTTGGCGCAGTCCCAGGATGGTTTCAAGAGAAAACCAATACACATAGAAAAGAATCTGTTCTATCTGTCCCACCCACAATGAATGCCGCCGGACGGCAGGAGAGAAGGAATGAAGGACGCGGGCAGGTTTCGGCCACAGGACAGATGGTTCCTGCTGCTGCTGGGTGCGATCTACATGTTCAATTTCATCGATCGCACGATCATCGCCGTGGTCGGCGAATCGATTCGCCACGACCTGCGCCTGAGCGATCTTCAGCTTGGCATGCTGGGTGGACTGGCCTTCTCCATCTTCTATGCCGTGCTCGGCATCCCGCTGGCGCGGCTGGCCGAACGCTACAGCCGGGTTCGGATCATCGCCGTGGTGACCATGCTCTGGTCGCTGATGACCGCGTTGTCCGGCGCGGCGGGGAGTTACGTTCAGCTGCTGCTTTGCCGCATGGGTGTCGGCATCGGCGAAGCGGGCTTCACGCCAGCGCTCGTGTCGATGATTTCCGACCGGTTCGATGCCGGGCGGCGCGCGGTCGTCTTTTCGCTGATCGCGATAGGCGTACCGCTGGGCGGCGCCATCGCCGCAATTGCAGGCGGCGCTGTGGCGCAGGCGTTCGGCTGGCGGCTTGCGCTCGTGGCTGTTGGCGCGCCCGGCCTGTTGCTGGCGCTGCTGCTGGTTACGACCATTCCCGAACCTGAACGGAAGGATGCCGGGCAGAGTGCGGATACGCCCCCCTTCGCCATGGTGCTTCGGCGGCTCGCCCGTTCGCCTGCCTTCCTGCACCTGACCTTTGGCAGCGGCTTCGTCGGGCTGGTGGGGTTCGGCACCAACCTGTTCCTCATTCCCTTGCTGGTTCGCCGGTTCGATCTCCCGCTGGCGCATGCGGGCCTTGTGTTCGCGCTGTCGTTCAGTTTGGCGACGATGGTCGGACAGGTCAGCGGCGGCTATCTGATCGCGCGGCTGATCCGGCGGGACATACGCTGGGGCGGCTGGGCGCCCGCGACCGCGGTGGGGCTGGCTCTGCCCTTCTATCTGTTGGCGATCCATCAATCGGACTGGCGGTGGCTGGTCGCCTTTCTCTTTGTCGCCACCACCCTGCTTTATGCCTTCACGCCTGCGATCATGACCATCACCCAATCGCTGGTCGAACCGCGCATGCGGGCGTCGGCCGCGGCGCTTCATGCTTTCGGCCAGACCGTCGCCGGGCTGGGGCTGGGATCGGTGGTGTTGGGCTATCTCAGCGATCGCCTCGCTGTCTTTCTCTATAAGGGCAATTATGCCGCCGACTGCCTGGTCTCGGCCAAGGCATCGCTGCCAGCCGCCTGTCTCTCGGCATCGGCAAGCGGCCTGCAACTGAGCATGCAATTGTCGGCATCCGTGCTCCTGATCGCGGTTCTCCATTATTGCCTTGCTGCGAAAAATCTGCCGCTGGAAACAAATGCGTCGTGAAATACGGTAAATCTGTCGAGGTTCGGCCACGCGGTAGCTGACGGGATGACGGCGCATCCCCGGCTATGCCACCCTTGCGGCCTGGATATGACAGGACCGCGAACCAAGCGGCGGAAAGGATCATGAGGATGGAAAGAGCAGGCGTTATCGGCTTGGGGCAGATCGGCGCGGGCGTCGCCATATGTCTCGCGCGGACACAGCAATTGGCTGCGGTCTATGACATTCGCGCCGATGCTGCCGACGCGCTGGAGGGCGTGCCGCCCGTCGTCGCCAGCCCGGCGGAGCTGGCCGCGCAGTCCGACGTCGTCATCATCGCCGTCGTCAACGCGAAGCAGACGATCGATGTGCTGTCAGGCTCCGAAGGCGTGCTGGCGCGAGCGCGGCCGGGCATGACCGTGGTGCTGGTCGCGACCGTCTCCATGGAGGATCTGGACGCCATTCGCGCCCTGACCGACGCGGCGGGCGTGGAGCTGGTCGATTGCGGCGTGACGGGTGGCCCCAAATCCCGCGAACATGGCCTCGTCTGCCTCGTCGGCGGTACGGATGAAACCATTGCGAAGGTGCGTCCGGTGCTGGACGGCTTTGCCAAGCTGGTGGCGCATATGGGCGGCCCCGGCGCGGGCATGGCCGCGAAGATCGCCCGCAACGTCATCGTCTTCGGCTGCCTTCGCGCCGGTTATGAAGCGTCCGTCCTGTGTCGCAATGCCGGTGTGGATATCCGCCAGCTCGCAGAAGTGATCGACGCCAGTTCGGACAGCGTCGGCGGACCGTTGATGTTGGCGGTGCGCGACGATCCGTCGTCCAGCGAGCAGGAAGCGGCAGTGCGCGAATATACCCGCGGCCTGATGGTCAAGGATCTGGATGCGGCCATCGATCTGGGGCGCAGCTACGGCATCGCGCTGCCCTTGGTCGAATTGACGCGCCGAACCGATCGGACGGTCGTCGGGCTGGAGAATGCGATGGGAGAAAAATCATGAGTATCGGTGAAGAACAGTGGCAGAAGGGACTGGAAGTCTTCGATAAGGTCTACGGGCCGGGATCGTCGGAAATGACGCTCCCCTATCGGGAATCGTCCTTCAACCAGGAAATCGTCGGTAACCAGTTCGCCAATCTGTGGGCGAGCGACATCTTCTCGATGCGGGAGAAGCGCTTGCTGGTGCTGGGCGCGACGGCCATGCTGGGCCGCGCCGATCTGGTCGAGATCCAGATGAACGGCGCCCTCATCAACGAAGAATTCACCGATGAGGAGCTGGATTTCCTGCCGCTGTTCCTGCTGTTCTATGCCGGGGCGGGCAATACGACCACCGTATTCCGGGGAATCGAGGCCGCCAAGGCACGGCGCAAGGAACGCAACGCCGCGAAGTGAGGGGACGTGCAGGATGAAGGGCGGCCTGGTGGAAACACCGGGCCGCCCTTTTCTTATGCTTCGCCGCTCGCCTTGGCGCGGCGGATCGCGCGCGCCGCCAGCAGCAGCAATATGCCCCCGGCGAATGTGAACAGCATGGCGGTGCCAATTCCCCAGGCGACACCGGCCGTTCCCCCGACAAAGTCGCTGACCGCGCCGATCAGATAGGTGCCCGCGCCCACGCCGATCAGGTTCGCGCCCAACTGCACCAGCGATACCGCAAGACCCCGCAGGCGCGGCCCGGCGATCGTCACGATGACGGCGTAGATCGGGCCATTATAGGACGCGCTGAGGAAGCCGCAGGCCATCAGCAGCGCCAGCATCAAATCGACGTCGTGGAACAGGACCGTCCCGACGCCGGTCACCGCCGTGAGCAACGGGATCACCGCGCCGAACAGGGATGTCCTAGCCGGATCGAAGCCACCTCGCCGGCGATTGACGAGGTCGATCACCCAGCCCGCGAGGAATCCGCCCAGCGAGCCGAGGCCGCCATAGGCGATGGCGATCAGGATGCCCGCCTTCGCAATGGGCATGCCGTGGACCCGGATCAGGAAGGTGGTGAGCCATGTGCTCATGCCGTAAATGCCCGCCGCGATCAGGACGATGGCGAAGATGCAATATAGTAGTCCGGGCCGCGCCGCGAGCAGACGGATACGTTGCCCCAGCCTTAACGTTTCTTCCTGCTGCGGCGCCGGCCCGTCATGCGCGCCACGCACGGGTTCCCTGACCGTGAACAGCAGCAGCGGCGCCAGCACCAGTCCCGGCACGCCGGCGGCCACGAACGCCCAGCGCCATCCGGCGCTCTGCACGATCGCGCCGCCCACTATGAACGCGATGGCGAGGCCGATTCCCGAACTCAGATACCAGATGCCGATGGCTGTCGCGCGCCGGTCTTCGCCGAAATAATCGCTCAGCAGCGACATGCCCGTAGGTGATCCGCCCGCTTCGGCGGTCCCTACGGCGGCGCGGCCTATGAGCAATGTCCAAAAACCCGTTGCGAGGCTGCACAGGGCCGTCGCACCGCTCCACAGCGTCAACGCGGCCGCCATCAGGTTGCGTCGGTTCCAGCTATCTACGGCCACGCCGAAGGGCAGGGCGGCGAGCGCGAAGAATATGCCATAGGCAAAGCCCGCCAATATCCCCAACTGTCCGTCGGAAAGGCCAAATTCATGCCCGACCGGCGCCAGCACCAGCCCGATGATGGCGCGATCAATGCCATGGCAGGTCTGCGCCAGCGTCAATATGCCTAGCACATACCAGGGATAATGGCCGATGGCCGCCGGTTGGTCCGATAGCGCTCTCATGGCGTCCGCAGTTGCAAGAACGGTGCGATGGACATTGAGCGCCTCCTGTTTTTGTATCGAACTGGGTGCATGGCGAAACCTGTCGCCGATGCCGCGCCTCGATCGGGCACAGGGAGGGATGTGCCCGCACATGGAGCCTTGACCACCTATCCGAAGATAGAAGTAAAAGCGCATGGCGCGCCTATGCAGGTTTATCAACAGAATATAACCTGGCAGAGGTAGAGATGTTTCGTCCGGAAAGCGATTGGACCGGTCAGGCTAGGGCTGGCGTCCAGAATTTCTACATCGAAGCAGCGGCGCGCGTTCGCGACGCGCATGTGGATGTGCGTCATTTCGATTGGGTCCAGCCCAGCAGCGGCATCTTTAGTCCAGAGAAGCATTATCTGGACTATTCGCTCGATGGGCAGCCGCGGCGCAGCATGGTCAGCATGGGCCGCCCCGACCGGCGCGCAGCGTCGGGGGACATCCTCTACATGCCGCCGCATCGCCAATATTTCGGAGAGCCAGCGCTTCAGGAGCGCCATCTCGTCTGCGTCGCGCTGGGAGAAGAATTTCTGGACGAACTGTTCGACGGCGAGCAGCCGCTGAACAAGGTTGAGCCTTGCGCCGACGTCCAGAATATTTCCATGCGTCGGCTCTTTGCTGGGCTGGCTGCGGAATTGCGGACGCCCGGCTTTGCCAGCCAGACGCTTGTCGAATCAATGCTGATGGGCCTGGCGGTCGAACTGGCTCGGCACATGGGCAGGCCCGAACGGGGCGGGCTGCATTCGCGCAGCACGCGACAGGTCCAGAACGTCATCGACTATGTGATGGAAAATCTCTCCGCGCCTCTTGGCGTCGCCGACATTGCGCGCGACTGCAACATGAGCGTGCGTCATGTCGCCCGCATTTTCAAGGAAGGGACGGGCGTCAGCCTGGGTGAATTTGTCGCCCGCAGCCGGATTGCTTTGGCGAAGGAGCTGCTGCGAAGCGATGGCGCCCGCATCAAGGAAATCAGCTGGCGATGCGGCTTCAACAGCACGTCCGCCTTTTCTGCCGCTTTCCGATCCGCGACGGGTCAAACGCCCAAGGCTTTTCGGTCGGCATCAGCGCAGGTCCACTGATCGGGCGAGCAGGAAAATATCGATGAGCGGCCAAATTCTATCGCCGCACAGTCAACCGTGGACCGGCCACTATGGAGCAGATCGGCTCCAAGTTAGACGGCTCCACATTGGAATTCGAGGCAACATACAATGATGGGGAGGAAGATATGAGCAGGAAGGCCGTCACTCTGGGCGCGATCGGCATGGGCGCGCTCGTCGCCGCCATGGCGCAGCCCGTTTATGCGCAGCAGCCGCAATCGGGCGCTAGCGAAGGCATTCAGGATATCGTCGTCACGGCGCGCCGCACTGAAGAAAGCCTCCAGACGACCCCGATCGCCGTCACGGCGCTAACCCCCGAAGCCTTGACGACGGCCAAGGTGGAAAATGTCGTCGACCTTCAGCGCACCGCGCCGGGCTTGGTCATCGGCCGCGGTTCCGCCGGCGGCGACGGCATCGTCTTCGTTGCCATCCGCGGTCAGGGCAATCTCCAGCCTATTCTCGCCAACGATCCGGCGGTCGCCACTTATATTGACGGGATCTACATCCCTCGGCCCTCGACGGGCATGACCGACATTCAGGACGTGCAACGGCTGGAAGTTCTGCGCGGGCCGCAGGGCACGCTCTTTGGCCGCAATACGACCGGCGGCGCGATCAACATCGTTACCAATGATCCCAACGACCAGCTCAGCGGCGCCTTCAAGGCGGAGTTTGGCAATTACAGCACGCTGGGTGCGCAGGCCAATATCAATGTGCCGCTGGCAGAGGGGCTCGCAATTCGCCTGAGCGGCGCAATCAGTGACCGGGACGGCTATGGCGACAACTTCGCCACCCACCGCGACTTTTCCGATAACAACAGCAAGTTCTTGCGCGGCAAGCTGAAATATGAAGGCAATGGCTGGGATTTGACCCTTTCGGGCGACTGGAACCGTCAGTACAACCATGGTCAGCAGATCGCACTTTGGGCCTTCAATCCGGCGATCGTCCCCGCCGCCTTCCAGCCGGGCCTGACGGCGGGCCTGCTGACCAAGGACCATTGGTGGGGCAACACCGCGACCGGGACATCGGTCCCGGCCACTATCGGCACGCTCACCCCTGAAGCGCGGGCTCTCTATGGCGTGCAGCCATTCAATACGCTGGAAGTATATGGCTTTTCCGGCACGCTCAACATCGAACTGGGCGGCCTGAACTTCAAGTCGATCACCGGCTATCGCCATTCGATGAACTATGGCCAGAATGATACGGACGGTACGGCCGTGCCGTTGCTGGCGACCTTTGCGGGGTCTGGATCCTATTATGTTTCTCAGGAATTCCAGCTTTCCGGCAATATCACCGACAGCCTTAGCTTCATCACGGGCGCCTATGCCGGCAAGGAAAGCGGCTATGAATTCAGTCGCTCGCAGATTTTCGGCGGACTCATCCGCGATTCCAATGCCGACGTCACCAACAAGACCTTCGGTCTGTTCGCGCAGGCCTATTATGAACTGACGCCGAAGCTGCGTGCGGTCGGCGGCTTCCGTTATACCTGGGACACCCGCGACAGCGTGCTGCACAATGCACAGGTATATGGTCTGCCGTATAACGTCGCCGTGGCGGGCACGCCGACCGGCATCAACTGCACCGTGACGCCAACGAGCCCCGTGACGGCCACCAGCTGCAATCAGGAGCAGAATGCCAAGTTCGACTATCCAGCCTGGAACCTGGGTATTGACTGGCAGGCGAGCAACAATCTCTTCCTTTATGCCGCGACCCGCGGCGCGGCCAAGGCTGGCGGCTGGAACCTGCGCGCCGGTGGTCTGCCCGCCTTTTCTCCTGAAAAGGTCAAGGACGTCGAGGCCGGCCTGAAGGTCGATCTCTTCGACCGCCGCCTGCGGTTCAACACGGCGGTCTTCCATACCTGGAAGGATGACAATCAGGCGATCGTCAACAGCTTCGTGACCGGCATCGGCGTTACCCAATATATCCAGAATAATGGCAAGGTCCGCATCTGGGGCATGGAAAATGAAATCACGGCCGTGCCGTGGGAAGGTATGACGCTCAGCCTCAATGGCTCGCTGCAAGACGGCAAATATGTGAAGGGCAGCTTCAGCGAAATCCAGGTGGTGGCCGGCAGCGGATGCACCAACAGCGCCGGGGTCGCCAACGGCTGCGTCGTCGACCTGAGCGGCCTGCCGCTGCTGCAATTGCCCAAGAAGCAGCTGAACGTCAGCGCCACGCAGAAAATTCCGCTGGGTGGCGGCACGCTCGCCGTCACTGGCGCCTATTCCTATGTCGGGGGTCAGCATTTCGATGCGGTCCGGGCGGCAGATCAAGCGTCGGCGGCGACCAAGTCCGCTTACGACACGGAAAACCGCCTCGGTTTCGTACCTGGCTATGGCATCTTCAACGGGCGTATCGCGTTCCAGCTTGAAAATCCCAATGTCGAAGTGGCGGTCTATGGCCGCAACATCACGAACAAGAAATATCTGCTGCGCCGCTTCCCCGATCTCTATCGGACATTGGGCATTGCAGCCGCCTATGTTGGCCAGCCGGTCACCTATGGCGTTGAAACAACGTTTAAATTCTAATCGGATAAGCGGCTGGCGGGACAAGCTGCGATCGATGCAGCCTTCTCTCGCCAGCCCACCACCGGGGATGCGCGCATGATGACGAGGTTGGTAGACAGGGTGGCGATCGTCACAGGCGGCGGCGGCGGTATCGGCGCCGCGGTCGCGCGACGCCTGGTCGCGGAGGGCGCGCGCGTTGTGATCGCCGACCTGTTCGAGGCCGCCGCCGTTCGCGCGGCGGAACCGCTGGGCGACAAGGCGCTGCCGGTCCAGTTCGATGCCGCCGACCCGCAGTCGGTGAAGGCGATGGTGGATCGCGCCGTCGAACATTTCGGCAGGCTGGACATATTGCACAACAATGCGGCGATGACCGATCCGGACAAGAGCCCGCAGGACACCACCGCCGTCGATATTCCGATCGGCATCTGGCGCGAAATTCTCGACGTCAATCTCACCGGCTATCTGCTCGGATGCAAATATGCCATCCCGCATATGGTCGCGGGCGGGGGCGGTTCGATCATCAACACCGCATCCAATTCGGGCAGTGCGGGCGATCTGGCGCGCATCGCTTATGGTTCCTCGAAGGCCGCGATCATCGGGCTCACCAAATATGTAGCGACCCAGCATGGGCGGCAGAATATCCGCTGCAACAGCATCGCGCCGGGTGTGGTGCTGACCGAAGCCCTGGAAAAGACCGTGCCAGGGCTGAAGGAAATCATCCAGCGGCACATATTGACGCCGGAATTCGGAACGCCGGATGATATCGCGGCGTTGGTCGCCTTCCTCGCTTCGGACGAAGCGCGCTACATCACGGGTGAGAACATCTCGATTTCGGGCGGCGGTCTCGTCCACCAACCCCATTATGCCGACCTGCTGGCCTTCATGCAGGCGAAGGACTGAGCCGTGTCCAGCGCCTGCACGTCGGAGCATGGGAGGTTAGTGAGCGGTCCGATGAAAATAGCGGATCGTCAGCCGGCCATCGGCGACCTTGTAGGTTTCGAGGCTTGGCAGCGTAACGACGCCATCCTTGGTTTGCAGGTGGTTGGCGACATAGGCGGCGCCTTCAGCGCCGTTGACGATCACCTCCAGCGGTTCGGTCGTGCATTTTCCTCCATATTCCGCCCACATCTCCGTCATCGCGGCGTTGCCGTCCACGGCGGGCGAACCGACATATTCGATCGTGAACCCCTCTGGCCCCAACGCCCGGAAAAGACGATCGAGTTCTTCGCGCTTCCCTTCGTTCCACAGCCGGTAATTGTCCCGGATCGCCTGTTCCAGATCCAGCACGTCTGCCTCACTCATGTGCATCGCCTCCTGTCATTGCGGCTCGTCCGCATGCTCACCAGTCTCAGACGGACGGCCACGATCGCACCTGTCTTTGGCAGGGGTGGAATTTATCTCTTTTTGCTTCGGAGACTATGATGACCCAAGTCGCACAACAGCCCCTGCCGGATCACGTGCCGCCCGAACTGGCGATGGCGCTGCCGCTCTTTTCGCGGACGGTGATCTATGACAATCCACAGGAAGTGCTGATCCCCGCGATGCATGCGGAGCTGCCGCCGATCACCTATGTCACCAACATCTTCCCGGGCGATCAACCTGGCTGGCTGCTCAAAAATGCCGAGGATGTACAGGCAATGCTGCGCGATGCCGACAATTTCACCAAGAACGGCATGGGCAAATGGGCGCAGAATATCGGCGAAAACTGGCTGGTCATTCCGACCGAGGCCGACCCGCCAGTCCACACCGGCTATCGCAAGGCGTTGAACAGTCATTTCTCACCGCAGAAGATGTTCGCGATGAAGGAGCAGGTGCGCGAGCGAGCGCAGGCCTTGATCGACGCCTTCAAGGATCGCGGGCAATGCGATTTCATCGATGAATTTTCGGAAAAATTCCCGATCTACATCGTCCTCGATCTGCTGGGCCTGCCGCAGGAAAGAATGACGCAATTCCTTAAATGGGAAAAGGAAATGCTCCATTCCAACGACTGGCAAGTGCGCGGTAACGCTGTACGCTGCGTAAAGGACTATCTGCTGGAAGAGATTGAGGCACGCCGCCAGCAGCCGCGCGACGACTATATCAGCAAGGTGCTGACCTTCGAGGTCGATGGCCGTTTGTGGAATGATGACGAGGTGTTCGGCCATTGCTTCAATCTGTACATTGGCGGCCTCGACACGGTTACGTCCCTGCTCGGCAACATCTTCAACTATCTGGCGTCGCATCCGGACAAACAGAACGCGCTGCGCGTTGATCCATCGCTGATCGTCCTGGCAGTCGAAGAATTCCTGCGCGCTTTCGCGCCGGTTACGGCCTTCCGTATCGCAACCAAGGTCATCGAGATTCATGGGCAGAAAATAATGCCCGGCGATTATGTGGCGTTTAGTTCCCCCGTGGTGGGACGCGATCCGGCTTTCTATGAAGATCCCCAGGCGATCCGCTTCGATCGCAAGGCGCCGCACATGTCGCTGGGCAGTGGCATCCACAAATGCCTGGGGATGCACCTGGCACGGCTGGAACTGCAGATCGCGGTCGAGGAATTCGTCAAGGCCATACCGGAATTCCGGATCAAGGACGGTTTCCGGGTGCCATATTATGTGGGCAATATCCTGCATGTGCCAGACCTCCATTTGCAATGGAGCTGAACAGGATCGGCGGCTGAATTGCCGCGACATCGGGGCTGACGCCTGAAACTCGGATCTGGAGCGGGTGTCTGATGACGCCGGCCATCTGCTCTGGCGCCACATTCGCTTCGGATGAAAAGCTACGGGTCGAGCCGTTAGCCATGGCACTCCTGCAATAGTTTGGCAGTCAGGCAGACCCAGTTGGGGATTTACGAAGGACGTTCACAGTGATTAGCTCGCTTGCGAACTTGGAAAAGGCCAGGGATATTTCATGACGGATAATATCAGGAAAATTGGCTTCATCGGCCTTGGCAGCATGGGTGGCGATCAGGCGCGGGAATTGGCCAAATTGCCGCTCGAACTTACTGTGTACGACCTGTTTCCCGAGGCATTGGCGAAGTTCGAGGGCCGCGCCACGCTCGCCGCATCCATCGCGGATGTCGGCGTCGATGCCGACGCTGTCGGCATTTGCGTGCGGGACGATACGCAGGTACTGGAATGCGTCGATGCGCTGTTGCCCGTAATGAAGCGGGGCGCGACCCTGCTCATCCACAGCACGATCAAGCCTAAGACCGCGCAGCAGATTGCCAAGCGCGCCGCTTCTGTGGGCGTCGACGTCCTCGACGCGCCGGTTACACGCACCGAAATGACCAAGGATGGTCCGTTCGTCTTCTGCATGACCGGCGGCGATGAATCCGTCGCCGAGCGCGTCCGGATTATCCTCGACGCCTTTTCGACGAACAGGATGCACATCGGCCCGCTCGGATCGGCCATGGCGCTCAAGATTTGCAACAATCTCGTATCCTGGTGCGGCATCATGCTGGGTGTCGAGGTCGCCAATGTGGCGGAGGCGTCCGGCGTGCCGATGGATAAGCTGCTGAACGTGATGAAGCGCAACGGCAATCTCACCCCGCCGATGGCGGGTTTCATCGATTTCCGCAACAATCCGGGAGACGCCGCCCGACGCGCCTTCTTTGCCAGCCAAGCGGGCATCGGCGAAAAGGACCTTGCACTGGCCGAGGAGCTGGCGGCTAATGCCGATGCCCCGTCGCCGATCACCAGCCATACCAAGACGCTGCTCAAGAAAACGCTGCTTGCGATCTGTGAAAGCTAGATTGTCACAATCCGCAGGAATCAGGTTTCGCGGACAAAGCTCGACGTGCTCGATTTTGTATCGATTCCCGCTACTTGCGACCTATCCTTTCTAATTCCTCGGCGAACTTATAATTGTGGTTATTTCGTCCAAGATTAAGGGGCGCTTTCTCGAAGGGAAGAGCGTCAATTCGATCAACGGCAGTTCATCATTGCCGTAGCTCGACGATCTTTTTTGCAGGATGGCTATCCCCAGACAACCATGTGAGGAATAGCTGCAACGGTTGGTGGCTCGAAGAGCCCCTGGGGGCGTTATTTTCCTTCGAAAGGTGAGATGTTTACGGCCGTCCTTGAGCACGTAAACTCGGAGTGCCACAGACGGCTTTGCTCGATACTTGATTCCTTTGAATATTTCGCCACGGCGGTCGAACGCTTCGGTCTTAATTTTCTGAAAACGGTGACCTGCTCCCCTGATTGTTACCATTCAGAGGTAGGGTCCCGCTCCTTTGATCCGACACCATTCTCTGGTCCACCCCGGGTTAGAGTTTCGCGGCCGGTCTCACGCAGAATGTAACTGACACAATCGCACTCATTGGGCCACCGACCATAAAAATTAACATAATACGTATTCACAATCTGTTGAACCGCCGAGGTGCTCCCCGTGGGTATCTGGCTGGCACAATTTTGAATTTTTAGCACGTCGGATGGGGCCGCAAAAGCGGAGGCTTTACCCGCTCCGGAGAACGGATTTTGATGATTATCATCGACAAGGCGCGAAGATGTTCGTGCCGCAGGGATCCTATTCAAAATTCAAAATCAATCCTCGTGGGTCTGTGCGGCCATCAAATTGACAATGGAACTACAAAGGTTTATATTGTCTCAAGAAGTTCAATATTGTTGTTGATTAAATTGTTGAATTTCTAAAATCGAACAGAAATTTGTCGCTATATAAATCAATTCCGTGCGTGTTTATTTGTAATCCTACTCCCGCAACCAAACACACACACACAACATACGCCGCCCAGGGAAATCCGCGGGCGGCGTTCCTCGTTCAGCAACACAGGCCGCGTGACGTACTCCCCTGAAATGTGATCGATTTTGAGTATAGTCCGACGTGAAAGAGTGATCTGCCTCCCGCTGAGTGGCCCAGAGACTATGATAGTCTGGACCACGAAAGGGACGACAGACGCCAAGCAAGAAGCACAAGTCGGAAGAGATCATCGGCAAGCTGCGTGAAGTTGAGATCGTGCTGGCGCAGGGGGCCTCGACTGCCGAGGCATGCCGGCGGATCGCAGTCAGCGAGCAAACATATTATCGTTGGCGCAAGGAGTATGGCGGCCTCAAGACCGATCAGGCTCAGCGAATGAAAGATCTGGAGAAGGAGAACCAGCGGCTGCGCCGGGCGATCTCGGACCTGACACTGGATAAACTGATCCTTCAGGAAGCCGCACGGGGAGCCGAAGGCCAGCTCAGCTAAACTTCTAAGCCCCTCGCGACGACGACGCTGCATCGATCATGTGCGACGAGAGCTTCCGGTGCCGGTGTCCGAACGACGGATCTGCCGGGTGCTGGGCCAGCATCGATCGACACAGGGCAAATGGAAAGTGAACCATAAACGAGTTGAGCGGATCTGGCGGCGTGAGGGGCTAAAGGTTCCGCTGCGCCAGCCAAAACGTGGACGCATGTGGCTTAACGACGGGTCCTGCATCCGCCTGCAGCCCCAATATCCGGGGCATTATGGGCTTACGACTTCGTCGCAGGGCGCACGCATGAGGGTGGCAAGTTCCGTATCTTGACCATCATCGACGAGGCCAGCAGGGAATGCCTCGCGCCCATCGTTGCACGGCAGCTCCGCCATGAAGACGTGCTGGCGGCCCTGGCCGACTTGTTCATCTCCCGCGACCCGCGCGCACATATACGGTCGGACAACGGCAGCGAATTTATCGCAACTGCCGTCCAGAAATGGCTGGGGCAGATCGGCGTGAAGACGCTCTACATCGCACCGGGATCACCATGGGAGAATGGATATAACGAAAGCTTCGATGGGTCGCTTCGCAACGAACTGCTTAATGGCAAGATCTTCTATAGTCTCGCCGAGGCCAAAGTGCTGATCGAATCATGGCGGCGGCATTACAACACTGTCCGCCCGCACGGCAGCCTGGGCTACCGACCACCGGCCCGGAAACGGCGACACCGCCATATCTCGGCCTCCGGTTCCGCTTCGCTCCACCTCCGTCTGGATATGGCGGCAATAACCTTAATTCACTAACAAACCAATCGGTCCATTCGGCGGGGGCAGATCAGGAGCAATTTGCAGTTTCCCAACGAAAAGGTTCCGCTTGCTCACTCCACGCGCGTGCCTCGTTGGGTGAATGACGACGTGCGGCGCACCTTCGTGAACCACAAGCCGAGACTGCGGGATCAGTTCGGCATAGCGCCCGCCGGTGGGATAGATCGGGACCGACGCATCGCGATCACCGTAAATGATCGTCATCCGCAACCGAAGCGCCTCCGCTTTCGCCCGGAAATCCGTGTGCATGAAGGCACGTTGGAGATCGATGGAGGTCCATCGTGAGCAGTCGAGGATCATGCTACCGAGCCATTCGCTGACTGCTGGATTGGTCCCCGGCGCAAACGCATCCTTGGTGGCCTCGATTCAGCCCCCAGAATCGCTCCCATCTGTGTCATGAGCATATCGAGCATTTCTGCCGACGCGCCGGGCGGGGCTTCTCTTCCGAGGCGACCAGAAGCGGCCCCATCGCTCCAACGATGACCATCCTCGCTTTCGACAAAAGGCACTGTCATGCCGCACCTCCATCTAGAAAGCCTACGACCTCTGCGATGCGCCCTTGCGCGTCGACCCGCACGAAATCGGTTCCTCGCACCACAGGCTCCCCGCTATCGATCGAAAGCGCCCAAGAGAAACGGATATTGCCGCCATGCTCGTCGACCGGGCCGGTGAGTGCGAAGTCATGTCCAGGAAATTGCGATCGCGCCGCGGCGATCATGGCCGAAATGCCTTCTCGTCCTTCTCCCTGCATCAAAGGATCTACGTAAAGGGCATCGACCAGCTGCTTGCGGCCCATGCCGATGGCGGCGGCGACATGCCCGAGGCCGTCGACCGTGCCCTGATCGCAGCCGACGATATGCAATGGCGCCCGGAGGCCGCCAAGGCGGTGCTGCTGATCTCGGACGCACCACCCCATCGCGACGCGTTCGGCGCGACGCTCGATGCGGTCGCGCATTTGCGCGAGCAGGGCGTCAGAATTGTCCCGATCGCGGCGAGCGGCGTCGAGGATAGCGCCCAATATGTCATGCGGGCGATGGCAGCGCTCACCGGAGGGCGCTATATCTTCCTTACCGACGATAGTGGTATCGGCAACGGACATGCCGAGCCGAATATCGACTGCTATGTCGTGACCCGGCTCAACCAACTGATTGCGCGGGTGCTCGCGGGAATTGTGGGAGGCCATCGCGTCGAACCGGAGCAGGGCGAGATTATCCGGACAGTCGGCAGCTATGATCGAGGTCGATGTAAGACAACGCAAATACAGCGTACTGATGCACAGGTCGAGCATGAGGGCTAATATTCTGTCGCCTGGGATCGCTAGCGGACCGTCTGATCCCGATATGAAAGGAATTTGCCGCTGAACGCCTCCAGAGGGTCGGGTCCGCACGGCCCGCAGCCGCTGCTGACCCTACGCCGCTTTCACCGATCCGGGCCAGATGCCAGGCAGGGCACATTGTCACCAGTCCAATCGATCTCGGTCGTTGTAGGCACTCTACTGCGTGCCTGAGCATCCGTGTTTTTGCCGCTCGGATTGTAGGTTATCCATGCCATGCTGTTATCAAACGCAGCGATGCGACCATTGTCATGCTGCGCTTTGGAAGCATCGACTTCCGTTTGTTCGGTTCTCGATCCACGGATCATGCGCAACGAGCCGTCATATATGTCGAATGCACGGTAATATGCGCGCCCAAACATCCGGTTATTAATATCATCCTTGTGCGACCACTGCTCCGCCCTTGTCGTGGATGGCAGGCGGACCGTGGTGACGTGACAGCTAAAATCCGGCTTGTTGTAGAATGGCAGCGCCTGATCCTGCTCTTTCGCGCGTATTCGCTTTTCTGGCGGGTTGAAGCCACCACCCGGCAGCGCCAGCGATTTTACTCCATCGCCGTCATCGTCCCAGTCGACGGCGCCTGTGCCGACGACGGTCAATATGCTGGCCTGCGCCTTCGCATCATAGCGCCACTGAACATCCTCGATGGTCTGCCATGTATTTCCGATCGCATTCTGACGAAACGCGCTGAGCAGTTGCGTGGGCGTCGCTACAGAAAATTGCACCTCCTGCTGCAAGCCTTCGATTCCGCGCTTGATGGTTGTATTGGTAATGCGTGCGGGCTTGTCGAAGCCAGCACGCGCATCGATTTCGAATAGCGTGATCTCATTCGGTCGCGAAGCAGGTGCCCAGCCAAGCCGCTCAAGACCGCCTCCCTGCCTGGTCAACGGCAAAACCCATCGATAGGAAATGACCGGCTCTTGTGTAGGTGGGACAACGGCAGGCATCGTGCCATCAAGCCAATAGATCTTTCCATCGATGCTCGCCCGTACCAGCACGTGATCGAACATGCGTGGGCTGGGCAGCCGCTGATCCATGCCATCATCAGTACCACTATTATTGACGAGGACCGGCTCGGCTTCGACGCCTAGCTCACGCAGCAATGCCAACAGCAGAGCGGTCTTGGCCTTGCAATCGCCGTAACGGCGTTGCCATGTCTCATCGGCTCCTGCCGGTGTCAGATTGCCGCCATTCAGCCCGACATAAATATAGCGGACATCCTGCTGCACCATTTTCAGGGCGGCGGCAGCGCGGTCGAGCGGCTTCGCATGGGCCGCGGCGATGCGGGCGGCCTCCTGCTTGAGTGAGGAGTTGGCGTTCAGACTCGACGCATTGGCAAATAGCGGCGCAAAAAGGCGCGATATGCCCTGCCAGTCGCTGAAACTGCTATACTCGACGACCCGCTGCCATTGATAACGAGGGGGCGCATCCTTGGGCGGCGCCAGGACGCCAGGGTTGTCGAACCGATAGTCGATGGCATTCGGGCTCTGTTCAGCCACCGTCATCATATCGTTGGTCATCTTGATGGCGGGCTTGTTTTTTTCCTCCCAACTTAGACGAAGATGGTATCGGCCCGGCGCCGGATCGGCGGCAAGGAGAAGCAGGCCGGCATCGTCCTTCCCCAACGTGGGATCACTCGCAGGGAGCGTTGCGCCAAACTCGATTTCATCCCCGACCCTGAGATCGGGCACACGCAAAACGGCGGTCAGATTGCCATCCAGCCTTGCCGCTTCAAGCTGGTCTTCTCGACGCAGAATCTCGAACGAAGCCGTCTTCAATAAGTCGATGACCTGACCTTCGCGATGGATCTTCATTGCGTGGACGACAGGCGAACCAGCCGCTGGATTCCATGCCAGCGACAGATTGCCAAGCTGAAGCGCGTTGGGATGTAGGATCTTTATGCGATAGCCGTTGTAGAGCAGTTGCCCTTTGTCATCGAGATGAACCTCAGTGTCCTGACGGCGGATGAAAACCGCGCCTGCAGCGTCGGCAGGAACAGGCATAGGCTCCGACTGGACGGCCCATTTGGGCGCAGGCCCAGTTTGAATCTTACTGTTCGCTGCATAAGCGGTGGATCCGGCAAGCAGGCTCGCCAAGCAAGCAGAAATCGTGAACCGCACAACATCCCCCTGAGATTTGCGCCATAATGTCTGCGGCTGCGGTTTAAGCAAGTGTTTGATGGCTCTTGCAATCGCGGGTGAATATCCAAGGCTCTTCGGCAACGGGGGCATCGACCTCTCGTCCGCCGTTGAGAGCAGGACGTAAGGCGTCAAACGGCGCCAAAGGGGTTGCAAGCGGAACCGGATCGCGACCTCGGACAAGATCAGAAAAGGGTCATAAGTCTCGCATGCTGCAATTTCGCTTGTCCCGTGGGCCTGCTATTCTAAGCTGGCGACCAGCGTGGGGGAGCGACATGGGTATATTGGATTTTCTGTCGAAACAGTTTGTGGATGTCATCGACTGGGTGGAAGAGCCGGGTCAGCTCGGCTGGCGCGTTCCGCTCGCCGACCGGGAAATCCAGAATGGCGCGCAACTGACGGTGCGGGAGGGGCAGATCGCCGCCTTCTTCAACGAAGGGCGGATCGCGGATATGTTCGGTCCCGGCCTTTACACGCTCGACACATCTACCCTGCCACTGATGACGGCCATCATGAACTGGGACAAGGGTTTCAAGTCGCCCTTCAAGTCGGACGTCTATTTCTTCTCCGAAAAGGAGCAGATCGGCCTGAAATGGGGCACGGCGCAGCCGGTGACGCTACGCGATCCCGAACTGGGGCCGCTGCGCGTCCGCGCCTTTGGCAGTTACAGCTTCCGTATCAAAGAGGTAGCACCCTTTGCCTCGCGCATCATGGGCACGCTGGGCGAGGTGAAGGTGGCGGATATCGAGCCGCAACTGCGTGCCGCGATCCAGACTGCGCTTGCGACGGGGGTGGCCGGCGGCGGCACCGCTTTCCTGGATCTGGCAGCCAGCCAGACCGCTTTGTCCGAAGCGCTCAAGGCCGCGGTCACGCCGACCTTCGCCCAATGGGGGCTGTCGGTCGAAAGCTTCTTTGTAGAGAGCCTGTCCCTTCCCGAAGAGGTACAGAAACATCTCGACAAGGCCAGTTCGATGCGCGTGCTGGGCGATCTTGACCGCTACGCCAAATTCCAGGCAGCCGAAGCAATCGAGACGGCCGCCGCTCAGTCTGGTGGCGTTGCCGGGGTCGGTGCCGGCGCTGCGGCCGGGCTGGCCATCGGCCAGGCGATGACCGGCGCCTTGGGCGGCACAGCGAGCGCGCCCTCCGCCCCGGCCGAAGACCCGTTCGCGCTGATCGAAAAGCTGCACAAGCTGCTGGATATGGGCGCGCTGACCCAAGCCGAATTCGATACGAAGAAGGCGGAACTGCTGGGCCGTATTCGATAGCACCGTATGCAGTTGGTCACCTGTCCCACTTGCGGCGCGGAGGTTGCCTTCCGCTCGTCGGCGCTGCCCGTTCGGGTGTGCGACTATTGTCGCACGCTCGTGGTGCGTTACAATCAGGGCGCGCAGGGGATGGGGGAGGCTGGCGTCCTGCCGTTCGATATCAGCCCGATCCAGATCGGGACGGAAGGGCGCTGTTTCGATCAGAATTTCCAGATCATCGGTCGGGTGCGCTGGGCCTGGGACGATGGCGCCTGGAACGAATGGCTGATGCTTCTGGCTGACGGCAGTCACGCCTGGCTTGGGGAGGCTATGGGCCAATTTATGGCGCTGCGCGAGGTAGAACTGACGGGATCGCTGGCGCAGGTCATCCGCCGCCTGATGAACGATACCCCTGTCAAACCGGGCGAAAGCGGCAATATCGCCGGACAATCCTATGAGGTCGCCGATATCCGCACCGTATGCTGCATCGGCTGCGAAGGCGAACTGCCCTTCACCGCGCCCATCGGCTGGGAAGCGCTAAGCGTCGATTTTCGCAATCGCGACGGGCGCTGCGCCTCCTTCCAGAAAGATCGGCATGGACCGTCCCTCTATGTCGGCCATCATGTGAACCTGGCCTCGCTGCAACCGCGTAACCTGCGTCCGCTTCCCGGCTGGAGCCTGCCCGCTTATGGCTGAGGAGGACAGCGTCCGCGCCCTGTCATGCCCGGCCTGCGGCGGGACGATCGCCCTTCGCGCGGCCGGCTATACGGTCACGCTGGCCTGCGAATATTGCGGCACGCTGATCGACGCGACCGATCCGGCGGCGCGGATCATCACCCGCTACAATGAAATGCAGGCTTCGCTTGCGATCCCGCTCGGCACGCGCGGCACGTTGCGCGGCGTGGAATGGGAAGCGATCGGCTGGCTGCAACGGTCGGACGGCTGGGCGATCTGGGACGAATATCTGCTGTTCAATCCCTATGTCGGCTATCGTTGGCTGATCGCGCAGAATGGCCAGTGGAGTCTGGGCACGATGCTGACCGCCGCGCCGCAGCGCGACGGGCCGGACCGGGTCGTCGCTGGTCGACGCTTCACCCCCTTTTACAGCGTCACAACTGCGCGCGTGACGCGGGTGGCGGGCGAATTCTACTGGCGGGTGAAGCCGGGCGAGGAAGTGCGCGCGAGCGACTATGTACGCCCCGGCTTCATGCTCAGCCTGGAACAGGATGATCGGGAGAATAGCTGGACGATCAGCGAACTGTTGACCGGGCGGGAGATACGGGCGGCATTCGATGTCGATCCGCCGCCCGTCTGGATACCCGGTATGACGCCGCTGGCGCACCAGCCTTCGCCCTATGCCCGGCGGATCAAGGGCTGGTGGCCGATCGCTGCCCTGTCCTTCGTGGCGCTGCTGGTTTTGCTGACCCTGTTCGGCAGGACCATGCAACCGCAAATGTTCAGCCTGTCGGTGACGCCCGACGGCCCCACAGTGTCGCAGACATTCGGCCCAATCGTGCTGCCGCTCGGCAAACAGGCGATGACGGTCGAGGCGATGACACCCGGTGTGGAGCAAGGCTGGGTCGATATCGACGTCGCCTTCGTCAATCGTAAGACGCAGGACAGCTATGACGCCTATGCCCTGAACGAACATTATTCGGGCCGGGACTCGGACGGCTATTGGTCCGAAGGGGCGCGGTCGCAGACCTTGAAGGTTGCGAGTCTGCCTGCCGGAACTTACGATCTCGTCGTCGATGCGCAGGCGCATCATTGGGGCAGTTCTGGCAATTGGACCTTTGACGCGTCGAGCAGTACCTACAAGACCGAAGGCCAGCCCCCGATCGAGGTCAACCTGACGGTGGCGCGCGGCGCTCGCTTCACGTCCAATTTCTGGCTGGCGGTGCTGATGATCCTGTTACCACCATTGTTCATGCTGGTCCTTCACATCTTGTTCGAAAATGCCCGGCTGGCGCAGAAGGACGGTTCACCCGCCGATGCCGACGACTGGTTGCGGGGGATGGAAGCGCCATGAGCCGCAGCAGCTTCCTCTACGCCCTTTGGTGCCTGGGCGTATTGGGTCTTTATCTGACTGCCGCGGCGCAGGGCTATTCGCCCTTCGCCGACGGCGGACGCACTGCCGGCGCCGCCCGCGCCTACGGCCCCACCCATAAATAGGAGACGTCGATGATCATCGCTCTGCCGACCTTGCTCAATTCGTTGGTCTATGCCGGGATCGGCATGCTCGTTTTCGTCGCCGGCTTCGTTCTTTTGGACCTGCTGACGCCGGGCAAGCTGTGGGAGGAGATAAGGGACAAGCAGAATGTCGCCGTTGCCCAGTTCGCTGGCGCCATCGCCATTGCCCTGGGTATCATCGTAGCTGCCGCTATTCATGGCTGACGCATCGGCGCCGACCGAGCGCAGGCGCACCGCGCTGGTCGGGTTGCTGCTGGCCAGCGTGTTCGCTGTCGCGACCTGCGGCCTCATCTACGAACTGCTTGCCGGGACGATCGCCAGCTATCTGCTGGGCGACAGCGTCACGCAATTTTCGATCATCATAGGCACCTATCTGTTCGCCATGGGAGTGGGCAGTTGGTGCTCACGCTATGTCAAGCGCGACGAGCTGCGCCTGTTCATCCGGGTCGAGATATTGGTGGCGCTGGTGGGTGGCTGGTCGGCAGCGGGGTTGTTCCTGCTTTTCCCGCTGGTGGAGCAGTTTCGCCCGATCCTCTATGGCCTTGTCTTTGTCATCGGCTTTCTGGTGGGTCTGGAGATTCCGCTGCTGATGCGCATCCTGCGCGACCGGTTCGATTTCAGCGAGACGGTGTCGAACGTGCTGACCTTCGACTATGTCGGCGCACTGGCTGCTTCATTGCTGTTTCCGCTCCTGCTGGTGCCACATCTGGGACTGATCCGAACCGGGCTCATGTTCGGCCTGCTCAATGTCGGTGTCGCGCTGCTCCTGTTGCTTCTAGTACCATCACGCGCCAGCCTGATGCGGGAACGCATTCTGGCGTTGGTCGTGATGATGAGCCTGATCGCAGGCTTGCTGACGGCCGAGCGAATCCAGCGCTGGTCGGAAATCGCCGCTTATGGGGAGCGCGTGATTTACGCGACGTCCAGCCCCTATCAGCGGCTGGTGCTGACCCGACACGACGATGACATCCGCCTATACCTCAACGGCAACCTCCAATTTTCCTCACGCGACGAATATCGCTATCATGAAGCGCTGGTGCATCCGGCAATGGGCCGTGTAGCACGCCCGGCCAATGTACTGATCCTGGGCGGGGGCGACGGGCTGGCCGCGCGCGAGGTGTTCCGCCATCCCGGCGTGCGGCATGTCACATTGGTCGACCTTGATCCCGCCATGACCCGCCTGTTCAGTCAGACCGGCCTGCTGCGCGCGCTGAACGGCGATGCGCTGACCGACAAGCGTATGCATGTCGTCAACGCTGATGCTTTCCGGTGGGTACGCGAGACGAAGGCGCGCTTCGATGTCATCATCGTCGACTTTCCCGATCCGGTCGATTTCTCGGTGGGCAAGCTCTATACCGAAACCTTCTACCGCATGTTGCGCCCGCATCTGGCGCCCGGCGGCATGGCAGTGGTCCAGAGCACGTCGCCGCTGGTCGCGCCCGCCGCTTTCTGGACGGTGGCGCAGACGCTGGAGACGGCCGGTTTTCAGACCAGACCCTATCATGTCTATGTGCCGAGCTTCGGCGAATGGGGCTTCATCCTGGCCGGGCTGGTCGATCCTGGCACGACGACGCGCCTGCTGCCTGGCAATCGATTTTTGTCGGATGCGACCGCCCGGCAGGCATTGGTCTTTCCGCTCGACATGGCACGCCGCCGGGTGCCGGTAAACCGTCTGGACAATCAGGCGCTGGTGCGCAGCTTCGCCGAGGAATGGGCGCGCTATGAAGGCTGACGCGGGCGGCCCAAGCAGGCGCGCCATCCTCAAGGGCGGGATGGCGGCTGCCACTGTGCTTGCGCTGCCAGCCTGTGAAACGCCGACTTCGGGCAGCAGCGGGGGAGCGGACATGGCGCTTGGCCACCGCCTGCGCGATGGCGCCTTCCCCGAACCGGTGCGCGAAGAGCGCGTGCCGCTCCTGATCGCTGGCGGTGGCGTGGCGGGGCTGTCGGCGGGCTGGCGATTGCGTGAGGCCGGCTTCGACGATTTCCGCCTGATCGAACTCGAAGACCAGCCTGGCGGCAATGCCCGTGGCGGTCGCAATGCCGTGTCAGCCTATCCCTTGGGCGCGCATTACCTACCCATTCCCAACGAGGAAGCGCGCGGGCTGCGCCATATGCTGCGACAAATGGGGGTGATCGTGGGCGAGCGGGATGGCAAGCCGGTCTATGACCCGCTGCAACTCTGCGCCGATTTGCAGGAGCGGCTGCTCTGGCAGGGGAAATGGCAGGAGGGGCTGGTACCCCGAACCGGCCTGTCTTCCAAGGACGAAGCCGACCTTGCCGCCTTCAACCGCACCATGGCCGACTTTTCCCGTCGCCGCGATACGGAAGGGCGGCCTGCCTTCGCCATTCCCATCGCCTATAGCGCAAGGGATGCCGATCTGCTTGCGCTCGATCGGATGAGCTTCGCGCAGTGGCTCGACCAGCAGGGCTGGACCTCCTCTGTGCTGCGCGCGCATGTTCGTTACGCCTGCCGTGACGATTACGGCACTGAACCAGCCGACGTCTCCGCCTGGGCCGGCATTCATTATTTTGCGAGCCGGCGTGGCTTCACTGCGGATGGTTCGGGCGACAATGAACTGACCTGGCCTGAAGGCAATAGCCGCCTGACGAGCTTGATCGCTGATCGATTGGGGGATCGCATCACGACGGGGCAGGTCGCCTTTCGTGCCCGGCCTGACGAGAAGGGAGCGATGGTTGATGTGTTCGATGCGCAGCAGGGCAGCAGCATCCGTTATCGTGCTGACGCCGTGATCCTTGCCATGCCGCATTTCATCGCCACCCGCCTGCTGGGCGAGAAGCCCGATGCAGCCTACAGCTATGCCCCCTGGCTGATTGCCAACGTCACCGTCGATCGCGCGCCGGAGGGGAAGGGCAGCGCGCTTGCCTGGGATAATGTATCGGCCAGCAGCGCTTCGCTCGGCTATGTCGTCGCCACCCACCAGAGCGACTCGCACACGGGGCCTACGGTGCTGACTTGGTATATGGCCCTGTCCGACATGCCGCCCGCGTCCGCCCGCCGCTTGCTGGTCGACCGGTCCGATGTGGATTGGCGGCGGCTGGTGCGTGACGATTTGCTTGGGATGAATCCGGACCTGAACGGCGCGATCCGGTCGATCGACCTCTGGAAGTGGGGTCACGCCATGGTCCGGCCGACGCCAGGTTTCCTGTGGGATGTCGCGCCGCGGCAACGCGCGGCTATCCTGCCGCCCTTCTTCCGTGCCCATTCGGACCTGAGCGGGCTGTCGCTGTTCGAGGAAGCCCATTATCGTGGCATGGCCGCGGCGGAAGCGGCGCTATCCTCGATCGGCCATCCGCATGAGACGCTACTATGATTCCGCCCATTACCTATGATGGCCGACACCTGTTGGCGGACCTTTACGGATGTCCCGTGCTGGACGATGTCGCTCTGATCGACGCCGCCCTGCGCGGCGCGGCGGACAGCGCCGGGGCGACAGTGATCGGCCTTCACCTCCATCATTTCGGTGAAGGACAGGGCGTCACCGGCGTCGCCCTGCTCGCAGAATCCCACATGTCGATCCACACCTGGCCGGAACATGGCTATGCAGCCGTCGACATTTTCCTGTGCGGCGCGCGCCATGATCCGGCAGCGGCACTTCATGTGCTATGTCGATATCTGTCGCCTGCCCGCATAAGCCAGAATCTAGTACGCCGGGGTGATGTTTCCGAGTTGGCGCGAGAAGCGGACGGTCAGAAACTGGAACGCTGAAGTTGATTTTCGAGCGGCCACTATATCTGGTCCATGCTTGTTCAGCGCGGTTGCGATTTGGCTGCGATCCAGGGCCAGCGACGTGAGCCCGGTCGTGCCGCAGCACGAAGGCGGCATTGGCGGAGCATAGCACGCACATGGCGTCGAAGGCGATGATCGGGCCGTGCTCGCTGGCAGGATTGGTACTCACGCGGCCACCGATTCTGGCGCGGGCCTATGAAGCGCACTTTCCAGCCCCAGCGGCCCAAGCGGATCGGCGACCAGTCCACTCACCATCGCCGCCTGTATGCTGGTAGCGGGCCAAAATTTGGACAGCGGGCCGACAAAACGATCGCGGATCAAGGGCAGCAAACGACTGTCCGATTGATAGACCGGCGTGAACAAGGCGGTGAGCCACTGGTAGGTCAGGACATGGCGTCGCCGCAGCTTGATGCCGAGACGAACCCCCTCATCCACCCCGTTCGCGTCCGCCAGACCTTTGGCTAGCGCCCAGGCATCGAGCAGGGCCATGTTGGCGCCCTGGCCCAGTTGGGGACTGGCGGAATGCCAGGCGTCGCCGATATGGACCAATGCCCGCTCAGCCGGTGACCGCAGGGTACGGTGCGCGTAGCGGGCGAAGGTCAACTGGTCGGGATCATCAATCTGGTCGAGCAACGGCGCACATGCGGGCCAGAGCGCGGTAACGCGAGCCTTCCACGGCCCCAATCCGGCCCGATGCCAGTCGCCCAGCCGATCGGCGCGCAACGACCAGAAGAAGGCGGCCTTTGGCGTCATAGCGCCAGGCGGGATGCCGATCGGCAAGACGCCCGCCATGATGCTGGCGCGGTCATAGCGCTGTGCAAGGGCATGAGGATCGAAGCGCGCGTCCTGCGGCAGGTCGAGGCTGGCCCAGAGTGCGCCATAGGCGAGTTCCCGGCCGGTCGGCGGCGCCAGTGGCGTGCGCGTGCCCAGCGCATCGACCACAAGATCATAGGGGATGCTGGTTTCGCCATCGGCAAAGCGCAACGTACGTTGCGCACCGACCGGTTCGCTGTCCACGAGCGTGCGCCCGGTATGGACGGTGATCCCCGCTCGCAGGACCGCCTCATGCAATATCGCAAACAGGCTGGCGCGATGGATGCCGATGCCAAACATAGCGCGGTGGCGCAGCGCGGCATAATGAACGTCAAGGACGACCCGGTCCCCCGCCTTGCCGAACAGCCGGTCGATGCGCGATCCGCGCCGCAACACGTCGTCCAGCAACCCCAATCGGCCAAGGACCGCCATGCCTGTGGGCTGGATCATCAGGCCCGAACCGATCGGGCGAGGCGTATCGAAACGCTCGAAAAGGGTGACCTGATGGCCCGCCCGATGCAGCAGCAGCGCCGCCGCCAGTCCACACGGCCCGCAGCCTGCGATCGCGATGTTCAGACCCCGCATGACCAACGTCTAGACGAGCAGGCAGGCCGTTCCAAGAGGATGGCCGGGAATCTATATTGGGGAGCGAGGGAGCGCGCTCGGAATATTCGGCGAAACTGAACCGGCATCCAGCGATACATGCCGAATTTCACCACCTGCCAACGAGCAAGATGACGCGCGTCATGCCGCTGCCAATCCCCCCATCGTTACATAATCCAGCTTGCCTGTGCCGAGCACCGGGAGCGCGTCCACTTCGCGAATGTCACGGGGAATGGCCAGTTCGGTGATGCCATTTGAGCGCCCCCATGACTGAAGATCGCTCGCCTTCGCGCCCTTGCGCGTCGTGAACAACACCAGTTGTTCGCCTTTGAATCACGCCCGCTCGTTAGCGCGTTCGACTTTGCTCCAACGCACCATCGCCATTTCTGGTAGAATAGCGGGCGGTTTACCGTAAGGAATAGGGGATATGGATGGTCCAACAAGCATGTCTGCGCCGTTTGGCGAACCGCAACGATTGATTGCCGGAGGCGAGAGTGCGCAACTGCTCGACCTTGGAAATGGCCATGTACTCAAATTGTTTCGTGAAGGCGTATCGGATGAGATGATTGCGCGGGAATCCGGTGCATCCTCCTATGCAGAGGGTTGCGGCGTGCCTACTGCGGCAGCGATCGGGCAGTGGGTTTGGGACGGGCGGCGCGGCATCGTTTATCCACGGCTTGAAGGCGGGACATTGATGGACTGGATTCGCCGCAAGCCATTTCGGGCAGGGTGGGCACTGGATCGGATGGGGGCCATGCATGCCGCCATGCATCAGAAGAGTGGAGGGGCGTTGCGCCCACTCAAACAAGTATTGGCTACAGACATCTCGCATGGCCCTGCGCCCGTCGCGCTGCAACGGGCTGCCATTGCCTATCTGAATACTCTACCTGAAGGACACGCGCTAATCCATGGCGACTTTCACCTTAGTAATGTCATGATGACGCCACAGGGCATGAGGGTGATTGACTGGTCGAAGGCAGCGTCGGGCCATCCGGCGGCCGATGCGGTGCGATCCGAGATGCTGATGCGGTTCGGCATCGGGCCTACCGATTGGGTGACTAATCTGTGGCGGGACTGGGCAGCGAGGCGATTGCGCAAAAGTTACATGGCAATGGGGGCTGTTTCACCCCCTGACTTGGCGCTTTGGCGACCCGTCGTGGCGCTGGCGTGGTTGCGGTCCCGCGACGCGGGAAGAACGCCAGCATTTCATCACTATCTGGATGTCGCGCTGCGAAATAATGGAATTGGCCGACTGCACCAATTGTGACTATGAAATCAAACGCCGTTCTTTGGGCTCAATCCGAACGGGACGGTCAGAAATATCCTGTGCAGCGAGGCATAATGGGCAACAAGGGGAGGCCGGTATGTCACGACGCAAAGTGCCTTGGATACCGAGCGACATTCTCGATCACGAGGCCCTTACCGTCACTGGCGGTCTATCCTACGATATGCCGCTATCGGGAGGCTTGAAGATCGAAGCGCCCGGTGATCCCTCTATGCCAGACGGATCAGCGGCGCACGTAGGCGGCAATCTGAGCCAGCACGTTGTTGGCCTGCTTGAGATGGGGGATGTCGAGCATCTTGCCATCCAGGCCGACCGTCCCCGCGCCATCGGCCGCCTCAAAGGCCGCGACGACCCGGCGGGCATGCTCAACCTCGGCAACCGTTGGCATGAAGCTTTCGTTGATCGGCGCGACCTGTGCGGGATGAATGGCGATACGGCCGCTCCATCCTTCCGCGCGGGCTGCGCGGCATGATGCGCGCAAGCCTTCCTCGTCGCGGAAATCGACGAACAAGGTATCGATCGCCGCCACGCCTGCTGCATGTGCACCGAGCAATGTCAGCGAACGGACCAGCTTATATGTCAGTGTCCATTCGCCGCTTGCGTCCAGATTGGTGCTTGCGCCCACGGCGGCGCTCAGATCTTCAGCCCCCCAAGTGAGACCGGCCAGCCGCGCCAGATTGGCTGCAGCATAGTCGCCAAGACGGAACGGTGCGATCGCGGTCTCGGTGGCGACCGGCAAAATCTTGATGCTGGTAGCGTCGATGCCCGCCTGGACTTCCAGCGCATCAAGGAAAAGCGAAACCGTGCGCACATCGTCCGGCCCATTAGCCTTTGGCAGCATGATCCCGTCCGGCGCGCCAGCGACGACTGCCGCCAGATCACCCAGCAGCAGGTCGGTGTCGAGCGGGTTGACCCGGACCCACAATTGCGACGTTCGCTGCTCGCGCGGGCGTGCCATGAGAAAGGCAGTCACCATCTCTCTCGCGCGCGCTTTGTTGGGCGGAGCAACGGAATCCTCCAGATCAAGGATCAGCGCATCGGCGCCTGTGCTATCGGCCTTTCCCAGCTTCTTTTCGCTGTCGCCGGGAATGAACAGAAAGGAACGGATCGGTGCGGTCATCCCTGTGGCCTTTTCAACTGGAGGCCGGAGCGCTTGCAACTCGCGACCAACTCACCATGCTGATTGAAGGCCTGATGCAGGAAGGTGACGATGCCTGCATTGGGCCGCGACTTGCTTTCACGCAGTTCGATGACTTCGCTGACGACATGGATGGTATCGCCGTGAAACAGCGGCTTGGGAAAGCGAACCTCGTCCCAGCCCAGATTGGCGACCGCTGTGCCCAGCGTCGTGTCGCCGACGGAAATGCCGACCATCAAGCCCAGCGTGAACGCACTGTTGACGATGCGCTGACCAAAATCGGTCCCGCGCATATATTCTTCGTCCAGATGGAGCAGGGCCGGGTTGTGCGTCATCGCGGTGAACAGCACATTGTCCGTTTCCGTCACGGTGCGCCGGATGGGATGCTCGAATATTTGCCCAACCGTCATTTCGTCAAACCACACGCCAGCCATCAGCTACACTCTCCGCTATCTCAGTCTGAACTACCCGCCCAACGCCTGGCTGTCATGCCCCGATGACCGGAGTTCGCGACATTTTGCCCCCCGCCCGGCGTTGATTGGCCACAAGGGGGCGCATTGTTGACTATGAGTGAGCGGGTCCAGTCGGCTACCGTTGGCAGCGACCTTTGGCTCGGTGGACATTTGCGATCGTCAGATTCGGAAATACAAATCGAAGCAAGTTGACGCTGAAGCGCACAAATCCGAGTCCCCTCGCTGTCATGTTGCGCCGATAGACTGGCGCGGCAACATGATCCGCGCCACGCCTGCGCACATGTTGCTGTCCCTCTCTGTCAGGGCGAAACGGGCTGCAACATTCGCGCATGCTCAATTTCGACGTCGCTTGGTTGACGAAGCACATGAATTCCGTGCCCGGACCGTAAAATCAAACCGGCTGTCTCGAAGGCGTCGAGCCATCCTTCCATCGGCCATATATTCCAGCGCTTCCGAAAGAGGTTCGCGTTGCGGACAATGTCGTTCAGATGCTGAAGCGGGGGTTCGAAAACGTCGTGATATTGGTGAAAGGCACCAGCACCGCCCATGAACAGCAGGGGCAGGCCTGCCTCCCGCGCGCGGAAGCCGAAGTCGGTATCCTCGCCGCCATAGCCGGTAAACGCTTCATCAAACCCGCCCAGATCAAAAAATCTCTGGCGATGCAGGCCGAATGCCAACGACCAGAAAAGACCGGCATTGTCCTCCTGACGCAGACCGTTTGCAGGAAAGTGTCGAACAGGATGTCCATGCGCCCGCGAAAGAAGATCCGCTTCCTCCCATTCGCCACGGGCATCGTCAGGGCCAAGATAGCGTATGTCGGCGCAGATCAGCGCGTCATGGTCTTTCAGGCATTGCGTGATGGCCCCTGTTAGTGCGCGCATCGGGATGCAGTCGACGTCCAGGAACAACAGCTTGTCCCCTTTGGCCGCCCGCGCGGCCGCGTTCCGCGCTGCCGCGAGTGGCAGTCCTGGGCCATCAAGACGTAGGACATGAATTGGAAATCGCGCTTGTTGGGCATGGATCGGCCGATTGCTGGCCATGTCGACGATGATGAGTTCGTCGGGACAATGCGTGCTGCGGCGCAGACCTTCGATCAGTTGCGCCAGATGCGCCGATCGGTTCTTGACGATCGTGAGTACGCTCAAGGTCATGCGCAGACGCGCCATAGATCAAGGCGATACTTGGCCGTCCGCTGCGCCGTGATCTCGGTGATGGCTGGGGCAAGTGCGGCCTGCATTTTATGCACCGCATCATCGCCGCTCTGGGGGTAATCGGTGTCTCCAGTCCAGTGGACCAGCAATATGTCGCCGCCGGGCGCCATATGGCCGGTGATCCACTGGGCGGCGCGGCCGATGTCGTGATCATCCCAATAATAGGCGACTTCGGACAGGATGATGAGGTCGAAGATGCCGCCCACCGGTGCCTGTCCCGGAAAAGCCATTTGGCCAAAGGAGACATGGTCAAACGCGGCACAGCGCTCGCGGGCGGCCTTGAGCGCGGTTTCGCTGATGTCGATCGCCAACAATGCGTGGCAATGGGGCGCCAATGACTGCGTCAGTACGCCCTTTGCGCAGCCAATCTCGAAACCCAATCCATAGGTGCGCCCGCCCAGCGAACGGATGCTGTGGGCATATTTATCCCGCTCATAAGCGCTGCTTTCCAGATCCCAGGGATCGTCGGTCGAACGAAACATCGTCTCGAAATAAGCCCGATCCAGGCTGGCCTTGCGCCGCGTCATGAGGCTCTCCGCAGGTAGAGGATGTCGCTGGCGGGCATCGCACGACGCGTAGCAGGCAGCCGAAATCCGGGACCGTGGGACACGGTAAGCTGGCTGCGGTGCGCGGCCAGGGCAAGGCGGCGCTGTCCGCGCAGCATGGGCGCGGTGCGCAATTCGCGATGGCTGGAGGAGGTCGGCGGCAGAGCCCAGACGACATATTCGGCAATTACCAGCCTGCCCTTGCTCCGCTTTCCCACTGCATAGGCCAGTTGTGCAGCGGCTTCATGGTCGCAATGGGGTTCGTGATGGGCAGTGACGGCCAGAGCATCGACCTGCCAGCGTCGGCACAGTGCGGTCAGCCGTCGCGCGGCGCGATCGAAAGCAGGATGTCCCGGCGGGACGGGGGAGGCGTCCTGCCAGTCAAGATGCACCGGCGGTTGATTGCGGTTGCCCGTCAGGCGGTGAAAGGCGGTGGCGGCTTCGCGCTTTCGGCTGCTTACCAATGTCCCCGACCTGCCCGGCATTGTCTCATGCGAACCAGACCCGTCGGTGAGATAGACAAGGCCCGCCAGCCGCCCCGACTTCGCCGTCTGAGCAATAAGCGCGCCAGCCCCCAGCGTCTCATCATCGGGATGGGGCGCAAGAACCAGCCAACGCAGCGTTCGCCACGGCTTCGCAGATAGAGAGAGACCTACCACAAGGCGTCCTCCGCGCCCCATGCGTCATGGTCCAGCCAGGCGAGCGCGGCCTGATCGCGGGCATAGTCAGGTCCGCCCTGTCGCAGATAGAGGCTGAGGTCGCGGATGATTTTATCGATCCTTTCGCCGTCCATCGCGCTGCGCGTGCCGATGATGCGCGTCGCCAACTCCATCACGTCCAGACCTGCACGCTCAACAATGCCGCGCGTCATGCGGGCGAAAGCGGGACCATCGGGATCGTCGTGCGCAGCGCGGAGTGCGCATTCGCGGATCCAAAGATAGGCGGTGCGGGCCGCAGCAACAGCGTCGGCGAATTTGGCGCGTTGCAGCGGATCGGCGCGCGCTGCATCAGACATGGCGAGCCGCGTTTGCGTCAGCAGCGCCTCGATTCCACCCAGTTGCACGGCAGTAAAGCGCCAGGCGCCGGTGGTGAAGCGCGGTTCGCGGTCATAGTCGCCGGGCCGGCCCAGCAGGTGAGATGGATCGATCGCCATGCCCGTCAGGTCATAGAGGCCGCTGCCCGTTGCCCGCATACCCCTGACCCGCCATTGCGACAGGTCTGTCCGGGCGGGTTCGTCGGCACGAACGACGACCAGTTGCCGCTCGCCCTGTTCGGGCTGCGCGGTGATGATGGCATAGGCAAGTCCCCCTGCGCCTGTCGCGAAAGACTTGCCGCTCCGCAGTATGGATTGGCATAGCTGCACGCCCGGCGGCGGCTCGGTGGCCCACACACCGTAAAAGGCGCCCTGATCAAGTTTTCGGCCCAATTCGGCCTTTTGAGCAGCAGAGCCAAACCAGTCGAACAATGCGAGTGCGTTGACATGGCCTTCATAGAGCCGTCCGACGCTAAGGTCTGCGCGACCGACGATCCGCAGGATGCGCATCAAACACTGGTTGCGGGCGGCGGCGTCCTCAAAGGCTTCGCCGCCGCTTTCGATGGGAGCGAACGTGCGATGGATGTCGGCTGCGACCAGCGCCTTCAGGCTCTCGACCGGAAAGACTGGTGCGGCATCATAGCGGCTGCCAAGCGCGACAAGGGTGGGGGTGATCGCCTCCGCGCGCGCGATCGGGCTGTCGATGCTGGAACGGGTATGGTGGGATAGGGTCATGCGACAGGGTCCAGTTCTTGAACAGCAGCCGCGGCCATTCCCGCAAGCCAGCGAGCGGCCGTATCTACGCCATCGCGATCGTGCAGACGCTTGCGGCATTGCGACGGGAGCATTTTTGCTTGGCGGATCAAGCCTGGCCAATGGTCGGGAGACGGCCATGTTTCCAGAACGACTGCAGCGTTCAGCCGACCCAGCCCGAGCGCTGTAGCCAACTGCTCGTTAAAAGGGCGGTCCTCGGGGATACAGAGGAAAGGACGGTTGGCAGCAAGAACCGCACTCACCAAACCGTCTCCTGCAGCGCCAATTATCAGCCCAGCGCGGGCGATTTCTTGAACCGGATCGTTGACCCATCCAGCCAGATCGAGATTTGCGGGTCGATCGGTCGTTGAGGTTACCGGCCCGATCACCCGCCATTGCATATTTGGGCAGGCACGGGCCGCTTGCGCGATCGCTGAGCCATCGCCCGGCGGGCCGCCCCGTCCGATCACCACGAGTATCCTGTTATCTTCGGCAAGATGATCCGGTGTGGCTGGCGTAATGCCGGGAAGATAACGGCTCTTGTTCCTGATCCACGGCGGCGTCGATGCCATTTCCAAGTCGCGATGAAACGGCGCAAGCAGCGCTGTCGCGCCCCTGAAAGCGTCAAGATGGGCTAAGTCGCTGCGATCGCCGTTAAGCCGCACATAGATGGTGGGGACCGATGCGAGGCGGGCCAGCATCGCCACTTCAACCGAAACATCGACCACCAGCAATGCAGGCCGCGCGGTTGCGATCCACTGGGCGATCTGGGCCACGCGGGACCGTACGCCTTCATGGTCCAGAGGCGCGTAGTGCAAGGCAGCGGGGCGTGAAGCCGTCTCATCCACACCGTCGAAGCTGCCAGAAAGGGGGCGGTCATCGCACAGGTCAATCCCTGTCGTGCCCAGCCCCGTGCCCAGTAGGACGACAGGCCAGTCGATGGCGGCGGCGATCGCCTCCGCCCGCGCGCGATGGCCGGCGCCATGATGATGAACATAGTAGCCGATAGGGCGACGGGTCATGGCTGGAGTTCCAGCACCATGTCATGCGGCATCGGGGGCAGCAGGGGTTCTTGCAAAGCGATCAAAGCAGCGCCATCGGGCTGCATACGCAATTGCCTGCGCCAGTGCGCGCGTTCGTGCCAATGGGTGAAGGCTGGCGCCATGGGTGAGATGTTTTTTTGGGCGCTCGCGAACAATGTCTGCATCCCGGCCGCCATGCCGCCGTCCGCGCGTCCATCCAGCCGTGGCGAGACCCGTGTGGAGACCATGACGGGATGGACAAGCCGCCCGCCCTGGGCGAGTGCTGCCGTTACGAGCGCGCGGTCCTCTCCGCTCGCGATTGCGGGAACACCGCCGCAGGCGAGATAAAGCGCAGCGCGAATGGCGAGCGAAGCGCCGGTATGATCACCATGGCGGGGCGCGGGGTCCCAGGGCAGAGGATCGATCATATCCTCGATGGTACGGACGTTCACCCAATACCGGTCCCATGCCATGCGCAAGCGCTGCACTTGAGGTGGCAGGGGTTCTGCGCCATCTATGTCAATCCGGCCGCCCACCAAGTCGGCGCCACGCGAAAAGGCAGCGGCGATATTGCGCAGCCAGTCGGTCGGAGGGCGGCTGTCGGCGTCCGTACTGACGAGAGCAGCCTTGTCCAGTGCAGGCAGAAGCTCGAGGCCCTTGTCCATTGCCAGCCGCCGGGCTGATCCGGCGTGCGCAAGGTCCGGCGCGAAGATATGTTCGGTTATGCCTATATTGAGCCGCCCGGCGTGACGCTGGCGGGCGGCCTCGACAACAGCGCGGCTATTGTCGCCACTGTTGTTGATGGCTATCGAAACCGGGATCGGATCGGGCCAGTCCTGCATCGCAAGCGCATCGAGCAATATCGGCAGGCGTGCCGACTCATTCCGCGCAGGCACGCAGACGCACAGCGTCATGGCGCGCTCGTCAGCCAAGCGAGGCCGATCTAGGGCTTGATGCCGAATGGGGCAGGCGTGTCGAGGGCATCAGATGGATGGATGCTGTTTTTTCGCTGCAGACAGTTGAAGCCGCCTTGGCAATCTGACGCAGATATAGCGCCTCATAATTATCGACCATGCGGTCGGCATCGCACATCTGTTCCGCTCTGGTCCGACACGCGCTGCGGTCCAGCGCCAACGCGGCCAGCACAGCGTTGGCCAGCGAGGTCACGTCATCCGGAACTGCAAGGACCCCGCATTTGGAATCCAATATTTCAGGGATCGCCCCGCGCGCAAAGGCCGCGACCGGCACGCCGCAGGCGAGCGCTTCGGCAACGACCAAGCCATAAGGTTCATCCCACATGGGTGTGCAGAGGAAGGCGCGCGCGCCGCCAACGAGGTGGGCGAGTTGCTCGTGAGTCAGATGTCCGACATGAGCGACATCCTGACTCAGCGCCGGTGCAATCTGTGTCCGGTAATAATCATCGTCGAGGATTGGCCCTGCAATCTTCAGCGAAAGGCCAATGCGCCGGGCAGCTTCGATCGCCAGATGCAATCCCTTCTCCGGGACGATGCGGCCATACCAGACCAGATAGGGATCGGCGGCGGGCTGAGGATGGAAAGCAAATTTTTGCAGGTCGATGCCGTTCCATATCACTGCGTCGCTATGTGTGACGTGGTTCCAGAGAGCGGCAACCGAGCGCGACACGGCGACGAAACTGTGGCTGCGCGCTGTACATAGGCGGATACCACTTTCCAGCCAGCAGAAGGGCGGCGTGTGCAACGTCGTCACCATCGGCATGGGCAGGCTGTCGGCCATAGCTACAGGCAGATAATGGAGCGAATTGTTATGGATGATGTCGAAGTCGCGATGGCGTAAATCGGTCATGAGACTGAGATAGGCATGATGCTCGCGAAAGAAGGGCACGTCGCTGGCTTCGGTCGTACCCACAGTCTGTATCGCGGTTTCGGCGCAGATCGCTTCCAGATTGATCCCCGGCTGCGATCGAGATGAAGCGAACAGAGTCACTGCATGGCCTCGATCCCTCAGCGACCTTGCCAGCAGATGCGTGTGCATTTCCAATCCACCGGCAAAGGGCTCGGCTATCGGATGTTTGAGATGGGCGATGATGCCGATCCGCATAGAGTGTCATCCTCTCGCGCGCGTGGTTGGGGATGGCGTGAAGCCATCTCCCCGTTGATTTTCGTAGAGATCCGCGATCAGGCGTCGGGCTGGGCGTCCAGATCGACCGTCAGTTCGCGCGACCAGTAGCGCAACGCCCGGCAAGCGGTCAGGAATGACCGGGCATCCTTTGCTGTCGCCAGCGGCAGGCAGGCTTCGTCCAGATCATCGGCTATCCCTGCCTTTTCAAACAAGGCCTGCGCCTCGGCTGTCAAACCGATATATTTGCAATGCGCAAAGGCATCCGTGACGAAATCCTTGGCGGCCGCGTCCATGGCTAGCAGCGCAGCGCCTTCCTCTGACGCCACCACGGCAATGGCGTCGAACAGAACGGAGGGCCCCCCGTCTATCTTCTGTTTGGCCGGAACCGCTGTGCCATCCGACAGGGTCACGCCGCCGATCTTGGGCGCGACAACCTCGTAAACCGCACCCTCCTTGTCGACCGCCTTTACCAGCGCATTAAAGACGACAGCATCAGCGCCGTCGGTCATGAGGATGCCCAGCTTGCGCCCCTTGAAACTGTCCGGCCCGTTTTTGAGGATGCTCAGTGCATCAGACGTCGGCAGGTCCATCATGGTGGGTCGCGCAGCCTTTGCCGGGTCGGGCAAGGCAAGACCAAGCCCGTCAGCAACAGTTTGCGCCAGAGTAGCGTCGATGTTGATCAGGTGCGAGACGGTTCGTGAGCGAATGTCGGGACGTTCGACCTTGCTCAGTTCAAACACGATAGCGTCGCCGATATGCTTCTGCTCGATCGGCGTCTGGCTGGTAAAGAATTGTCGCGCCTGGCTGTAATGATCGGCGAAGCTTTCTGAACGGACCCGCTGTTTGGAGCCATCGGCCTCCTGCGTGAAACTGTTAAAGCCACGCACCGGGTCTTCGCGCGGACCGCCCTGCGCCGCCCCCCAGCTATTGGGCTCATAATTGGCGCGCCCCTTGGGATTGCGCATCGCCATATGCCCATCCTGCTGGAAATGGGCCATCGGGCATTTGGGTGCGTTGATCGGCAAATGGGTGAAGTTGGTGCTGCCCAGACGCTTGATCTGAGTATCAAGATAGGAAAAATTGCGGCCCTGGAGCAGCGGGTCGTTACTGAAATCGATGCCCGGCGGTACATTCTGGGTCATGAAGGCGACCTGTTCCGTTTCGGCAAAGAAATTGTCGACGACCCGGTCCAGAACCAAACGCCCAACGATGCGGACAGGCACCAATTCTTCCGGAATCAGCTTGGTTGCATCCAGCACGTCGAAGTCGAAGCTGTCGGCAAACGCATCGTCAAACAGTTGAACGCCTAGCTCCCATTCGGGAAAGTCCCCGGCGTTGATCGCGTCCCACAGGTCGCGACGATGGAAGTCAGGATCAGCGCCGTTAATCTTGACCGCCTCGTTCCACATGACCGATTGCAGGCCCTGCTTGGGCTTCCAGTGGAATTTGACGAAGGTCGATTTGCCATCCGCATTGACGAGGCGGAAGGTGTGGACGCCAAAGCCCTCCATTGTGCGCAGCGAACGCGGAATAGCGCGGTCCGACATCGTCCACATCACCATATGGAAGCTTTCGGGCGTCAGGCTGATAAAGTCCCAGAAATTGTCATGTGCAGTCTGCGCCTGCGGAAAGTCTCGGTCCGGCTCCGGCTTGGCGGCGTGGATCAAATCGGGGAATTTGATCGCGTCCTGTATGAAGAAGACAGGGATATTATTGCCGACAATGTCCCAATTGCCTTCCTGCGTGTAGAGCTTCACGGCAAAGCCGCGCACGTCGCGGGCCAGATCGGCGGAGCCTTTGGACCCTGCGACCGTGGAGAAGCGCACGAAAGCGGGAACGCGTTCGCCGACCCGCTGGAGGACATCCGCGCGGGTGACGTCGCTTAAGGATTCCGTCAGTTCGAAATAGCCGTGCGCACCGTAGCCGCGAGCATGGACAACGCGCTCGGGGATTCTTTCATGGTCAAAATGAAACAGTTTTTCGCGGAAATGCGCGTCCTCCAGCAAGGTTGGGCCACGCGCACCCTGTTTCAGGCTGTTCTGATCATCGGCAACCTGGATGCCATGTGCCGTCGTCAAGACCGCGACGTCTCCTCCGGCAACCTGATGCGTTTCGCCACCTTCTGCCTGCGGTTCTGCAAAGTTCATTGAGAGAGTTTCGGCAGGTGCAGGTCGAGAAGCCTTTTTGGGCGCACCGCCGGGAACTTTACCGGCGGCGGGAGGGGACTGAGGCATGGGGCATCCTTATGCACGAGAGAGGCGCCGGAGGCGTTTCCAGCACGTTTGAGGGCCATCCGAGATAAATGCGAATTCCCGCATGGTCGGGAACCCGTGGCACTTGCGGAGAGATAACCCGGCGCTCTTCAGCAAGTTGCGCCGACGGATCCAAAACTAATGTACGTTATAGCGATTTATTTCCGGCGGCTGGATACGGCGTCGCCACGGACCGTTGCTATTGTCCAAACCCAGGTTTTTTCGCCGTGAAGGACCAATCTTGTTTACCGACAAATTTCTAAGGGATCGTCGCGGCGTCGAACTGGATGTTCATGAACGCGCCATTCTGGAAAAAGCGGTTTTCGAAATACGAACGATCGATGCGCGCAAGACTGTGGTGCAGGCTGGTGACACGCTGTCCGTGAGCATGTTGCTGCTGGAGGGCTTCATGTGCCGTTACCTGGACGATCGCGAAGGGATGCGCCAGCTCGTCGCTGTCCAAGTGCCAGGGGATTTTCTGGACCTGCACGGCTATCCGCTCAAGATATTGGATCATGATGTCGCAAGCCTGACAGCGGCGACGATTGCAGTCATTCCGCACAAGGCTTTGGACGACATCAACGCGACAATGCCCGAGCTCACGCGCAAGCTATGGTTTTCCACCCTGCTCGATGCTGCCATGCACCGGGCGTGGCTCTTCCGCCTGGGACGGCTGGACGCAGTTGGGCGTGTGGCGCATTTTCTGTCTGAAACCAACGCCCGCCTGGTGCCGGTCGGCTTGAGCGACGGAAAACGCTTTGCCCTGGGGCTAACCCAGGCGGATATTTCGGAAATCTGCGGCATAACAAGTGTTCACACCAATCGCGTGCTGCGGCAGTTGCGGGAAGAGCGATTGTGCATCTTTCGCTCATCGCTCGTGGAAATTCTCGACGTCGAAGGTCTGGCCCGCAGAGGTCAGTTTAATCCCGCCTATCTCTACATTGAGACTATATCGGATCGCTCAGGCGTCGAAAGGCTAACATCATGATACCGCCAGAAGATACCAGTGTTCACTCGCTGCCCGGAAAAGCGAGCGTGGCAGAAGGGTTTGTCCTGCTTGATGGGCCTAATGGGGTCGCGGTGACCATGACTGCCTATGCTGCATCAGAAACCGGCAAAAGTTTGATTGAAGCCGCCAGAATGATCGAGGAAAAGACAGAAAGTGATAAATAGTAAAACAGATTTTTGTTCAACAATTTGAAGTGCTACTTAGTTTAATATAAGTTTGCCTGGCCTATATTATCCCTTTTATTCTGTCTTTTCGTTAAATGACTCTCCAGCATTTCGCGCTCATGATCGATGGCACGCCAGATCGACATCTCTCTGTTGATCTTGACGTACATTTCGTTGAGGTGTCAGCTACAGCGGGCATGCATAAAACACTGACACGCATACCCCTCGCGCGATGGGTTGAAACACCAAACAAGCTATCGGCAAGGTTGGCCATACCCGTACGTTAGCGTGTTCGCGCTTTTTGACAGCGCTCTATTGCGACATCGGCAAATCACCAACGGGCATTTATGGCTTTGCGGACCATGGCTTGGAGCTATCTGCGCCGTCATCCGCTGGCAAATCATCGCCCGATCACTAGGCGAGGGCGTCAATGCGAGCGAGTTGCGCGCCAAGGTGGTCGATGATCGCCTGGAATTGTCAAACGGCGTTCAAAAGGGACCCCCTTTTCAGATAATATGATGCTGGTTTGTTGAAGATGGCCTTGCGCTGCGTGCGGCGGAGGGCGGGCGTAGCCCGACCGGAGGCGCGCGCAGCGCAAGATAGATTTTTGAAGGCGCCG